>Ga0247822_10000267_pt1 | contig 26541 bp, 17 predicted proteins | sample 13C_Cellulose_Da_FD_192423 | JGI IMG/M metagenome (GOLD analysis project Ga0247822, IMG submission 192423) | Soil microbial communities from agricultural site in Penn Yan, New York, United States - 13C_Cellulose_Day30 | ecosystem: Environmental > Terrestrial > Soil > Agricultural land | place...
ACGCTGCACGACGTCGCGGAGAGCCGGCCGGCCGCGACGTCGTGCAGCGTGATCGTGCCGTCGCCAGCGGTCACCGTGCCGTTGCCGCCGACGGCGAGCACGCGGCCGAACGTCATGGTCGCGAGCGACAGCTCGGCGGAGCTGCGCGTGAACCCGAGCTCGACCCCGGCGGCGCCGGCGCTGCCACGCGCGTGGAGCGGACCGGTGACGACGCGGACGCCCCCCGCATCGGGGATCAGCTCGACGCCGGTCGCGGAGAGCTCTCCGACCCCGTCGATCCGCGCCGACAGCGCGCCCGACGAGACCACGATGCGCCGCAGCCGCCCGCGTCCGCTCGTCGTGCCACGACCTGGCTTGAACAGCCGGCGGGCGAGCCGCGCCGCGTCGGAGTCGCCGGCCGCGTCGATCCGGATCGCGACGCGTGGCGACGCGACCTCGACCTCGTCGGCGCGCAGCGCCCCGGCCAGGATCGAGGGCAGGGCGACCGAAGCTTCGATCGCCTCGGCCGCGAACAGCTCGCCGAACGCGACGTCGGCGATGCGGATCGAGCCGGTGAGGCTCGCATCGAACGCACCGATCCGGACGGGGACACCGCCCGCTGCGCCGAGGTGATCGGCGAGCGCCTGCGTGCGACTCGCGACCCACGCCGCCGCGCCGAGCGGCACGCCCGCGGCGAGCAGCGCGGTCGCGCCGAGCCACCAGCGATCGCGGCGGGAGAGCGACATCAGTGGTGCGAGGCCAGCGCGTCGCGGCGATCGTCGCCCACGTACGCGCGTTGCAGGATCCGGCGCTCACCGGTACCGCGCCGGGTGGACAGCGTCGCGCCGGCGAGCATGAGGTCGCACAGCTCGCCGAACGACATCCCGCCGGCCTCGGCGATCTTGGGCAACAGGCTCGTCGGTGTCAGCCCCGGCACCGTGTTGACCTCGAGGATGAACTCGTTGCCGGAGTCGCTGATGATCATGTCGACGCGCGTGGCGCCGCGGCAGCCGAGAGCGCTGTTCGCGCGCTGCGCCTGCGCGAGCACGCCGCGGTAGCGCTCGGGCGACAGCCGCGGCGGCACGAAGTAGTCGGTCGCACCCTTCGTGTACTTGTTCGCGTAGTCGTAGAAGCCCGCGCGCGGGGCGATCTCGACCGCACCGATCGCACGGCCGTCGAGCACGGCGACCGAGACCTCGCGACCGACGATGTAGCGCTCGACGAGCAGCTCGTCGTCGAACGCGAGCGCCTTCTCGACCGCGGGGACGAGCTCGTCGAACGACGCGCAGATCGTGATGCCGACCGAGCTGCCCTCGTTGATCGGCTTGACCACGCACGGGAAGCCGAAGTCGCCGTGCACGCCCGCGAGGTCGATCGCGTCCTCGGCGGTGAGCGTGTAGTACGCGGGCGTCGGCAGGTTGTTCAGCCGGAACAGCTCCTTGGCGCGCCCCTTGTGCATCGCGAGCGCCGACGCGAGCACGTCGGAGCCGGTGTACGGGATGCCCAGCGTCTCGAGCAGGCCCTGGATGCAGCCGTCCTCGCCCCACCGGCCGTGCAGCGCGATGAAGGCGACATCGATCTTCTCCTGGCGAAGGGCGACGTCGACGTCACGATCGACGTAGATCGGCACGGCATCGTGCCCGCGATCGCGGAGCGCGACGAGCACCGCCTCGCCCGTGCGTAGGGACACCTCGCGCTCGCTCGACAGGCCCCCGAGCAACACACCGACTTTGCGGGACTGCATCAACGCTCTCCTTGACTGGTTCTATCGACGAGAACGCGGAACCCTCCCGTCGTCTTCCCGACCCTAGGGGCGCCGTGCCGCGAGGGCAAATTTCCGGCGTCTTGACGGACCTTGGACCACACGGTACCAACGCCCCCGATGAGCAAGACGACCACGGCCGACGACGCCAAGAAGAAGGCGCCCGCCAAGAAAGCCGCCGCGAAGAAGCCCGCGCCCGCGAAGGGCAAGGTCCCCGCGAAGAAGGCGCCGGCGAAGGCGAAGGGCAAGAAGGCGGACAAGGCCGAGAAGGTCGCGCCGGAGGCCGTGTTCGCGTCGCCCGAGACCGTCGAGGTCCAGGTGGGCGTCGCGGCGACCGAGATCGTCGAGGATGCCGAGGTGCTCGCGGAGACGCCGCTCGAGGCGGTCACCGAGGAGAGCGAGCTGACGCCCGAGGAGCAGGAGCTCCAGGCGCTGTACGGCGACCTCTCCTCCCCGGCGAGGGCACATGCCGAGTACACCGATCAGAAGACGGCCGACGAGGATCGGCCGATGATGCCGGAGATCAACGCGCGCGAGGAGCGCAAGGCGCAGTGGCAGGATCGCCGCGACCGCCGCCGCCACCGCCGCGAGGAGCGTGATCGCCAGCGTCACGACCGCCGCGATCAGCAGCGCACGGATCGCCAGGGCCAGGGCGGCGAGCAGCGGTTCGAGCCGCGGCCGCAGCCGCAGGGCCAGCCGCAGCCCGTGCGTGCGATCCAGCCGCCCATCCAGATCACCGCGGAGACCGACCCGCTCGCGCGCGTCGGAACGCCGCTCGGGGACGCCGCCGCGACCGTGTTCGCGCAGCTGCGCAACGGGCAGCCGCTGCCGGTGCGCCAGCTCGCGGCGATGATGCGCAAGCGCAACCTCGTGGAGGTGGATCCAGAGCAGCTCGCACCGCAGCTCAAGGCGGAGCTCCTCGGCGACGAGCGCAGCTACCGTACGCTCGGGCTGCGTCCGCGCATCGTGTATCGCGGTCGTGACCTGTTCGCGCCGGGTCCGGTCGCGATGAGCCAGACGGCGGACGCCGAGGCCGGCATCGCCGCGGCGCTGACGCGGCTCGCGAGCGCCACCCATCGCGCGCTCGCCCTGCGGATCGCCAAGGCGACGCCCGCCGGGTTCGAGCGCTTGATCCACGCCTACCTGGTCGCGGCCGGGTACCGCGACATCACGTGGGTCAAGCGGGTCGAGGGCATCAGCTATGCGCAGGCGACCGCGCCCGGCCTCGGCCGCACGGTGCTGATCAGCGCGCGCTCGGGGGATCAGCCGCTGGATCGCCGGGCGATCGGCGAGCTGCGCGTCGGTGTCGAGGCCAAGGATCTGGTCGCGGGAATTCTGATGGCGGCGACCGACCTCAACGAGGACGCCGAGCGCGAGCTCGAGCGCGCGGGCCGCTCGATCTCCGTGATCTGCGGTGACCAGCTGGTCGCGACGCTGATCGCGTCGGGCGTAGGGGTGGTGAGCGCTGCCGCGCCGCTGCACTACGTCGACGATCAGCTGCTCGACGAGCTGCTCGCGGGCTGATGCTCGCGTGGCACTGGCTCGGACGCGCACCGTACCGGCGCGTCCTCGCCGACCAGCTCGCCGCGCGCGAACGTGTGTGGGCCGGCGCCGACGGCGTGGTGCTGCTCTGCGAGCATCCCTCGGTGATCACGCTCGGACGCTCGGCGAACCGCGACAACATCCTCGTCGATGATGCGGCGCTCGCTGCTGCGGGCGTGACCGTCGAGCAGATCGAGCGTGGTGGCGACGTGACGTATCACGGCCCCGGTCAGCTGATGATCTATCCGGTGGTGCGGCTGCGCGGCGGCGTCGTCGAGTTTCTCGCACGCGTCGCCGGCGCGATCTCCGACGCATGCGCGGCGCTCGGCGCACCGGGCAGCGCGTGGCAGCGCGAGCCGGCGGGCGTGTGGAAGGACGGCGCGAAGCTCGCGGCATGCGGCATCCACGTCGCGCGCGGCGTGAGCGTGCACGGGTTCGCGCTCGACGTCGCCACCCCACGCGAGGCGTGGGCGCGGATCCGGCCGTGCGGGCTCGCGGCGCCGCAGATCTCGCTGATGGCGCTGCGCGGAGCGCCGATCGACGTCGCCGACGTCGCCGTCGAGGTCGGACCACGTGTGGTGACAGCGCTCGTCGGTTAGTGGTAACAAACCGCATGAGGCCGTCCCGGATCACCGTCCTCTACAACACGGACTACGACGAGGAGCTCACCGGCCCCGGCATCGACGTCAGCGCTGTCGAGATCAGCGCGCGCGCGATCGCCGCGGCGCTCAAAGACGGGGGGTTCACCGTGGACATGGTTGGCGTCGCTGGGCGCGACGTCTTCGAGGTGCTGTCCACGCTGCGAACGAGCGCGCCCGACATCGTGTTCAACCTGTGCGAGTCGATGGCGGGCGATCCCTGCAACGAGCCCACGTTCGCCGGGCTGCTCGATCTGTTCGGCATCCCGTACACGGGCGCGGATCTACCGGCGCTCGCGGCGTGCCTGCACAAGCGACGCAGCAAGGACATCCTGGTGGGCCGGGGGATCCCGACGCCTCCGCATCGCTTCCTGGTCGATGTCGCGGCGCTCGAGGATCCGGCGCTCGAGGCGCTCGACTACCCGTGGTTCCTGAAGCTCGCGCACGAGGATGCGTCGATCGGCATCACGGAGGAGAACCGCGTGCGTGACGCCGCCGCGCTCCGGCAGCGCGCACGCGCGATGATGGCGGAGTTCGATCAGCCGGTCCTCGCCGAGCGCTACATCGAAGGCCGCGAGGTCAACGTCACGCTGCTCGGCAATGGTGCGGATCTCACGGTGCTGCCGCTGCACGAGATCGACTTCTCGGCGATGCCGGCAGGTCGCCCTCGCATCGTCAGCTACGCGGCGAAGTGGGAGGAGGACCACGTCGACTACGCGGGCACCAAGCCGGTGCCGCTGCGCGATGCCACACCCGCGATGATCGCCGCGTGCGAGCGCGTCGCCTGCGCGGCGTGGGATGCGCACGGGCTGCGCGACTACGCGCGCGTCGACCTGCGCATCGATCGCGACGGCACGCCGTGGGTGATCGACGTCAACCCGAACCCCGACATCTCGCCGGATGCGGGCGTCGCACGCTCGGCGGCGGTCGCGGGGCTGTCCTACGTCCAGCTGATCACGCGGATCACCGAGATCGCGTGGAAGCGCGTCCAGCGGCGCTGATCTCTACGCGTCCTCGTCTTCGATCTCGCCGGCGAGGCGGCGCAACTTCTTCTGCAGGCCGAACCGCGACAGCCCGAGGAGGCGCGCGGCCACGGTCTGGTTGTTCTTCGCGCGCGTCATCGCCGCGGTGATGTAGGCCTGCTCGGTGGCGGTGAGCGCGGGCTTGAGACGGAGATCCTCGCCGAGCGCGGGCTTCGCCGGCTCCGGCCGCGCCGAGACGGCGCCGATCGCTTCCGGGAGGTCGCCGAGGTCGATCACGTCGCCGCCCATCGCGACGCCGCGCGCGAGCGCGTTCTCGAGCTCGCGCACGTTACCCGGCCAGCGATGCTGCGCGAGCGCGCGCAGGGCGGCGCGGGTGAGACGCGGGGTGGGGCGGCCGCGGCACAGCGACGCGAGCAGGTGCTCGACAAGGAGTGCGACGTCACCTTCGCGATCGCGCAGCGGCGGCATCGGGATCGTGATGACCTCGAGGCGGAAGCGCAGGTCCTCGCGGAACCGGCCCGCGGCCGCGAGCTCCGCGAGCGAGAGCTGCGAGGCGGCGACGACGCGGACGTCGACCTTGCGGGTCTGCGTGTCGCCGACCCGGCGGATCACGCCGTCCTGGAGCACGCGCAGCAGCTTCGCCTGCATGGCGGGCCCGGTGTCGGCGATCTCGTCGAGGAACAGCGTCCCGCCGTCGGCGACCTCGAACAGGCCGCGGCGATCGCGCTCGGCACCGGTGAACGCGCCGCGCACGTGGCCGAACAGCTCGCTCTCCAGCAGCGTCTCGGGCACGGCCGAGCAGTTGATCGCGACGAACGCGCCCGCCTTGCGCGGACCATGGTCGTGGAGCGCGCGCGCGACGAGCTCCTTGCCGGTGCCGCTCTCGCCGACGATGACGACGGGCAGCGCGGTGGCCGCGGCGCGATCGACGAGCTCGAGCGTCTTCAGCATCGCCGGCGAGCGGCCGATGATCTTGTCGTAGCGCTCGCGCAGGCGATCGCGGTCGGGCAGCTCGGCCTTCACCCGTACGAGCTCGGCGTCGCGATCGGCGAGCTCGGCGGACAGCCGCGCATTGAGCTCGTCGACGGCGCGCGTCGTCGCGCGCAGCTCGTTGGTCAGCCGGGCGTTCTCGATCGCGATCGCGGCGATGTCGGCGAGCTCGCCGAGCACGCTCGCGGCGGCCTCGTCGAACGCGCCGCCGCGCAGGCGGTGATCGACGTAGATGCAGCCGATGACCGAGCCGCGCTGGCGCAGCGGCACGACGAGCACGGAGCGCAGCCGGAGCGCGGCGACCGAGGCCGCGGCACCGAACCGCTCGTCGATCCCCGCGTCGACGGTGAGCACCGGTTCGCCGGTCTGCGCGGCGCGCTCCGCGATCGAGCGGCTGACCGTCGCGGTCCCCACCTCGCCGAGGTCGCCGCTCGAGAAGTTGCGCGACACGACCGCGGCGAGCTCTCCCCCGGGCTGGCGGAGGAGCAAGAAGCCGCGCTCGGCGAGCGTCAGCTCGATCGCGGTGTCGATGACGTCGTCGAGGATGCGCTCGACGCTCGCCTCGGTGTTGAGCCGCCGGGACAGGGTGAGCAACCGGCGCAGGTGAGGCGCATCCCCGCCGTGCGCCGTCCGCGTCGCGCCGCCGCGCGTGGCGACCTCGGCGTCGTGTCCCGGCAGCCGCTCGCGATCGGGGTCCGCCTCGAGCGCCGCACGAAACGAGGGGGCCGCCGCCGCGATCCACGAGGTATGCGCCGCCCGGGCCCGCTCGACGAGCGCCGTGGTGCGTGCGACGTCGCGCGCGCGCTCCGCGAGCCGCGCCGCGACCGCATAGCCGCGGAACGCCCGCTCGAGCCGATCCGCATCTGCGGCGCGCGCGGCGACCTCCGCGCACGCATCGGCGAGCGCGCCCCACGCCCCCTCGCCGGTCTCCGCGAGGGCGAGGCGCCCGCGCGCGATGGTCCAGCGATCGCGATCGTCGTCGCTCGCGCACAGCGCCTCGACCTCCGGGTCGGGGCGCTCGCGGACGCCGGCCTCGGCGAGCGCGATGAACGCGCTGATCTGCGCGTGCGCATCGCCACGTTCGGCGCCGATCGCGAGGGCCTCGCGATAGCTGCGAACCGCGCCGCCGCCATCGCCGAGGCGCCGGCGGGCGTCCCCGAGCACGAGCAGCGCGAACGCCCGCAGGTGCGGCGCGCCGTCGGCGCGAGCGAGCGCCGCTTCGGCCGCGATGCGCGCCTGGTCGATCTGACCTGCGGCCACGAGGGCGTTGCCGCGGTTGAGCTCGGCCGCGCAGAGGTCGGTCGTCGCGTGCAGCTCGGCGAACACGCGCCCCGCCGCGGCGAGCCGGGGCAGGCCCTCGCTGCTGCGTCCGCGCTCGGCGAGCACGGTGCCGAGGTTGAGCTCCGCGGTGGCCGCGGCGTGGAGCTCGCCCGCATCGGCGAGCCGCCGCGCCGCCTCGCGATAGCGATCGCTCGCGAGCCCGAGCTGTCCGCGCTGCTGCGCGACCATGCCGCGCAACGACAGCGCGCGCCCGACGTTCGCGCTGTCGTTGAGCGCGTGCGCGCCCAGCTCGAGCGCGGCGAACGCTGCGTCGGCCTCGTCGAGGTCACCGAGATAGAACGCAGCGAGGCCGGCGGCCTCCGCGCGCAGCGCCGCGAGCGGTGTATCCCCGGCCCGCGCGATCGCGATCGCCTCGGCGTACCGCGAGCGCGTGACGAGCAGCCGCGCGTAGGTGCCCGCGGCCTCCGCATGACCGGGATGCGCGGCGTGCAGGCGCGCGAGCGCCGCCTCCGCGGCGTCGAGGTTGCCGGCGCGCTGCGCGGCGCGCGCGATCACGAGCTGTGCCTGCACGCGATCCGCTCCCGCCGCTTCGGCGTCGCGTGCGAAGCCCGTCGCCTCGTCGTACAGGGCGAGCGCCGACGCGGCCCGCGCCGCGATCAGGTTCGCGCGCGCCGGAAGCTGCGCGATCGCTCGCCGCGCGAGTGCGAGCGCGCGATCCGCGCGGCCGTGGACGATTAGCTGCTCCGCGACGTCGCACGCCTGCGCGGCGCGGGTGGCATCGAGCGTCGCCCGCTCGAGCACGGCTGCGAGCGCGACCGGCGGCAACCTGCGGAGGCGGACCGCCTCCGTCGCGGGCGTGCTCACCGCGTCGGTCATGCGCGGGTGCGTGCCCGTGCCCTCCGCGAGCACGGCGTCGCCGGCCGCGCCGACGGCGACGAGGGCGTGCGTGGCGAGGCTCGCCAGCGCGGGGCCGCCGACGATGTTCTCGACCGCGGACAGCGTGGCGCGATCGAGGGCGAACGCGTCGCCGTGGCGGCGCGCGAGGCCGGCGCGCTCGAGCTCGACGAGATCGGCGAGACCGACCGCCGGCTTGCTGCCCTCGGCGCGCAGCGTGCCGAGGACGTGATCGATACGCGCGTGGCCGCCCCACGCGGTGATCGCACCGGCGGCGCGACGCGCGGCGGCGGGAAGGGCGCGTAGCTGGTTGGCGCGCAGCGAGGCCGCGCCGGCGGTGGTGCGCGTCGACCAGTCGACGGCGAATGGATCTCGCTCGCCGGCGATCGAGCGGACGAGCTCGATCGCCGTCAGCGGCAGGCCGCCCGAGGCGGCGTGCAGCGCCGCCGCCCACGCCGGTGAGGGCGCGGCGCCGAGCATCGCGGCGGCGAGCGAGCGCGTTCCCTCGACGTCGAGCAGCGGCGCGGTGTGGATGGCGAGGCCGGGGAGAGGTGCGGGCACGTGCTCGGTCACGACGAGCACCGGACGGTCGCCCGCCGATCGCAGCAACGCCGGGACGAGCTCGGCACGCCGCGCATCCTCGGTCGCGTCGACGATCACGAGGCCATGGTTCCGGCGCGCGGTCCGCGCGAGCTGCTCCACCCACGCGCGCGTGCTTGCCGCCGCGGGGATGCCGAGCGCCGCGCCGACCTCGTCGATGGAGCCGGCGACCACCGAGCTCGGGCGTTGATGCGCGACCTGATCGAGCTGCCAGGCCCGCGCGGCACGCTCGGCGAGCTGGCGCGCGCCCGAGGCCGCGACGCCGACGATGGCGAGCGCCGCGGTGCTCGCATCCCCGAGCACACGACCGATCGCGCGCGTCGCGTCGGCGGCGCCGGCCCACGCCGCGGGTGCGGGCGGCGGCCCCACCTTCGGACGCGCGCGGCGCGACGAGCCAGGGGCGATCGCGGGCGCGAGCTGGTCGAGCTCGTCGAGCACCGCGAGCGCCGACGCGGGCCGCGCGTCCGGATCGCGCGCGACGAGCCGCGTGATCAGATCGGCCAGCGGCGCGGGCACGCCGGGCAGGGCGCGTGGCGCGGCACCGGCGAGGATGCGCGTCGCGAGCTCACCGAGCGTGCCGCCCTCGAACAGCGGACGTCCCGTCACGAGCCGGATCGCCGTCGCACCCAGCCCGTACAGGTCACTGCGTGGCTCCACGTGACCTGCGAGTGCTTCGGGCGCCATGTACGCCGGCGTGCCGCGCGCACCGCCGGCCGAGGCGAGCCCGAGATCGACGAGCACCGCGCGTTCGTCGTCGAGCAGGATGTTGCTCGGCGCGACATCACCATGCACCAGCCCCGCCGCGTGGATCACGGCGAGCGCGCCCGTGATGTCGACGAGCAACGACCACACGCGAGGACCGAGCTCGCCGCTCCACGCCGCTGCGTCGCTCCGCGCGCCGGAGATCCACTCGGCGACGAAGTACGGCGCCCCCGCCGCGAGGTCATCGATCGCCGCGCGCGTGCGCCCGACCTCGTACACGCGCGGCAGCGAAGGGTGCCGCAGCCGCGCGAGCTGCTCGAACTCGTCGAGCAGCATGCTCTCGTGCGCGCCGCGCGGGACGACCTTGAGGGCACGCTGCTCGCCACTCCCGACCTCGACAACCCGGAACACCCGACCGAACGACCCGCGCCCCACGGCCTCCACCACCCGGAACCGGTCGGCGATGGTCGGTGGTGCCAAGAGAGCGCTCACCTGCCCATGTCAACGAGATTGGCGGGCGTTGTCAACGATGTTTACTTTGCCGTGATCCTCCGACGAGGACGCCGAAGCGCGAGCGTACGCGTGTTATCGTGTCGCGCGGTGCCGGACGACGAACGGACTCGGCGTCGTCTCGGAGACGAGACGAAGGGGCGGATCGCGGACCTGGCGTCCGGGTGGACCGTCGATGCCGAGAAACCGCCGGCGCCGGTGACACCGCCCGCGGCCACCACTCCCGTGCCGCGCAAGAAGGCCAAGACGCTGCCTCCTCCGCCGCCGGGCTCCGAGCAGCGCAAGGCGCTCGACTCGGTGATCGCGGATCTGTCCGAGGGTGACGCATCGAAGGGGGCGTCCCAGCCGCCGCCGGCACCCGAGCGGCCGAAGCGCTCGACGCAGCCACCAGCGCCTCCGGCGCGCGCCAAAGGACCGACGCAGCCGCCACCGCCACCGCCGCCGCGAGCGAAGGGACCGACGCAGCCGCCACCGCCACCACCTGCGAGGCCGAAGGGCTCGACGCAACCACCGCCGGTGCCTGGAGCGCTCGCAGCGATCGCGACGCGGCCGGCGACGATCGGGGACGAGGGCGAGCGGACGATTCCGGACTCGAGCTTCCGGGGCGAGGAGGCGTCGCGGCAGGTGCCGGTCGGCGAGTTCGATGACGGCTCGTCGACGCACCTCGAGTCCGACAAGCTGCGGGTCGCGCACGCGCAGGCGACGATCAAGCGCGACGCGGCGAGCGCCGTGCTCGGGATCGCCGAGCCCGCGCTGACGCAGGTGAAGGAGACGCCGGTCGAGCTGCTCCTCGCCGAGAGCGCGCAGGCGCTGCGCGGCGATCCGACGACGACGGATGCGGCGACCGAGCAGTTCATGCGCGGCGATCCGACGCAGCTCGGGCGCGGCGACGCGACGACGCTCGATCCGGGGACCGCGCACGCGCGCGGCGGACGCCTGCGGACGGTCGCGCAGCTGCGCCGCCAGCGCGGCCTGCTCGGCGACGTGCGCTACGTGCGGACCGCGCTGTTCGGCGTGCGGCGCGCGCGGCAGGAGCTCACGGAGCTCGAAGCGAAGCAGGCGGCGCGGCAGCAGGGCAGGCGGCGCTACCTGGTCACGCTCGGCCGCACCGCGGTGAGCAGTGAGGGCTTCGATCATCCTGCGCTCGGCGCGGCGCGCGAGCAGCTCGCGACGATCGAGGACGAGCGCGCGCAGCACCACGCGCAGGTCGGCGCCGCGGATCAGGAGCTCCAGCGCGTCACGCGCGACCGCGACGCCGCGAAGAAGCAGCACGCGACGGACGTCGCCGCCGTCGATGCCGAGCTCGCCGAGCTCGCGAAGCGGCTCGAGCCACTGCAGAAAGAGCACGCGGCGATCACCCGCAAGGCGGCCGACCTGCGCGGGGCGATGCGCAGGGCCGATGCCGCGATCGCGGAGGCGACCGCGAACCTGGTGTCGGTCAAGAACGGCAAGAAGGACGCCGCGACGCTGCAGGCCGAGCTCGCGACGCTCAAGGCGGATCGCGTCGCCGTGCAGAAGGACGAGCCGCGCCTCGCGGCCGAGCTCGACGCGATCAACCCGAAGATCGCCGCGATCGACGCCAAGCGCGCCGAGCAGACCGCGCGGCGCGCCGAGCTGATCGAGGCCGAACAGAACGATCAGCGCCGCACCGAGGAGCTGCTCGCCGCGATCGGCGCCAAGCGCAAGGTGATGGACCGCGCCGCGGCGGACGCCGAGGCCGCCCGCGACAAGATCCTGTTCGAGCTCGGCGAGCGACTCTACGTCGATCGTCCGGACGCGCTCGCAGCGCAGATGGCACCGATCGATGCGATCGACGTCGAGCTCGGCGTCGCGGATCGCCGCGTGATGGAGCTGCGCGAGATCTTGTCGTCGATCGATCGCTGGAAGCTCGCGCGTGGGATCGGGGTGATCGTCGTGGTGCTCGGTGCGCTGGGCGCCGGCGCCGCGTGGATCCTGACGCGCTAACCGATCATGCGATCGACGTGCGCGATCGCGGCCAGCACGAGCACGACGCGCACGAGGCCCAGCAAGAGCCCGATGGCGCCCACGGTGATCGCCCCGGCCGCCAGCAGGCGCGCTCCGCCCGGAGCCGACCGCTGGCGATAGCCCACGCAGCCCGTGCCGATCGCCGCGAGCCCGAGGCCGAGCGCCACGAACAGGCCGGGCGTCGGCGCGAGCGCGGCGATCACCGCACCGATGGCCAGCCCGAGCGCGAGGCGCTGCATGGACTCCACGCTAGCGGGGGCCTGCGTTCCGGGCCAGTTCTGTGCTAAAGGGGGCCCGCCATGTCCGACGAGATCGCCGAGATCCGAGCCGGGTTCTGCGCGATCGTCGGACTTCCGAACGTCGGCAAGTCGACGCTGCTGAACCGGATCCTCGGGAGACACCTGGTCGCCGTATCGGCCAAACCGCAGACCACCCGGGATCGCATCCTCGGGGTCCACACGATCGAGCTCCCCGACGCCACGCCTCCGCGCGCGCAGATCGCCTACGTGGATACCCCAGGCGTGCAGGATGGCCGCGGGCCGCTGCGCCGGTACATGCGCGAGGCCTCGCTGACGGCGGCCTCGGACGCCGACGTCGTCCTCATGCTGGTGGACGCCACGGACCGCCGCGGGCGCCTGCCCACGCGCCTCGACGAGGAGGACGTCGCCGCCCTCGGGCACGCGAGCAAGGCGCACCCCGTCGTCATCGGGCTCAACAAGGTCGACCGCGTCGGCAAGCCCGAGCTGTTGCCGGTGATCGAGGCGTGGACGGCGTTCGCCGAGGGCATCGACATCGTCCCGATCTCGGCGTCGACCGGCGACGGCGTCGACGAGCTCGAGCGCGTGATCGCGCAGCGGCTCCCCGTCGGGCCGCCGCTGTTCCCCGAGGAGATGGTCACGGATCGGTCGCCTCACTTCATCGCGAAGGAGATCATCCGCGAGCAGCTGTACCACCAGCTCGGCAAGGAGCTGCCGTACGCGTGCGCCGTGCAGATCGAGACGTGGAATCAGAAGTCCGACACCGAGCTCGCGATCGGCGCCGTGATCGTCGTCGAGCGCGACTCGCAGAAGGCGATCGTCGTCGGTAAGGGCGGTTCGCGCATCCGCGAGCTCGGCATCGCCGCGCGCAAGGCGGTCGGTGAGGCGCTCGGCAAGAAGGTGCACCTGTCGCTGTTCGTGAAGGTGCTCGCCGAATGGAGCCGCGGCGAGCGCGAGCTGCGCCGCCTCGGTTACGGCGGAGAAGGCGAGTCCCATGAGTGAACCGTTGCTCGCGATCGTCGGCCGGCCGAATGTCGGCAAGTCGACGCTGTTCAACCGCCTCGTCGGTGGCCGCCCCGCGCTCGTCCACGACACGCCCGGGCTGACCCGCGATCGCCGCTACGGCGAGACCGACTACTTCGGCACCACGGTGCGCCTCGTCGACACCGGCGGCCTCGATCCCGAGGCGGCGACCCAGGTCATCGGCGCGGGCATCCACCGCCAGGCGCTGCGTGCGATCGACGAGGCCGATGCCGTGCTGCTCGTCGTCGACGGCCGCGCCGGCCTGTCGGCGATCGATCACGACCTCGCGAACCAGCTCCGCAAGACCAGCAAGCCGCTGTTCCTCGCGGTCAACAAGGTCGATCACGCGGTGCGCGACGACCTCGTCCACGACTTCCACGCGCTCGGCCTCGGGACGCCGTTCGCGATCTCGGCGGCGCACGGGCGCGGCATCGATCCGCTGCTCGAGGCGATCGTCGCCGCCATCGTGCCGGGTGCGCGCACCGACGCCCCGAATGACGAGGCCGCGGACGAACGCGATGACGTGTTCGACGTGCTCGCCGACGTGGACGACGAGGACGAGCACGAGGGGGCAGGGGAGGGAGAGGACGGCCAGGAAGCGCGCGATGCCCGCCGGGGCCGCCGCGGGCGCGGTCCCGACGAACCGCTACGCGTCGCCTTCGTCGGCCGGCCGAACGCAGGCAAGTCGTCGCTGACCAACCGCCTGCTCGGCGAGGAGCGCTCGCTCGTCCACGACGTCGCGGGCACGACCACCGACCCCGTCGACACGCCGTTCTCGATCGGCGGCCGCGAGTACGTCCTCGTCGACACCGCCGGCATCCGCCGCAAGGCGAAGATCGACGCCGAGATCGAGAAGATCGCGGTCTCGATGGCGATCGGCCAGGTCGATCGCGCCGATGTCGTCGTCCTCGTGATCGATGCCGAGCTCGGCCCCGCCGAGCAGGACGCGCGGATCGCCGGCATGATCGAAGCCTCCGGCCGCGCGCTCGTGATCGCGCTCAACAAGAGCGACCGGATCTCCGGCGAAGCCGCGAAGGCGGCGCTGCGCGAGCAAACCACCGACACGTTCCACTTCCTGTCGTGGGCACCGGTCGTGATGCTGTCGGCGCTGCGCGGCGACGGCGTCGAGCGCCTGCTCGATCACGTCGACCAGGTCGCCGCCGAGCATCGCAAGCGCATCCCGACCGCGCAGCTCAACAAGTTCTTCGCCGAGGTGATCGAGGAGACGCCGCCGGCGCTGCACCACGGGCGCGCCGTGCGCATCAACTACCTCACGCAGGCGACGGTCCGCCCGCCGACGTTCGTGCTGTGGGCGAACCAGCCGGATGGCCTCGCGCCCTCGTACAAGCGGTTCATCGCGAACCGGCTACGCGAGCGCTATGGCTTCCGGGGCTCGCCGATCCGGATCGCGCTCAAAGAGAAGAAGGATCGTCACTCGCGCGAGTGATCACAGGCTCGGACGCGAGCCCGCGTACGACAGCGTGATCCTGCCGTCGAGCCCGACGGTGTCGACGATGTCGGCCGCCGCGAACGCGTGCTCGCGCAGCACGCCGTAGCCACCGATCGCCTTGACCAGGCCGAGCGCGCCGCCGAAGGTGTCCAGCATCGACGGGTTGAAGCGAGCGTCGGGCAGCACCGGCATGCGGAACGCGAGCCCGGTGTGCGGCGCGATCACGAGGCGGCGATACTCCGCATCGAGCGCCGGCTCGCCGCCGTTCGCCGCGCCTCGCGTGACGTCGTACGCGACCAGCACCGCATCGGCCGAGCCGAGGCCGCTCTCGACCCACGTGATCGCCGACGGTTGGTAATCGACCTCGCTGACGTACGGGATCAAGCCCGCGCTCGCATCGACAGCGACGGTGTTGCCGAGATAGCGCGTGCGCTCGCTCACCATCTGCCGCCCCATGTTCGCCGTGTTGATCGTCGTGACCAGCACCTGATCGACGCCCGTGAGCTCGGGGACGTTGACGTTGGCGGGTGTCGTCTCGACCTGCTTCTTGCCCGTCGAGTAGAGCGTGAACATGCCGGCGACCAGGCGCTGCTCGAGCTCCACGCTCGAGTCGGGCGGCACGTTGGTCGACGATAGCTGCGCGCCGAGCTTGCCGTTGAGCACGCCGGTCGAGACATCGATGTTCTCGGCGAACGGCTTCTGCATGTAGAACGACGAGTCGTTGCCGTCGGTGACGTAGAGATCGAGCATCGGGCCGCAGTCCGCCACCGTGATCGCGACGTTCGGCGCCTCGCCCGCACCCGAGCCGCACGGCGTCTTCACGTTCACCGTGCCGGCCGCGGCGTCGGGGACGCGGACGACGATCGCGCTCGGGGTCGCCGGCGTCACGGGCTCCGCATTGCCGAGCTCGAGCAGGTCGCCGCCCTCGACGCCGACGTACGTGATCACCTCGGGCACGCGCTGGCCGTCCTCGGGCACCGGGATGACCGTCGGGTAGGTGCGGATCACCGTGACGTTGCCGGCCGCGAGCTCCGCGGTCGCGGTGCCCGCCGCGTCCGTCACGGTGTCGAGCACGAGCGAGTCGTCCGGGTTCTGGAAGATCACGCGCACGCCGACCTGCGGCGCGTTCGCGTCCTTCACGGCCACGCGCACCTGCGTCCGCGGAGGCTCGTTCGGGTTCGCGGGGTCGCCACCATCATCGCCGACGGTGCCGGTGCACGCCGAGAGGAGGCTCGTGAACGTCGCGAACAAGCCGTGGGAGAAGCGCATGGCAGCGAGTTCTACAAGCTCGATGCCAGCGCTAACCCCTTGCGATACGAAGCGAAACGCCCGACTTGGGGGCGAGCACCCACAACCGGCCCGAGATCCAGGAGTGCCCACTCCCACGGTGGATGTGGGATGCGCTCTTAGAAGTAGCCCCAGCGCGCCGTCCCGCGAACGCCGAGCGTGAACACGGTGACGTCGCCGCCGAAGCTCGCGAGCCGCGCCTCGAAGCCATACGACCGCTCGCGCGACAGCAAGATGTCGAGGCCGCCGCCGATCGCGAGCACGAAGTTGAGGTCGCGCTCGATCGGCCCACCGGTGGTCGCGACCGCGCCGACGCCACCGAACGCGTAGGGCACGTATTTGAGGACGTCGAAGCGATACGTGACGCCGGCGTCGGCGATCGCGGCGTAGCTCGTCGCCGCCTGGTCCTCGGCGTTGCCGCCGTAGAACACGCCCCCGGCGAGCTCGCCGCGGACCGCGACATCGCTCCCGATCGCGTGCTCGTACGAGATCGAGACCGCGCCGCCGACGTCGGGGCTCACCGACTCCGGCGCCATCCCATTGGTCGGCTCGCCCGCGATGCTGAACGTCGCCCAGCCAACGCCGATCGACAGCGCGCGCTCGTTCTCGGCGTGCGCCCTAGGGACGCCGCTCGCGGCCACGAGCAGCAAGGGGAGGGCGGCGCGCATGCACGCATTCTACGGGCAACGCGGATGCCGGGTCCGCGGTCCAAGGGTGCGAATTGACGCACCACCGATCGCGGTGCTACATCCGCCCGACCCCCGATGGCCGATAAGAAAGAGGACAGCAAGCCAACCGCCGCCGCGACCCCGACGCCGGTCCACGTCGGCGGGGAGACGCTCGTGGAGCGCATCACGCCGCACATCAAGAAGATCTTGATCGGCGTGGTCGTGATCGCGGTGATCGTGACCATCGTCCTCGCGTTCCGCTGGCGGAAGCACGCCAATCAGGAGCAGCAGACCGCGAAGCTCCTGACGGTCATCGACGTCGGCCACACTCCGGTGGGACCGGCGCCGATGATGATGCCCGGCGAGGAGCCCACGGAAGCCCGGTTCACGACCAGCAAGGAGCGTGCGGTCGGCATGCTCGACGCGATCGCGAAGGCGGGCACCGAGGGCACGCCCACGTTCAAGGCCGCGCTGCTGCTCGACGCCGGCAAGACCGACGAGGCGATCGCCGCGTTCCGCAAGAGCATCACGACCAAGGGCATCGACGGCGTGATCGCGCGCGAGGGCCTGGGCATCGCGCTCGAGACCAAGGCGCGCGCCGAGACAAATGATCCGGCCGCGCGGCAGAAGCTGTTCGAAGAAGCCCTCGCCGCGTTCACCTCGATGCAGCCCGACGAGAAGGGCCCGCGCCGCGCCTACGCGCTGTACCACCAGGGCCGGATCCAGCAGACGCTCCGCAAGGTCGACGAGGCGAAGGCTTCGTTCGAGAAGGCCAAGGAGCTGGGCGCGGAGACCGAGCTCCCCGAGCTGATCGACCGCCGGCTCTCCCAGCTCTGAGCAATCACGTGCGCCGCTCCACGCTCACTCTCGCTTCAGGTCTCGCCGCGCTGGCGCTCGCGGCCTGCGTCCGCGTGCCCTCGGATCGCGCCGATGCGATGCGCGCCGAGCCGCGCGAACCGCTCGGCGAGGATCGACTCGCGCTGCAGTGGACGTTCCGCACGGCGGATCGCCTCACCGAGGTGGATCCGCAGGAGTTCGCCACGCCGGTGCTGTACGCCGACACGCTGTACGTCGGCTCTGCGAACGGCTGGTTCTACGCGCTCAAGGCGGCGAACGGCAGCGTGCGCTGGCGCAAGCGCATCGGCGCGGTCGGCAGCGCGCCGCTCGTGCTCGGCACGTCGTTGTACGTCGGCACCTCCGACGGCGTGCTGATCGCGCTCGACGCCCAGACCGGCGAGGAGCGCTGGCGCTACGCGAGCCGCGGGCCGATCGAGCAGCAGCCCGCCGCGACCACCGAGCTGATCATCTTCTCGAACGAAGCCGATCAGGTCATCGCCGTCGACGCGATCACCGGCAAGTTCAAGTGGCAGTACAAGACCGAGACGCCCGAGGAGTACACGCTGCGCGGCCACGCGGGCGTGAACGTCGATGGCGACCTCGTGTACGCCGGCTTCTCCAATGGGACGCTCGCCGCGCTCCGCCGCGACACCGGCTCGCTCGCGTGGTCGGCGTCGCTCAAGGGTGACGCGGATCGCTTCATGGACGTCGACGCGACGCCGCTCGTGATCGACGACAAGGTCTACGCCTCCTCGTCGTCGGGCGGAGTCTACGCGCTCGACAAGACGACCGGCCTCGTGCGCTGGCGGCTGCCGTTCTGGGACGCCGCGATGCCGAGCTCGACCGGCAACGTCGGTGGGCTCGCATCGGACGGGCGCCGGCTCTACGTCAGCGTCGCCGACCTCGGCACCTACGCGCTCGACCTCGGCGGCAACGTGCTGTGGCGAGTCGGCGCGAAGGGCGGCGGCGAGCCCGCGACGCCGGTGATCTACGACGACGTGCTCGTGTACTCGCTCGCGAAGGACGGCATGTTCATCGCGGATCGGAAGACCGGCGAGACGCTGGAGTACTTCGATCCGGGCGACGGTGTCTCCGCCGAGCCGGCGGTCACCTCGGACGGCCGGCTGTTCGTGATGTCGAACCGCGGCATCCTGTACGCGTTCGATCTGGACTGACGGACTCAGAGCGGATCGACGAACGGCAGCGCGGGCTTCGCGAACAGGTAGCCCTGGAGCAGATCACAGCGCGCGTCGACGAGCACCTGGGCCTCGGCCTCGGTCTCGACGCCCTCGGCGATGATCGTGATGCCCTGCTCGCGGCACAGGTCGGTGATCGAGCGGATCAGGCGCTGCTTCATCGGGTGCTGGTCGACGCCGCGCACGAGCGACATGTCGAGCTTCACGAAGTCGCAGTCGAGCAGGGTGAACGTCCCCATGCGCGCGTGGCCGCCGCCGAGATCGTCGATCGCGATCCGAAACCCGAGCTCGCGCAGCTCGGCGACGCGATAGCGAAGATCGAGCTCGCCCTCGAGCGAGTTGCGCTCCGTGATCTCGAGGACCACGCGCGACGCGACCTTGGCGAGGGGCGAGAACGGCGAGGTGAGCTGCTTGTCGAACAGGTCGAGCAGGTGGAGGTTGACGAACACCGGGCCGCGCTCCACCGGCGCGGCCCCGAGGACCTTCGCCGTGTGCGCGCGCACCGCGCGACCGAGCAGCGGGATGCGTTCGAGCCGCTCGGCGGCGTCGAGGATCGCGCCGGGGTGCGGCAGCGACTTGTCCGCCGAGCGCATCAGCGCTTCGTAACCGAACCGCGCCCGCGTGTCCGCGTACACGATCGGCTGGAAGTGCATCACCAGGCCGGCGAGGCAGCGATCGAAGCTCGCCTCGAGCTCGCGGAGGAGATCACTGGCCTCGAGCGCGGCGCGCGTGCCGCCCGGCTCGGTGCCACGCGCGAAGGCGGGGCCGCCGGTCGGCGTCTGCTCGGGATACTCCGCGAGGGGATCGTCGACGGCCGCCAGCTCGACGCTCGAAACTTCACGACGCGGGCCCGACACGACGGTTCATCGTATGCGGACGCACCTGGCGAAGCCAACGCCTAATCGGTGCCTTACGTGTGCGACTAGCAGAGCCGGCGTAGGTGCTCGCGGAACTCGGAGACGACGAACGAGGCGGGGTGGCGGTCGAGCTCGTTCGAGATCGAGTCGTCGATGACGGGCAGGTCGAGCACGAGCCGGTAGAGCATCATGCACGCCTTCGTCGACAGCGGGACGAACCGCGCCTCGCCATAGAGGACGACGTTCGACGACGCGGGAGTCGACCACGACACGCCGAGGTTCGTGGGGTCGTACTTGTACTCGAGCGTGTAGCCGAGGCTGCCGCGGTCGAGCTTGCGCGTGAACGCGACCTTGCCCGGACGGCCCTCGGACGTACGGCTGATGACCCGCGCCGTCTGGACCAGCGGGAGCCAGCGCGGGATCTCGACCGCGTCCGCGAACACCTCGTACGCCACCCCAGCGCCTACCGTCAGGGTCGTGGAGACTTCACTGGCGAGGGGATTGACCAGGGGCGGAGCAAACGCGAGCGCGGTGGCCATTGGGATACGTCCTTGTTGAGGTGACGGACGCATGAGCAACCGCGATACCAGCCTGTCACGGACCAGATTCCAAGGAGTTGAGACCAGTTCGCCCCCGGTGCGCCGACCACCCGAGTTGCCGTCAGCAAGATCGGTGACCGCTTACGGCAGGCCCCATGAGTGGGGACAGTAGCCGCCTGTGCACCCGACACACAGAGATCACTCCTCGGGAGCGTCGTCGTCCGAGGCCGCGGTGCCCGCAACGCCGCGGATGACGAGGCCGCGATAGTCGAGGCGCGCGCCGGAGGCGACGAGCCCGGCCGCGAACGGCGAGGCCGACGCGGCGACCCCGTCGATCGTCTCGACGAGCAGCTCGCGCCGGCGCGCGGTCGCGGCGAGCCTCGGCAGGCCGACGGCGAGCGCGACGGCGATCGCATCGTCGGGGAGGCGCCCGGTGACGACCTTGCCGCCGCGCGGCTCGACCCACACGGCGAGCTCGCCGCCGATGAGGATCGCGGTCGCGCCGACCCGCCGGGCCGGGCGGGCGTCCGGATCGCGAAGCGGGGGCCACGGCAGGGCGCTGCCCCACGCGTTCGCTGGATCTACCGCGGACAACGTATCCACGCGCGGCGTTCGCGGCGTCCGGTCGCGCAGGCGATCGATCGCGCCGGGCCACGCGAACTGCGCACCTTCGAGGCCGTCGACGAACAGGCCGCGGCGCACCGTGCCGGCGTCCTCCATGGCGCGCAGCACGTCGCTCACGGCGGAGAAGCCACCGGGCACGTCGTCGGCGCTCGCGGTCGCGCGGCCGGCGAACCCCCAGCGCTCGAGCAGCGCGGTCGCGATCGTATGCGCGCGCGCCGTCGGCGACGGTGCCGTGCCGAGCGAGCCGACGAGCGACCACCGGCCGCCAAACGCCAGGTGGCCTGCGGCACGGCGAGAGGTGGGCGCACCGAGCGAGCGCAGCGGCGCGAACGTGTCGTTGGTGACGATGCCGGCCCACACGAGGTCCCACAGCGCGGCGGTCACGTTCGCGCGCGAGGCGCGGGCCGCGGTCTCGAGCGCGACGAGGAACGACGCGCCGGACGCGGCGAGGTGCCGGACGATCGCGTCGTGCACGGCGGTGCGGTTCGGGACCTCGGCCGGCTCGCGCGCGAGAGCGAGCGCGCGGTCGCGACGGACCAGCATCACGCGGCCGTCCTTGGTGCCCAGCGCGCCGGCGCCGATCCAGCCGAGCTCGCCGGCGGCGCCGAGCTGGTCGAGCAGGCGCGGGTGATAGTCGAGGATGCGCGCGGGGAGGATGCGGTGCTCGAGCTCGCGGAACGGCAGCGCGACACCCTCGAGCCGGGCGATCGCATCGCGCAGCGCGCCGAGGCCGCGGCGCGGGCGATCGAGACCGTGCCAGCGCGGCAGGAACTCGGCGAACGCCGCGGCCGGCACCGGCGCGACCTGCGCGCGCAGCTCGACGAGCGTGCGGCGGCGGAGCTGGCGCAAGACCTCCGGATCGCACGCGTCCTCGTGCGTGCCGCCGGGGCGCAGCTCGCCGCGCACGAGCTGACCGCGCGCCTCGAGCAGCGCGAGCACGGGGGAGAGCTGGCCGGGCGGCAGCCCCCAGCGAGCGGCGGGTGCGTCGACGGTGAACGGGCCGTGCGTGCGCGCGTAACGCGCGACCAGCGACTCGAGCGGCTGGGCCGATGGCTCGAGCAGCGCGGCGGGCAGGCCCACGGGCAGCGCGACGCCGAGTGCATCGCGGTAGCGCGCGCCGTCCTCGACGGCGATGAACCGCTCGCCGCCGGCGATCGTCACGGGCACCACGCGGAGCTGGGCGGCGAGCGCGCGCAGCGCGATCGGGAGCTGCGTGGCGTCCAGCTCGCTGCGCGCGGCGAGCTCCGCGGCGGTGAGGTCGCCCAGGCGGCGAACAAGATCGTGGACCTCGTCGGCGGAGCGCGCCTTGCGCTCGGGGGCCAGCTGCTGCAGCTCGGCCTCGACGTCGTCGAGCACGCGCGGATCGAGCAGGTCGCGCAGCTCGCCGCCGCCGATCAGCTCGCGCAACAGGCCGCGATCGAGGGTGAGCGCCTGCGCCTTGCGCTCGGCGATCGGTGCGTCCCCTTCATAGAGGAAGGCGGCGACGTAGTCGAACACCAGCGAGCGCGCGAACGGAGATGCGGACGGGGTCTCGGCGGGCTCGACGCGGATCGCGCGCGAGCGGACCTGCGCGAGCACGTCGACGAGCGCGGGCAGATCGAACACGTCGCGCAGCACCTCGCGATAGGTCTCGAGCGTGACCGGAAACGCCGGGTAGCGCAGCGCGACGCCCATCAGCTGCTGCGCGCGCAGGCGTTGCGCCCACAGCGGCGTGCGCTGGCCGGGGCGCCGCCGCGGCAACAGCAGCGCGCGCGCCGCGTTCTCGCGGAAGTGGGTCGCGAACATGCTCGACCGCGCGAGCTCGTCGACGAGCGTGGGCTCGATGTCCTCGGGATCTGGGAACAGCGCGTCGTCGCCGGGGAGCGCGTCGGCCTCGGCGAACCGCAGCGCGATGCCGTCGTCGGTCCACAGCGGGTGGATCGGATAGCCGAGCTCCTCCTCGAGGCGCCTGGCGAGCACGAGCGCCCACGGTGCGTGGATGCGGCTGCCGAACGGGGTCAGGATGCACACGCGGACATCGCCGAGCTCGTCGCGGAACCTCTCGACGGTGATCGCGCGATCCGTCGGCATCGCGCCGGTGTGCGCGCGCTGCTCGGCGATGTACGCGATGAGATTGGCGGCGGCCTGCGCGTCGAGCTTGTACTCGCTGCGCAGCCACGCATGCGCGGCGGCGTGATCACCCGCGAGGCGATCGTCGAGCTCGCGGCAGAACGCACCGAGCGCGCGGCCGAGCTCGATCGGACGGCCGGGACCTTCGCCGCGCCAGAACGGCATCTTGCCGGGCTCGCCGGGCGCGGGCGTGACGATCACGCGATCGCGCGTGATGTCCTCGATCCGCCAGGTCGTCGCGCCGAGGATGAAGGTCTCGCCTCGGCGGCTCTCGGCGACCATCTCCTCGTCGAGCTCGCCGACGCGCGGGCCGCCGACGCCGGCGTGCACGGCGTACGTGCCGCGATCCGGAATCGTACCGCCCGAGACGACGCTCAACAGGCGCGCTCCCTTGCGGGCGACCAGCACGTCGGCCTGGCGATCCCAGGTCAGCCGGGGGCGCAGCTCGGCGAACTCGTCGGAGGGGTAGCGCCCGGCGAGCATGTCGAGCACGCCGGTGAACGCGTCGCGCGCCACGTCCCGGTAGCTCGCGGCGCGGCGGATCACACGCTCGAGCTCGTGCACCGGCCACGGCTCGACGGCGACCATCGCGACGATCTGCTGCGCGAGCACGTCGAGCGCGCTGTCCGGCACCCGGATGGCCTCGACGTGGCCGGCGAGCATCTCGTGCGCGACCACGGTCGCCTCGAGCAGGTCGCCGCGGAACTTGGGCAAGATCCGGCCGCGGCTCGTCCCCCCGACGTGGTGGCTCGCGCGCCCGATCCGCTGCAGCCCGCGCGCGACCGCGCCCGGCGATTCGATCTGCACCACGAGATCGACGGTGCCCATGTCGATGCCGAGCTCGAGCGACGAGGTCGCGACCAGCGCACGCAGCCGGCCCGCCTTGAGCGCCTCCTCGATCTCGAGCCGCTGGTGGCGCGCGACCGAGCCGTGGTGCGCCCGCACGAGCTCGGTCCCCGCGGCCACCGCGTGGGTCTCGACCGCGAGCTCGGTCAGCTGCTGGCTCACGCGCTCGGCGAGTCGCCGCGAGTTGACGAACACGATCGTCGTGCGGTGCGCGAGCACCATCTCGAGCAGCCGCGGATAGATGAGCGGCCACATCCCGCCGCGATCGCGGCCCTCGGTGCCCGGATGATCCATCTCCGCCGCGGGCACCACGATCTCGAGCTCGAGCGCCGGCTTGGTCGACGCATCCACGATCTCGACCGGGCGGTCCCCTCCCAGATATCGAGCGACTTCGATAAGTGGACGTTGGGTGGCGGACAGACCGATGCGCTGCGGGTCCGGGCGGCCCGCAGACGTCACCAGGTGGCTGAGGCGCTCGAGCGAGAGCGCGAGGTGGATCCCGCGCTTGGTCGGGGCGAGGGCGTGGATCTCGTCGACGATGATGGTATCGACGCCGGTCAGCCGTTCGCGCTGACGGCCGGCGAGCACGAGGTAGAGCGACTCGGGCGTGGTGATCAGGATGTGGCCCGGATCCACGCGCTGGCGCTCTCGCTCCTTGGCCGGCGTATCGCCGGTGCGCACGTCGACGCGGACCTCGCCGCCGGCGCCGAGCCGCTGGAGCCCCGCGAGCGGCGCCTGGAGATTCCGCTCGATGTCGTACGCGAGCGCCTTGATCGGCGACACGTAGACCACGCGGGTCCCGCCGCCGGGCGGCGCGCCTTCACGCGCGAGCCGATCGAGGCACCACAGGAACGCGGCGAGCGTCTTGCCGCTGCCGGTCGGCGCGAGCATCAGGGTGTGCTTGCCGCTGGCGATCTGCGCCCAGCCGCGGGCCTGGACCTCGGTCGCGCCCGCGAAGCTCGACCGGAACCACGCCTGCGTGATCGGTCCAAACGGCGCCAGCGGATCCGCGGCCACGCCGAACCATAGCGCCAACCGCCTAGAGCGACGGCGCAGGTTTGACGAGCTCGAGTGCGCCGCTGATGCCGCGCGCGAGGCCGCGGGAGAGCCGGGCGGACCACGTGGGCTCGGGCGAAGGCGCACGGCGCTGGAGCTGCCGGGTCCCGAACTCGAGAACGTTGTCATCGCGAGGGTCGGGCGGGGTCATGACCATGCCGTGCGGCCACGGCGCCGAATCCGCGTGGTCGGGCGGCGTGATCACGATGCCCGAGGCCCACACGTCATCGACGCCCGGTGCTCCGGTGCCCGGCGATCGAACCGCGGGCAACGCCGGCGTCGTGGGCACCGGCTCGATGCGGATCGGCGGCGGTGGCTCGGCGCTCGCGAAGCGCGTGGACACGGCAACGATGAAGAGCGCGCGCATGCGTGGCGAACCGAATCCCGGCGCGCGGAATTCCGTGGTGCGCACGGCCGCCGGAACCAGCGACCGGGACCGGAAACCAGCGCGCCCAAACGCCAGCCCAGCGTTCCCGCCCAGTTACACATCGCGGAGTTGACATAACATCGATTCTGCGACGCGACCCATCTCTGACAGGATGTCCCTAGCCGGCCGTCCGGGCGCCGCTTCGAGCGCCGCGCGACGACCGCGTTCCTCAATCGACTCGGCGCGCCGCGATACCGCCACCCAGGCGCGCGATCTCGTCCGCCGTCAGGCCGCTCGAGGCCTCGATGGTGACGCTCGCGGCACGGCCGGTTCCGATCTCGGCGGCGGTGATCTCGAGGATGCCGTCCGCGTCCATCGTGAAGCTGACCTCGACCTTGGTCACGCCGCGCGCTGCCGCCCGCAAATCGCCCAGCACGAACCGGCCAAGGCGCCGGTTGCGCGACGCGTACTCGTTCGCGCCTTGGTAGATCTCGATGGCCACGAAGGTCTGGTTGTCCTCCGTGGTCGCGAACACCTTCTTGGCGCGCGTCGGGATGCTGGTGTTCGCGTTGATCACGACCGACATCCTGTCGCCCGCGACCTTCACGCCCATGTCGTGCGGCGTGACGTCCAGGAGAACGACTTCTTGAAGCTCGCCGCCCATGATGCCCGAGTGCACGGCGGCGCCCATCGCCACGATCTCGTCCGGGTTGACGCCCTTGCTGGCCGGCTTGCCGAAGATCGCGACCGCCCGCTCCTGCACCGCCGGCATGCGCGTCATCCCGCCCACGAGCAGCACCTGGTCGATATCCGCCGGCGTGCAGTGGGCCGCGTCGAGCGCCGCCATGCACGGCGCGCCGAGCCGATCGAGCAGCGGCTTGCAGGCGCGCTCCAGCTGGCCGCGCTCGAGCTCGCGCATGAGGTGCAGCGGCCCGTTCGGCCCTGCCGCGATGAACGGCATGTTGACGTCGGTCGTCATCGCGCTCGACAGCTCGATCTTCGCGCGCTCCCCCGCCTCCTTGAGCCGCTGCAGCGCGACTGAGTCCTTCCGCAGGTCGATGCCGTGCTCGGCGAGGAAGTCCACGGCGAGCAGATCGATGATCACGCGGTCGAAGTCGTCGCCGCCGAGCGTGGTGTCGCCGTGCGTGGCGAGCACCTCGAACACGCCGCTGTTGATGGCGAGGATCGAGATGTCGAACGTGCCGCCGCCGAGGTCGAACACCGCGAGCCGCTGGTTGTGCTGGTGCTGGACGCCGTAGGCGAGCGCCGCCGCGGTCGGCTCGTTGAGGATCGCGCGCACCGTGAGGCCCGCGATCGCGCCGGCGTCCTTGGTCGCCTGGCGCTGCACGTCGTCGAAGTACGCGGGGACGGTGACCACCGCTTCCTGCACCGCGTCCCCGAGGTAGTCCTCGGCGACGCGCTTCATCTTCGCGAGCACGTGCGCCGAGATTTCTTGCGGCGAGCGCGGCGTCCCCGCCACGTCGACCCACGCATCGCCGTTCTTCGCGGGCGCGACTGCATACGGCAGCCGGGTCGCGAGCTCCTGGACGTCCTTGTC
>Ga0247822_10000268_pt1 | contig 26531 bp, 21 predicted proteins | sample 13C_Cellulose_Da_FD_192423 | JGI IMG/M metagenome (GOLD analysis project Ga0247822, IMG submission 192423) | Soil microbial communities from agricultural site in Penn Yan, New York, United States - 13C_Cellulose_Day30 | ecosystem: Environmental > Terrestrial > Soil > Agricultural land | place...
TTGGCATTGCGAGGTGATGGTCGACGTTCAAACATCCGCCGGGGTCGTCGGCGTCGCGGTCGCCGGAGAAGGCGGCGCCCCGATCCTCTTCCTGCACGGCGTCGGCTCGGACAAAGGCGTATGGGCTGGCCAGCTCGACCATTTCGGGCAGGAGCGCGCTGCGATTGCCATCGATTATCCCGGCTACGGCGAAAGCGAGTTCATTCCGGATGCCACGCGCGAAGACTTTGCCCGCGCGGCCTGGGCGGCCCTCGATGCCTTGCAAGTCACGAAAGCTCACATCTGCGGCCTCTCGCTTGGCGGCATCGTGGCCATGGCGATGTATGCCATCGCACCGCAGCGCTGCGCGTCTCTGATCATCGCCGACAGCTTCGCCAAACATCCCGATGGCCAGGCGATCTACGACCGATCGGTGGCGGCCAGCACCGACATGCGTGGCCTCGCGGAGGCCCGGCTCGGCGCCTTGCTGCTGGCTCAGGACCCTGAGACCCGGGCCACTGTGATCGATACGATGGGAGCGATCGATCCCGAAGCTTACAAGCTTGGGGCTCGTGCAGTCTGGCTGGCCGACCAGACTGACATCGCTTCCTCCATCGATGTGCCGACGCTGGTCCTCGTCGGCGATCAGGATCCAGTCACGCCGCCGGCATTGTCGGAAGATCTGGCGCGACTGATCCCTGACGCACGCCTCGAAATCCTCGCTGGTGCATCGCACCTCGCCAACCTCGACAAACCCGCCGAGTTCAACCGCGCCATCGACGACTTCCTTTCGGACGTCGAACGGCGGGGTTAGGAGAGCCCATGGAAGCCTATATCGTCGACGCAATCCGCACCGCCGGCGGCAAGCGCGAAGGCGCGCTCAAGGATTGGCACCCCGCCGACCTCGGCGCGGCAGTGCTCAACGCCCTCGTCAATCGAACCGGAATCGACGGCGCCGCGGTTGATGATGTGATCGTCGGGTGCGTCGGCCAGATCGGCGAGCAGGCCTTTCACATCGGCCGCAACATGGTGATGGCGTCCAGGCTGCCCGACAGCGTTCCCGCCGTCTCCATCGACCGCCAGTGCGGAAGCTCGCAGCAGTCGGTGCACTTCGCCGCGCAGGCGGTGATGAGCGGCACGCAGGACATGGTTATCGCCGCCGGAGTGGAGAGCATGACCCGCGTTCCAATGGGCACACCGGTCATCCTTCCGATGCAGGCCGGTATCGGCATCGGCCCCTGGCCGCAGTCGATCAAAGATCGCTACGGCGTCAACGACTTCACCCAGTTCCGCGGCGCCGAAATGATGGCGCAAAAGTATGGCTTCTCCCGCGATGACCTCGATACCTTCGCGCTCGAAAGCCATCGCAAGGCCGCTGCAGCCACGCAGGCCCGCGCGTTCGACAGTGAGATCGTGCCGCTGCCAATCGACGGCGGCGAGCACCGAACGGATGAAGGCATCCGCTACGACGCTTCTCTCGAGGGTCTCGGCAATCTCAAGACGCTCGTCCCCAATGGCGTGATCACCGCCGGCAATGCCTCGCAAATCTGCGACGGCGCGTCCGGCGTGTTGATCGCCAACGCGCGGGCGGTGAAGGCGCACAATCTGACGCCGCTTGCCCGCATCGACCATCTGACCGTCACCGCTGGCGACCCTGTCATCATGCTCGACGAGCCCATCCGCGCCACGCGCGTGGCGCTGGAACGGTCGGGCAGAAGCCTGAGCGAACTCGACCTCTACGAAGTCAATGAGGCCTTCGCGCCAGTGCCGCTGGCCTGGCTTCAGCAGCTCGAAGCAGACCCGGCGCGGCTGAACGTCCACGGCGGAGCGATCGCCCTCGGCCACCCGCTCGGAGCTTCGGGCGCCAAACTGATGGCCACGCTCGTTCACGCGCTCCGCCGGCACGGCAAACGCTTCGGCTTGCAGACCATGTGCGAAGGCGGCGGCATAGCCAACGTCACCATAGTGGAGGCGCTGAACTAGCGTGCCAACCGTCTGGGCCACGACGCGCGACGGCGAAACCCGCCAGATCGAGGCAAAGCCCGGACTGTCTCTAAAGGACAATCTCAAGCGCGGCGGAATGGACGAAATCCTAGGCATCTGCGGCGGCTGCGCAAGCTGCGGGACCTGCCACGTCTACGTCACAGACGATTGGGCGGCCCGCCTTCCCTCGATTGAGCCAGAAGAGGAGACCATTCTAGCCTTCTCAGACTGGCGCCAACCCAACAGCCGCCTATCCTGCCAGATCAAGACCACGGACGAGCTGGACGGACTCTGCGTGACTGTGGCCCCTGAAGACTAGCACCGAGGCTAAGCTGGCTTTTTCGCCACGAGAACGAATTGCTGCCTGACTCGGAACAACAACTTATTGATCGCGCGCACTCCAACCCCGTTGAAAAGTCTGTACGGCGTCTTCCGGAACATGTGTCGGAGCTCGACCTTGAATCCGCGCTCCTTTAGCATGTCTGCCAGCTCAAACGGATCTAGCAGGCGTTCTGAATATTCGCCCGTCTCGGGGTTTCGACACCAGGAAAAGGGATCAGGTGTCGGCAGGACCTCGTCCTTGCGAAAGCGGTCGATCGCAGCCCGTATCTCGCTATTGATCATTCCGGCTGTAGCCTTGCGGATTTTCGCTACTGTCTGATTGTCTAGCTCCGGCGCGTGTGACCTTATGACTTCTTCGCGCATCACGCCGTAGGGTTTTGCGTCCGCATGCTCGACTGGTCGCACTTCTGTCTTGAGCCAGTTCACATGCTCCCACGATTCGTCGCGCTCCTGCCATGAACCCCAGGAATGAGCTCGGCTTTCCGCATTCCACTTGTTGCTGTCGTTGACTAGTACAAGGGATCCGCCAGGCTTTAGCAGGCGGCGGCAATTGTCGAACATGATGCCGAGATCGTGGACATGTTCGATTGCCTCCGTCGAGAAGATGCCATCGAACGAAGCATCGGGCATATCCAGGTTACAAATGTCCGCCTGCATCGGCGTCACGGGTAGCGGTTGTCCCTTCGCCTTCATGCTCTCAAGGCATTGAGTCATGCCGTCGACCATCGACGGGAGGATGTCCGATGCCACGACCTCATTCTCGCCGATCAAGGCTATTCCAACCGCGTCCCATCCGAAGCCGCAGCCAACCTCGAGAATGCGCTTGTTATAGAACTCGCCAAGGTCGCAGAAATATTTGGTTCGCCACAGCCAAAGTTCATGACCCGCCGGGTCGTCCATCCCGTCGCCCCGATAAATCTTGAGATCGGGATGTTCAGAACCATGAACATATTCGCTCATGATTTTCGAGATATGGGAATGCTCGCCCATGTTTCTGCCCCCAAAAACAAGTGGTTGAACAAAAGTACTTCGCAACGTCTCACGGTCAACCGACATCTACCCTTAGCGTCGAAGATCGCCCCAGCGTTTACACCTTGGCAGGCACCGAGGTGATACGCGTCTCAAAGGCGACATGATGGCGAGCACCGTTCCTTCCCCGCAAGACAGCGATCCCTATGCGGATCGCCGGGCGGCTCCGCGTGTGTCGGTGGCGTTGCCGGCATTCGTTCAGGTCGATGGCGCGCGTCATTCCTGCCAACTTCTCGATCTGTCGTCCGGCGGTGCGAAACTGAACCTCTCGAGCGCCTTGCCGGTCGGAGCGACGATCGCCTTGGACTGCGGCACCTTCTGCCGCGAAGCCGTCGTGCGGTGGCAGAACGGCGAGTTTGCCGGCGTCTCGTTCAACGGAGAACTCAATGCTCGCGAAATCTCCGCGCTGATTGCTAGGTCCCAGGCACTCACCAGCCGTATGAAGACTCGGGGCTAGCCTTCGGGGACATTCCTGCTGTCCTAATTGTCGGTCGCTGTGCCATGCTAAGGGGATGTCGCACTCGATCGATTCAGGCTTCCGAGCAACGATGACGATCAATACCTGCGCTTGTGAGCATTGTGAACATTCGAGGGCGACCGGATGAAGATCGCCTGCGTCGGCGCAGGGCCAGCCGGCCTCTATTTCGCCATTTCGATGAAGCTACGCGATCCGTTCCATGACGTGACCGTTTTCGAACGCAACGCGCCGGGCGTAACCTTCGGCTGGGGCGTCGTGTTCTCCGACCAAACGGTCGAGAACCTCCAGGCCAACGATGCGCCATCGGCCAAAATCGTCGCCGACGAATTCGCGCATTGGGACGACATCGACGTGCACTTCGGCGGCGAGACGATCACTTCCTCAGGGCACGGCTTCATCGGCATTGGCCGCAAGCGACTGCTTGAAATCCTTCAGGACCGCGCCCGCGAACTCGGCGTCCGGATAGAGTTCAATGCGGAGTGCGATCCCGCCGATCCGGCGTGGCGCGACTACGATCTCGTCATCGCTTCGGACGGCATCAATTCTCGTTTCCGCGACGCATATGCGAATGCCTTCGGCGTCGATGTCGACGTTCGCGCGAACAAGTTCGTCTGGCTCGGCACGTCGAAGGTCTTCGACGCCTTCACTTTCGCGTTCGAGGAGACCGAGCACGGCTGGATCTGGGCGCACGCTTACCGCTTCGCACCGGACTGCTCGACCTTCATCGTTGAATGTTCCGAGGAGACCTGGCGCGGGTTCGGCTTCGACCGGATGGAGCAGGCGGAAGCGATTGCGGCTTGCGAGAAGCTGTTCGCCAAATATCTCGACGGCCATTCGCTGCAGTCCAACGCCGCGCACCTGCGTGGATCGGCAGCGTGGCTGAACTTCCGCCGCATCAAGTGCGAGCGCTGGTCTACCGGCAACGTCATCCTGCTTGGAGACGCTGCGCATACCGCGCACTTCTCCGTCGGGTCCGGTACGAAACTGGCGCTGGAAGACGCGATCAAGCTCGCGGACGTGCTCACCCGCCCCGGACTGTCACTCGAAGCAGCGATGGACGAATATGTCGCGGAGCGGAATCTCGAAGTGCTCAAGCTGCAGAACAGCGCGCGCAACTCGACCGAATGGTTCGAGACGCTGGAGCGCTACACGCACTTCGAGCCGCTGCAGTTCGCTTATTCGCTACTGACGCGGAGTCAGCGCATCAGTCACGAAAACTTTCGCTTGCGCGATCGTGAATGGCTGGAAGGCGTCGAGCGCTGGTTCTGGAAGCGTGCCACCAGAGGTCGCTCGGAAAAGGCTGCGCCGCCCATGTTCGCGCCGTTCAAATTGCGAGAGATGCAGGTCGAAAACCGCATCACCGTTTCACCGATGGCCATGTATTCGGCGGCCGACGGCACGCCGAACGACTTCCATTTCGTCCACTACGGCGAGCGGGCGTTGGGCGGCGCCGGCCTCGTCTTCACCGAGATGACCTGCGTGTCGCCGGAAGGCCGGATCAGCCCCGGCTGCACCGGCATGTGGAACGACGAACATGTCGCCGCGTGGAAGCGCATCGTCGATTTCGTCCACGCCAATTCGAAGGCGAAGATCTGCCTTCAGCTCGGCCATTCGGGTGCGAAGGGCTCAACTCGCGTGGGCTGGGAAGAGGACAATGCGCCGCTGGCCGACGGCAATTGGCCGGTGATGGCGGCGAGCGACGTCGCCTGGTCACCGGTCAATCAGACCCCGACGCCGATGACGCGAGCGAACATGGATGCGGTTCGCGAACAGTTCGTGTCCGCAGTGCGGATGGGCATCGAGGCCGGCTTCGACATGATCGAACTGCACGCGGCCCACGGCTACCTGCTGTCCGGGTTCCTGACTCCGCTGCAAAACAAGCGGACGGACGAATACGGAGGCTCGCTGCAGAACCGCCTGCGTTATCCGCTGGAGGTGTTTGCGGCGATGCGTGCGGCCTGGCCGTCAGACCGGCCGATGTCGGTGCGCATCTCGGCAAGCGACTGGGCAGGCGATCAGGGCATCACCGCGGACGACGCGGTCGCGATCGGCGAGGCATTCGCCGGCGAAGGCGCCGACCTCATCGATGTCTCCGCAGGCCAGACGTGGGCCGGCGCTCAGCCCGTCTACGGCCGCATGTTCCAGACACCGTTCAGCGACAAGGTCCGAAACGAGGCGCGACTCGCAACGATGGCTGTCGGCAACATTTACGAACCCGACCACGCGAACTCGATCCTCGCGGCTGGCCGGGCCGATCTAGTCGCTCTCGCCAGGCCCCATCTGATCGATCCGTTCTGGACCCTACGAGCCGCCGCCCAACTCGGGTATCGCGATATCCACGTCCCGCCTCAGTACCTCAACGGCATGAGCCAGCTGGCGAGAAACCTGAAGCGCGACGCAGAGGCGGCTGCAGCGTTGCGCGTCTAATCCAGTTTTGTGGAAAAACTGGCCTGTCATACAAACCACTGGATTCTTCGGCCAAAAAGATTATGTACCGCACGATATGAATAAGCTTGCTCAGTTTGCCTGCCGTGGCCGTCCGCGCGAATTTTGTGTGGATGCGGCGCTTGCGCAGGCGCTCCGGATCTTCTGGGAGAAGGGCTACGACGGCACGTCGCTGAACGACCTGACCGAAGCGATGGGCATTACTCGACCGAGCCTCTACGCGGCGTTCGGCAACAAGGAATCACTCTTCCGCAAAGCGCTCGATCTCTACGAGGCCGAAAAACTCACTTACATCCAGCAAGCGCTCGATCAGCCGACTGCTCGCAAGGTCGCGGAGACCATGCTGCGCGGGACGGTCGAGAACATCACCAGCGAAGCGCACCCGCATGGCTGCCTCGGCGTGATTACTTCGGTGGCCTGCGGACCGGAGTCGCAATCGGTTCGCGAGGAAGTCGTCAAGCGCGGCGAGATGGGCAAGCGGGCACTGATCGATCGCTTTGAGCGCGCCAAGACTGAAGGCGATCTGCCGGCCCACATCGACCCAGAAGGGCTGATGCGCGTGCTGATTGCGGTGCTTCAGGGCATTTCCATCCAGGCGAGCCAGGGTGCCACGCGCGAGGAGCTGGACAAGCTCGTCGAGAGCGGCCTCACTCTCTGGCCGAGTGCCTGATTTATTGATCTGTGAATTTTTTTATCGACCGGTATAGAATTCTGCTTGACGGTCGATGGCCGACTTTATACTGACCGGTACAGAAAGATTGCAGTCACGTCTTTGACAGCGCTTTTGGCGTCTGTGGGCATTTCCGCCCGCCTGTAAATTGTAATTTGAACAATCGCGATTGCTGAAATTGCAGCCGGAGCACGTCTTCGCTGGACCTCGGCGCTCGCTCAAAAAAGGGGAAAAATCATGGCCTACCTGTCGCGGATTGAACCGCTTGACGCACAGCCGATGGCGCTCCCCGCCGCTCGTGCCGTTGCGCGTCCCAAGCCCAACTTTTCCAACCTGGAATGGTCGGTCATCCGGCTAGCGCGCGTCGATCGTCTCTGGACGATCCGTGCAACCGGACCGCTCCGCCGCTTCTGGAACTGGGTCGTCGGCCGCGGAAATCCGGAGCTCGCCAATCCTCAACTGGAGGCGCTGCGCCGCATGGCCGTGCTCACCTGGCACTACGGCTTCACCGTTCCCGGTGAGGACGTCGCCGAATTCCTGTCCGCCGGCTTCTCGTCAGGTCAGTACGAACTGATGGCCGGCAGCATCAACAGCGTTCTCAGCGCGCCGCGAAAACTCGCGGCGTGATCCGATAGATCTCAGAGAAATTATGCTCCGCAAAAATTTGGCCGTTGCGGCCATTGCCGCGTCATTCGCTTTGGCCGCTTGCTCCGGCCCTCCCGCCCAAGAAGCGCCGCCACCCGCCGAGGTGACGGTCGCGGCTCCGCTCGCCGGTGAGATCGTGGATTGGGACGATTTCGTCGGACGCTTCGAGGCGCCCGATAATGTCGAGGTGAAGCCACGTGTGTCCGGCTATCTCGTCAACGCGCATTTCCGCGATGGCCAATATGTCCGCCGCGGGCAGTTGCTGTTCACGATCGATGCGCGGCCGGCGCAGGCGCAGCTCGACCAGGCTCGCGCGCAGCTGGCTCGCGCCCAAGCGCAAGCGACGAACGCGCGCACCGAACTGTCCCGCTCCCGCACGCTCGCCGCACAGAAAGCCGCCAGCGTCGAGGAAGTCGAGCAGCGCCAGGCCGCCTTGCGCTCCGCCAATGCTGACGTGTCCGCGGCGGCGGCGGTCATTCGCGCCCGCCAGCTCGACATCGGCTTCACGCGAGTGACCGCTCCGATCTCTGGCCAGGTTTCTCAACGACTCATCGACCCCGGTAATGCCGTCAGCGCCGACCAGACCGTTCTGACGACCATTGTTTCGACGAACCCACTTCACTTCTCCTTCGACGGATCGGAGGCCTTGCTACTGCGCTTCCAGCGCCAGGGCGGGTCGCGCATCGGCGCACCGGTACGGATCAAGCTCCAGGACGAAGCGCAATATGTGCACTCCGGGCGGCTCGACTTCGTCGACAATGCCCTGAACGCTGGTGCGGGAACCGTCCGTGGCCGCGCAGTCGTGCCCAACCCCGATGGCTTCCTGAAGCCCGGAATGATGGGGCGGCTTCGCCTGTCGTCGTCCACTCCCTATCCAGCCTTGATGGTACCAGACACGGCGATCGTCACCGACGCTGCGAGGCGCGTGCTCTATGTCGTGGACAAGACGAACACCGTGACCGTGCGCCCGGTCCAGCTCGGCCCGCTCAACGGCAACCTGCGTGTCATTCGTAGCGGCGTCGGCCCGCAGGATCAGGTGATCATCGGCGGCATCCAGCGTGCGATGCCGGGTCAGAAAGTGAAGCCCAAGAAGGGCCATATCGCCGCACCGACGACCAGCGAGCCGGACGCTCAGGCACCCCAGGCGCCGCCGCCTTCGGCCGCGACATCGGTCGGCAACTGATCGGCCTATCATGACCCGGAATCTGTCCAGCTTCTTCATCGATCGGCCGATCTTCGCGTCGGTGATCGCGTTGTTCATCACCTTGCTCGGGGCGTTCGCCTACCCGCTGCTTCCGCTCGCCCAATATCCGGAAATCGCGCCGCCATCCGTGGCCGTCACTGCCGCCTTCCCGGGCGCGTCGGCGGAAACCATGGCGGAAACGATTGCCGCTCCGATCGAGCAGGAGATCAACGGCGCCGCAGGCATGCTCTACATGCGCTCGACGTCGAGCCAGGGCCTGACGACGATCACCGTCACGTTCCAGCCCGGCACAGATATCGATACGGCGCAGGTGCTGGTTCAGAACCGCGTGTCGCTGGCCGAGCCGCGCCTTCCCGATCAGGTCCGTCAGATCGGTGTCACGGTTGCCAAGCAGTCCAGCGACTTCCTGCTCGTCGCAGCGATGCGATCGACGGACCCGGCAATCGGCATCGACTATGTCGGCAATTACGCCAATTCGACACTGCGCGACCGCCTGCTGCGCTTGCCCGGCGTGGGCGCGGTACAGGTCTTCGGCGGCGGCAATTACTCGATGCGCGTCTGGATCGATCCGGACGCTGCGGCATCGCGTAACCTGACGTCGGATGAGATCATCGGCGCCTTGCGCGGCCAGAACGTACAGGTTGCCGGCGGTTCGGTCGGTCAGGCGCCCCTGCGCACGGGTGGGCCTGCATTCGAGTTGCCCGTCCAGGTCCAGGGCCGCCTCACTGATCCATCGGAATTCGGCAACGTAGTTCTCAAGACCGACGTCCAAACAGGTGCGATCACGCGCCTGAGCGACATCGCCCGGATCGAGATCGGCAGCCAGGACTACAGCATTCGCGGCACGACGAACGGACGGCAGGCCGTCTTCGTCGCCATCCAGCAGCTTCCGGGATCAAACGCGCTCGATACTGCGGAAGGTGTGCTCGCCGACCTCAAGGCCGCGTCGAAGCAGTTCCCGCCGGGATTGACCTATTCGATCCCTTACAATCCGACCGAATATGTCCAGGCGTCCGTGGATGAGGTGCAGCGCACCCTGATCGAGGCGATCATTCTCGTCGTCCTCGTCATCGTCCTTTTTCTTCAGACATGGCGTGCGGCGATCATTCCGATCATCGCCATCCCGGTATCGCTAGTCGGTACCTTTGCGGTGCAGCTGGCACTCGGCTTTTCGATCAATTCGCTGTCGCTGTTCGCATTGGTGCTCGCCGTCGGCATCGTCGTCGACGACGCCATCGTGGTCGTGGAAGCGGTTGAGAAACATATGCGGGAAGGGCTCTCGCCACGTGAAGCCGCTCACCGCACCATGCGAGAGATTTCCGGCGCGCTGATCGCCATCGGCCTTGTGCTGGTCGCAGTGTTCGTCCCGGCCGCCTTGATCTCCGGCATTCCAGGCATCTTCTACCGGCAGTTCGCCGTGACCATAGCCGCAGCCGCAGCGATCTCCACGATCATCTCACTGACGCTTTCGCCCGCACTCGCGGCGTTGCTGCTGAAGCCGCATGATCCGGACGCGGCGCATCACGACAATCGCCGGCCCTGGATGCGCGCCATTCGGACGACTGGCGAGCGATTCAATCGCGGCTTCGACTGGCTGTCGCACCGCTACGGGTCGACGACGGTCAAGCTCGTCCATCGCTCGACTTTGATGCTGTTAATCTACGGCGGCCTTCTGGGGCTGACGGTGTGGCGGTTGAACGCAACGCCCACCGGCTTCATTCCGGAACAGGATCAGGGCTTCCTTATCGGCGTCATTCAGCTACCGCCGGGGTCGTCGCTTGAACGGACCGAGGCCGCAGTAGAGCGCATCCGCAAGGTCGTTTCACAGAACCCGCAGGTCCTGGAATCTGCAGCTTTCGCCGGTCTCGATGGATCGACGTTCAGCCCTGCTTCCAACAGCGGCATCATGTTCCTTCGTCTTGCGCCGCACGAGGAGCGCAAGGGCAAGGAGAACAAGGCGGCGCAGCTTGCGGGCGCCATAACCGGCGCCATCGCCGGAGCGGAGGATGGGGCGCAGGTCTTCTTCCTTTCGCCTCCGCCGGTCCCGGGCCTCGGCAACGGCAGCGGCTTCTCGATGATGATCCAAGATCGCAGCGGCGCCGGCTATGAAGCGCTGCAGGGCGCAACCTTCGGCATGATGGGGGGTGCCAGTCAGAACCCGAACGTTGCGCAGGTCTTCTCCCTGTTCAACACGGGCTCGCCGCGGATCGAGGCGGATGTCGACCGTGACCGCGCGCAGCTCGTCGGAGTCCAACCAAGCCAGGTTTATGCTGCGCTCGGCACCTATCTCGGGTCGACCTACGTCAACGACTTCAACATGCTTGGCCGCACGTTCCGGGTGACCGCTCAGGCGGAAGCCTCGGCGCGCGACGACCTGGCCGACGTCGGCCGGCTTCAGGTGCGCTCTGCATCGGGACAGATGGTGCCACTCTCGTCCGTGGCGACGTTCCGCTACGGCAGCGGACCGGTCCAGGTAACGCGCTACAACAACTACCCTGCCGCCGAGCTTCAGGGACAGACGCCGCCGGGTGTCGCGTCGGGCGTGTCGCTGCGGTCGATGGAAGAGCTTGCCGCCAAGACCTTGCCGCCCGGCATGGGGTTCGAGTGGACCGGGCTCGCCTATCAACAGCAGGCCGCGGGCAATACGGCGCCCCTTGTCTTCGCCATCGCCGTGCTCTGCGTGTTCATGGTGTTGGCCGCGCAATATGAGTCGCTAACGTTGCCACTGGCAGTCATTCTGATTGTGCCAATGTGCGTGCTGGCCGCGATGACGGGCATCAACATTCGCGGCCTCGACAACAACATCCTGACGCAGATCGGATTGATCGTCTTGATCGCGCTGGCCGCAAAGAACGCCATCCTGATCGTCGAGTTCGCCCGTCAGGCCGAGGACGATCAGCACATGAACCCGTTCGATGCGGCGGTGCATGCCGCAGGGTCGCGCCTGCGCCCGATCCTGATGACCAGCTTCGCTTTCATCTTTGGCGTGATCCCGCTGGCGATCGCCGTCGGTCCGGGTGCCGAGATGCGTCAGGCGATGGGCACGGCCGTGGCCTTCGGCATGGTCGGAGTGACCGTGTTCGGCCTGATTTTCACGCCAGTTTTCTATGTCGTCTGCCGCGCGCTGGACCGCTTCATGCCGAAAGCCATGCAGCACAGCACGCTGCACGCGCACGGCCATGCGGAGGCAGCCGAGTGAAACAGTTTTTCGGAGGCGCTTTGGCTGCGCTCGCCCTCGCCGGCTGCGCCGTCGGACCGGACTTCAAGTCCCCCGCGCCGCAAGCGCCGGGACAGACACCCTTCGTAAGCGGCCAGTCGCCGGTCTTCACGCAAAACCAGCCGCCGGGCCGCTGGTGGAGCCTGTTCGGCGACCCTGTCCTCGACCGCCTCGTCGAACAGGCGCTGGTTGCGAATACGGACTTACGGGTCGCAGCCGCGAACCTCGCGCGGTCGCGGGCGGTGCTGCGTGAGACTCGCGCCGGACGTCTTCCGTCGACCAACCTGTCGGCAAGCGGAGTCTATGCGAAGAACCCGGACGTTCCGACCGACACGATTTACGACGCCGGGCTGGACGTCAGCTATCAGGTCGACCTGTTCGGTGGGATCAGCCGGGCGATCGAAGCCAGCCGCGCAGACGTCGACGCGGTGCAGGCGGCTTTCGATAACACCCGCATTAGCGTGGCCGCCGAGACCACGCGGGCCTACGCGGATGCCTGCAGCGCGGGCCAACAGCTTGCCGTCGCACGCCAGAATTTGCGCCTTCAGGAAGAAACGTTCGATCTCACGCGGCGCCAGTTCGAAGGCGGGCGCGGAACGGCTTTGGAAACCGGCCAGGCGGGTGCTCAGCTCGAGCAAGTCCGCGCCACTCTTCCGACGCTCGAGGCGCAGCGCACGGCGGCACTCTTCCGGCTCGCCGTCCTAACCGGCCGGCCGCCTGCGGAGTTCCCCGCCGAAGTGGCGCAATGCGAGCGGCCGCTGGCCCTTGCTGGACCGATCCCAGTCGGCGACGGTGCGACGCTGCTCGCCCGCCGTCCCGACATCCGTCAGGCCGAACGCGAACTCGCGGCGGCGACTGCTCGCGTGGGCGTGGCGACGGCAGATCTATATCCCAAGGTCACGCTGGGCGGGTCGATCGGCGCGACATCAACGTCGCTCAGCGGTGTGGCGTCGAGCGATGCGTTTCGATTCAGCATCGGGCCGCTGATTAGCTGGAGCTTCCCCAACCTTGCCGTTGCGCGTTCGCGCGTGGCTCAGGCCCAGGCCTCGGCGACTGGCGCGCTGGCCAACTTCGACGGGACCTGGCTCCGCGCGCTGCAGGAAACCGAAACGGCGCTGACCCGCTACGCCCGCGAACTCGATCGCCGGGAAGCGCTGCGCCGTTCGCGCGCACAGGCGGCGGAGGCGGCCCGGATCGCTCGCCTGCGCTATCAGGCAGGGCGCGAGTCCTTCCAGATCGTGCTCGACAATGAGCGTTCGCTGTCGAACATCGAGGGCGAACTAGCCCGGTCCGAAGCCCAGCTGTCCGACAATCTGGTTTCCGTATTCCTCGCTCTGGGCGGCGGCTGGAACGCCTGACTTGCCGTTCTCGGTCACGGCTGCAAGATCGCAGCGGTGACGAGGCAGCGGCAAACGGATTGGCGAACAGTGGGCTGCGCTGCGGCAGTCGGTGCAATGATTGCGCTGCCGGCAGGGATCGTAGCGGGACGGTACCTGTCCGTCTCGGACGAGCCGAACAGGGCGAACGCTGCAGCCTACGATACCGGGCGACGCACACGCGACATGTATGCACCCGGCTTTCGCAATGATCCGTACGTCATCGATCAGCAGCGGCGGGTGGTTGAGGCTCTTGAACAAGACTGCCGCCGGTCGAACCAGCACTGCGAGGCCGAGCAGGCTCGGCGGCGAGTAGAGGAAGCTGTGGCCGGTAAGTAGATCGTCCAAGCTGCCCTGCTGCTGTTGGAACTCGCGGTCCGGCGAGACGGTTAGTCTTGCAGCATGGCAACAGTCTTTAAGTGGCGTACCGAAGAGCCCGATATTCTCGGTGAAGTTGTTCAGCAGCAGCTGGCACATTGGAATCATGAGCGACTCGCTCCGCAGCTGCCCGTCGAGGATTGGGAAGCTTCGCTGCGATTCAATCATCAGATGATGCGTCTGGAAGCGCGCTTCCTCGACGATCTGCGGCAGGAGGTGCGGCTTGCGGCGGCTCAAGCTCCGTCGGACCCGACGGCGTTTGTCGCCTGGTTCGAAGAGCTGAAGGCGAGTGGTCCGGGGCAAGGCGATCCGCTTTTCGCGTGGCTCGAAAATGAAGCGAGCATCGAGAATATGCGCTGGTACCTCCGACAGGAGGCAGCTGGCGAAGCGGGCTTCGACGATCTGACGGCCTACGCGCAGGTCAAACTGCCGAGCCGCGTGAAGCTGGAGCTGGCGCGCAATTATTGGGACGAAATGGGCCGCGGCAATCCCAAGGGCATGCACGGTCCCATGCTTGAGCGAGTGGTGGACGCGTTGGAACTAGAACCGACCATCGATGACACTGTTCCCGAAAGCCTGACCCTGGCGAACGCAATGACTGCGATGGCGACGCGGCGAGATTATGCCTGGCATGCCGTCGGCGCGCTGGGCGTGATCGAACTGACGGCCCCGGACCGCTCGGCCGCGGTCGCCGGGGGACTCAAGCGACTGGGAATTCCGCCCAAGGTCCGCACCTATTTCGACCTGCATGCGACGCTAGACGTGAAGCATAGCGAGGCCTGGAATGCAGAGGCGGTTCTGCCTGCCGTCGCTGAGGATCCTCGACGCGCACGGGCCATCGCAGAAGGCGCGCTCATCCGGCTGAACTGCGGCGCACGTTGCTTCGAGCGTTATCGCCGCGAACTGTGGTGACGGCCGACGCAGCGCTCGTCGAGCTGCTGCGGCTTCTGCATTCGAAGGATTACCGCTTCGTCACGGTCACGCCCGCCACGCATGATCGCGTATTGGCGCGCCAATTCGACCGTCGGCCGGACCTGCGCGACGTCTTCGGATGGAATCGGACATTCGAAGCGTCGGACATCGATCCGGAATTGCTTGCGCTCCTGAGGCGCGCGAATGCCGTGGAGGACGTCGGCGGACGTCTGCGTAGCCGGGTTCGCGTGTCTTCTCTCGACGGCGAGTTATTCGTGCACTCGTCTTTTCCGACCAACGACCGCGATGCTGTCTTTTTCGGACCCGACACGTACCGCTTTGTCCGGTTCATCCGCGATCATCTGAACGGCGAGCGGCAGCCGGACATCATCGTCGACATGGGGACTGGCACCGGAGCCGGAGGTATCGCCGCCGCGAAGACGCTGCCGAATGCCTCGGCTGTGCTTGTGGACTCGAGCGAGAACGCGCTGCGCTTTGCCCGCGTCAACGCGGCGGCCGCAGGCGTTGCTGCCGAGTTCATCCACGACGACAAGATCCCCGCAAACGCCGACTTGATCATCGCCAACCCGCCCTATCTGATGGACCAAATCGGCCGCATGTATCGTGATGGCGGCGACCTGCTCGGCGGTCGCGTCGCGCTCGATTGGACGGAGCAGGCGCTGTCACGGTTGAATCCCGGTGGTCGTTTCCTGCTGTACACGGGTGCGGCCTTTCGCGGCGGCAAAGCCCCGCTGCTTGACGCGCTCGAGACTGCCGCCGCCAACGCCGGAGCCGAACTCGAAGTCGACGAGATCGACCCGGACGTTTTCGGCGAAGAACTCGATTGCGAGCGTTATCGCGAAGTCGAGCGCATCGCGGCCATTGGTGCCGTTCTGCGAATCTAGCTGCCAGCGTCAGCTCATATCGTGATTTTTGCTCGCATTCAGGCTAACGCTCGGTCCGCTTCAAGCGGATGAACGGAGCCGCAGCTGCGCGTGAGAGTCTGGGTTGCTTCTAGCTAGGACGGTCTCAGTCCCGGACATCGACGCCGGAATGCGTGCCGGAATGTACCGGCTTTTCTCGCGTTATTATGCCAATGTTTCTGCCACGCAATTCGACGAGGACCTTGCGTCGAAGCTCTTCGCCATCGTGCTCGAAGCGGCCGGAGAATTGGTCGGCTTCACAAGCGCCAGCGTAACTGAACACTGCATCGATGGAGAGCAACTTACAGTCGTGTTCTCTGGCGATACGATCGTCGACCAGCCACACTGGGGACAGCAAGCATTAGCGCGGGCCTGGCTGACGGAAATGGGCCGCCTGGGACGTCAGACTGAACCGAAGCGCTTGATCTGGTTCCTGATCGTGAAGGGGCATCGTACCTACCGTTATCTCCCTGCGTTCGCACTTCGCTACGTTCCGCCGAGCAGTGACAGCGTCAGCCACGAATTGACGCGACTTCGTGACGTGCTGGCTACCGAGAAGTTCGGCCGTGAATACGACCCGAGCAGTGGAGTCGTCTGCTTCGAACAGTCGCGTGGACAATTGAAGCCGGAATGCGCCGAGCCCAGCGAACGAGAGATGCGCTTGCCGGAGGTCACTTACTTCTTGAACGCCAATCCCGGCTTCAGGCAGGGCGACGAGCTTGCATGCCTGACCGAAATCACTCGCGATAACATGCCGCCCTTGGCGCGGCGCTGGTTCGATGAGGGTTACAATGGCGGGTAGCTGGGACGCGATCCTGGAGGCTGCCCGCGCCGAGAAAGCGCGTTTTGCGGCCGCACTCAGGAGTCCGAGACAAACTCAGCTAGGTCTCCTGGATCAGATCATCAGGAAGAATCGCGACACCGATTTCGGTCGGCGAAATGGATTCTCCATCATCTCCGACTTGGCGAGTTTTCGTCGGCGTGTTCCGGTACGTTCCTATGAGGATTTCCGGTGCGACATCGACCGCATCGCGCTTGGCGAAGCCGATGTCCTCACTGCCGATCGCATCATTGCATTTGAGGAAACGGGTGGATCGGAGACTGGCGGCAAGCTCATCCCCTACACGGAAGCGAGTTTGGCCGGCTTCCGCCGCGCAGTCTTGCCGTGGCTAGCGGGACTTGCGCAGCGATGGCCGGAAGTGACAAGCGGACCGACGTACGTTACGCTGAGCCCGGCGACGCGACCATCGAGACAGGCGCCGTGCGGCATTCCTATCGGCCTCGAGGGCGACGCGGCCTATCTTGGCGCAGAGCTCGTTCCGGCGTTCGCTGCCCTGCTGGCCGTTCCCCCATCGGTCGCCAAGATTAGTGAAGTCGATCGCTGGCAGATCGAGACACTCGTGGCCTTGGTCGAAGCGGAAGATTTGACGTTCATTTCTCTCTGGAGCCCGACGTTTCTGGTTGCGCTGCTTGGCACCCTACCAGGCCATGCCGACAGAATATCGGCCAGTTTGACCGCGTCGGCTCGCGGCCGACTTGAACAAGCGTTGCGCGGGCCGGAAATCGACACGCAGCACCTCTGGCCTCGGCTGGCGTGTGTTTCCTGCTGGACCGACGGTCCCTCCGCCGGATTTGCGGCTCAACTGGCAGGACTTTTCCCGCACGCGGCGATCGACCCGAAAGGCCTGCTCGCGACGGAAGCCGCCATCACCGTGCCTGTCGGAACGAATGGCCTTGCAGTGCCGGCGCTGACAAGCTGCGTCATCGAGTTCATCGATGCGACCGGTGAAGCCGGCCTGTGCGACGAACTGGCGGACGGCGAAGACTATCGGATCGTTCTAACGACTGAGGGCGGCCTTTATCGCTATGCGATCGGCGATGTCGTTCGATGTGTCGGGCATGACCGCGATGTTCCCCGATTGCAGTTTCTCGGAAGGGCCGAGCGCTCAAGCGACCTGGTCGGAGAGAAATTGACCGAGGCGTTCGTCAGCGAAATCCTGGCCGACCTGCGCATCGCCGGCTGCGTTGCGGCGTCGGATGAACCGGCAGGTTATGTTCTGCACATCGACACTGTGGGTGATTCCAGCTCACTGACTCGAAAAGTCGAACAGCGGCTGTGCGGCAATCCGCAATACGCGCATGCCCTTCGCATGGGCCAGCTTGCACCATTGCGTGTCGAGGCAGGCGCGGATGTCGCCGCTGACGGGATCGCAAAGGGGATTGCATCGGGTCGGCGAATGGGAGACGTCAAACCACTGGCGTTGATTCCGCTGACCGGCGTGGAGTGAAGCGGTGAAGATTGTTCTGATCTCTCCCAAGGGTCCGCTCTATCGAAATCGGGGCGGAATCTTCAAGAAATCGCTGCGCTATCAGCCGCTTACGTTGACAACTCTTGCGGCCCTCGTGCCCGAGGAGCTTGAGCCCGAATTCAGGCTGATCGACGAAGGCGCAGAGGATGTGCCGCTCGATATTGAGGCGGACATCATCGGGTTGACGGTCATTACCGGCAGTTCGACCCGCTCTTACGAACTGGCCGACGCCTTCCGCAATCGTGGGCACACAGTCGTTCTCGGCGGTCCGCACGTCACTCTGATGCCCGATGAAGCGCAGCAGCACGCCGACGCGATATGCGTCGGCTATGCCGAAGAAAGCTGGCCGCAATTGCTTCGCGATTTCGCCGCGGACCAGATGCGCTCCCGCTACGACCAGGGTCCGAACTTCGAGCTGACAAATCTACCGTTTGCCCGGCGCGATCTGCTCGACAAGCGCAACTTCCTGACCCAGGCGGTGTTCGAGGCGACCCGCGCCTGCGCGCACAAATGCGAGTTCTGCGTTTCACCGACCGCCTGGGGCCGCAAGCAGTTTCAGAAGCCGATCGCGCACGTCATCGAGGACATCCGCCGCGTCGGATCGCGCCGAATCCTCTTTATCGACCTCAATCTCGTGTCGGACATGGCCTATGCGCGTGAACTGTTTACGGCGCTGATCCCGCTTGGCGTCCGGTGGTTTGGACTATCCACCAGCCTGATCGGCCGCGACCCGGCCTTGATGGATCTGATGGCCAAGAGCGGCTGCACCGGCTTGCTGATCGGACTCGAATCCATCTCCAGCGCCGGATTGGGCACGGTCGACAAGCGCTTCAACGATCCGGCTCTATATTCGGAACTGATCCGCGACCTGCACAAGCGCGGCATCACCATACAGGGATGCTTCGTGTTTGGATCGGACGCGGACACGGAAGCGACGTTCGACGCCACCGCCGACTTCGTGATCCAGACGCAGATCGACCTGCCGCGCTTCGCAATTCTGACGCCATTTCCGGCGACGCCGCTGCATCTCCGGCTGGAAAAGGAAGGGCGCATCCTGACGCGAGACTGGGAGAAGTATGACGGCCAGCACGTCGTCTTCAAACCGCGCAACATGACGCCGGCGGAGCTTCAGGCGGGGCATGAGCATGCCTGGAAGCGCGTCTATGGCTGGAAGCCGATCCTCAGCCGCTTGCGTCACGCCCGCATGCAATTGCCGCTCTCGCTCGCGGCGAACCTTGGTTACCGCTTCTACGCGCATCACCTAGAGACGCATTACACGTGCGACTGGGTCGAAGCCGCGGACGACGGAAAGCTTCTGTGCGCCTGACCTTGGTCCACCCGGCCATCGGCCGGAAGCCGGGGCAAGACTACATCCGCTCCTGGCAGATGGAGCCACTACCGATCGCGGCCATTGCTGGCCTGACTCCGTCGGACGTCGACATCGCCTTCTACGACGACCGGCTGGAGAAGATCGACTTCGACCGTCCGGCCGATCTCGTGGCGATCCCGGTCGAAACCTACACGGCCAAGCGCGCCTACCAGATCGCCAGCGAATTTCGCCGCCGAGGTGTTCCGGTTGTCATGGGCGGATTTCACGCGACGCTCGCGTCGGACGAAGTCGGACGCTTTGCCGACGCGGTGGTCATCGGCGAGGCGGAGGGCGTGTGGCCCGAGCTGATCGAAGACGCGCGCGCCGGCACGCTCAAGCGTCTCTATCGCGCCGAAAGCCGGCCCTGCCTGAGCAAGGTGCGCTACGACCGCCGGCTGTTTGCCGGCAAACGCTACCTTCCGATACGCCTTGTCGAGACCGGGCGAGGCTGCCGGTTCCCATGCGAATTCTGCGCAATCCAGAGCTTCTTCGACCGCAGCGCCCGCCGCCGTCCGACAGCCGCCTTGCTGGAGGAGTTGGAAGCTCTTCGGCCCGGCACGAAGATGTTCTTCTTCGTCGACGACAATTTCGCGTCCGACATTCCTGCGGCAGCGGAGTTCGCCGATGCCATCGCGCCGCTCGGTATCCGCTGGATTACGCAAATGAGCATCAATGCCGCTCACGACGAGGCACTGATGATGCGGCTGGCGAAAGCTGGCTGCGCCGGTGTTCTGATCGGCTTCGAAAGCCTGGACGAACAAGTGCTTCGGTCGATGCGCAAGAACTTCAACCGGATGAAGGGCGGCTACGCCGACGCGCTGGCGAACCTCCGCAAAGCCAACATCCGCGTCTATGGAACGTTCGTTTTTGGCTATGGAGAAGCCCGCCCGGAAGCCTTTCTGGAGACCGCTGAGTTTGCGATCCAGCAGCGCTTCTACATCGCCGCCTTCAATCATTTGACGCCGTTCCCAGGCACGCCGCTTTACGGCCGGCTGCAGCAGGAAGGCCGCCTGATCTACGACAATTGGTGGCTGGACGATCGCTATCGCTACAACGACTTGCCATTCCGGCCGGAAGGCACGGAGCCGGATGCGATTCGCCGTGGCTGCCTCGATGCTCGTCGGAAATTCTACGGCTGGCCGAGCATCGCGCGCCGGTTCGCGGATCCCCTGAACCGAGGCGAGAAGGTGCTCGCGCGCAACTTCCTTCCCATCAATTACATGCACCGGAACGAGCTCACATTGCGCGACGGTTTCCCGCTTGGCGACCCGGACTGGCAGGGCGAACTGCTCGAAGTCGGCTAGGCGATGTTGTTCACGCAGGCCACAGCGGATGACGAGGCCGAGATCCGCCGGATGCTCCGCGAGAATCCGATGCCCGGCCGAATTCCGGTCTCGTTCGAGCGCGAGCCGGATGGCCTCGGCGGCCCCTACCTAACGGACGAACGACGGTGCATCATCCTGGCGCGCGACCGCGCTGATGGTCCCGCGGTCGGCCTGTGCGAGCGCATCGTCCGGTCGGGTTTCATCGACGGCGAGGTGCGGATGCTGCCCTATCTCGGCGCGCTTCGCATTTCACAAAGCCATCGCCGGCGTATCGCAATCCTCAAAGGCGGCTTTGCGGCCCTGCGCGATGTGGAGCGGTCCGACGAATGGCCCGTCGCCCTAACCTCGATCGCGGACGACAATGCTCCTGCACGACGTCTGCTCACCGCTGGGGTTGCCGGGCTCCCGACGTATCGGCCGGTCGGCGGCTTTGTGACGTTGATCGCTCGCCCTCGGCGTTCTGCGCGGATCAGGGGCATCAGAGAAATTGAGCCCGACGGTTACTCGGAGCTCGCCAAGTTTCTCGACGAGCAAATGCGAGGCCGCCAATTCTCTACGCGCTGGTCCGTCGAGGATCTCCGCAGTCTTAAAGGCGCAAAGTTTCTCGTCGCCCACGATGGCGCAGAACTGGTCGGCTGCGTGTCGCTATGGGATCAGAGATCCTTCCGTCAGACGGTCGTGCACGGCTACCCCGGCCTTCTCAGCGCTGTCAGGCCGGCGATCAATCTCGTCGGTGCAGCGTTCCGATCGCCCCGGCTTCCGCGTCCGGGGACTGCGGTGCGCCAGGCGTTTCTGTCGCATCTGGCAGCAAAAGACGACGATCCCGGAATTGCATTGAACCTTGTAACGGCAGCCCTCGAGCTCGCCGCGCGCCGTGGCCTCGATGCGGCTGTGATCGGAGTGCCGGTCGATCACCCTTGGAGAAAGGCGATCGAGCGCCGGTTTCGGACCCTGCAATATCGCACGACGCTCTACGGCGTCACTTGGCCAGACACCACGCAGCCCTCGTTTTCAAAGGACGCGCACGTGTTTCCGGAGGTCGGCCTGCTTTAGATTGACAGGGCAGCAGTAAGCCCTTGTACTCGCGACAAAGCTTCAGGGGGATCGGTCATGAAGAAGCAGTTGGCGATTGCGATTCTGGGTGCTGTGCTAGCGGTATCGGCCGCGGCGCAAACTGCCGGGCCACCGACGGCTCCGGCCGCGACGGTGGAGCAAACCCACAAGGACCTTCGTGCGCTGAAGGACAGGCTCGTCGCGGCCATCAATCAGAAGAGCGAGGCCGCGCTGCTTGCGGAGCTGGACCCACTCGCGCGCCTGACCACAATGGACAATCGCCTCTCGGTCGGCCCGGACGGTGCAAGCAAATACTACAAGGAAATGATGGTCGGGTCGCAGCGGGTCGTGAAGGACATGTCTCTGACCGCAACGCCAGATGATCTTTCGGTGCTGTATGCAGATGGCAAGGTCGCCGTCGCGACCGGCACCGCAGATGCGCACATGGAACTGGCCGCCGGCAGGACGCTCGACGTCCCGCTCCGTTGGACAGCCACGCTCAACAACGACAATGGCCAATGGAAAGTCGCGTCCGCGCATTTCTCGGCGAACATGTTCGACAACCCGATTATGGCTGGCCTCAAGAGCGTGTCTTACTGGATCGCGGCAATCGCCGGTCTGATCGGGCTGGTGGTGGGATGGCTGATCGGTCGACGCCGCAAGACTGCATGAGTCTTGGCCCGGACCTGCCGCGTAACTGGTACTTGCTCGGCCCGTCGAAGGTTCTGCCACGAGGACACATTCTCAGTCAGAGCATCGGTGGACGATCGATCGTCATCTACCGCGGCCAGGATGACGGACGCCCCGTCGCCTTTACCGCGCAATGCGCGCACATGGGCTGCCATCTCGGCAAGGGCGCGGTCGTCGGCAACAGCCTTCGATGCGGACTTCATCACCGTCTAATCAATGCCGACGGGCGGTTCGAACGCGATCGCAACGGCGATCTGCAGCAGGAAACCTTCCTCGTCGAAGACTTCATGGGCGGGCTTTTCGTCCACCTCGGCGACAAGGCTGCGGCAAGGCCGCTGGTGGAACTCGGCCTTCAGGAAACGGCCAGCTGTTACGCCGGGGAACATGCCTTTCCGCTGACATGGCAGTCGCTGGTCGCCAATGGTCTGGATATCGATCATCTCAGCGCCGTCCATGATCGAACGCTCCTGGGCGAGCCGCTCATCGACTGGCCCCATCCCGACGAATTCCGGCTTCGTTATGTCACTCGCCCATCGGCAAGGAAGGTTCCGGACCGGGTGATCAACTGGCTTGCTCCGGACGGCATCCACGGCTCGATCCGCGGTATTTCGGGGACGATGATGCTGGTCGAGAGCCGCGTCGGTTCTCGCGACACCTTCATCCTCATGTCGTTTTGCCCGGATGACGCCGGAGGGACGCTTATTCGCGGTCTGGTCGGCATTAAGGGGAGCGCCAGCCTGACCAACAGGATTTCGGCGCGGGTGGCGCGAGCGTTGTTCAAGGCATTCCTGCACAAGGATCTGCATGTGTTGGAGGGCCTGCGCTGGCACGAGCCGGCATTCGAACATTCGTTCGGCGACCGAGCCATGCGTGATGTCGCGTCGTTTTTCCGAGGCCTGCCCCGTGCTTGAGCAGCAGGCGCTCGGCACGAGGCTCGACGCCTCTGCGGAGGCCGGCAACTTGGCAATTCTCGCGACCGCGGGGCTGGCCGCCTGCGCATTGCTCACCGTCGCCTCGCACACCTCTTCGTCTTTGCTGTTCCTGACCGCGGCGATCCTGTTCGCCTTCGTGAACAACTGCCTCTTCTCGCTCCTGCACGAAGCCGTGCACGGAAAGTTCGCCCGGGACAGCGAGCGCAACTCGGTCGCTGGGACGATCGCCGCGGCCTTTTTCCCGACGTCGTTCACGCTTCAGCGGTCCGCCCATCTCACCCATCACCGGAACAATCGCAGCGACCTGGAGCGCTTCGATTACATCGGGCCGGACGAGAATATTCCGCTCAAAACAGGCCAGTGGTTCTCAATCCTCACGGGCTTTTACTGGCTCGGAATCCCGTTCGCGCTGACGGTTTACGTCCTGTTCGCCGAGCTCATTCCATGGAAGCGCTTGGTGCGCCCCGGAAGCCGCTTTGCGGCGCAGACCAGCGCCGGCGAGTTCCTTGAAAGCCTGATGCGCCTGCCGCTTTGGCGCGTGCGCGCGGAATTCCTGTTCAGCGTTGCCGTTCAGGCGGGGCTCGTCTGGGCGCTCGATCTGACTTTGCTAGGTTGGGCCGCTTGCTACGGCGCCTTCGCGCTTGCGTGGAGTTCTCTGCAATATGCCGACCACGCGTTCACCCGGCTGGATCGCGACGAGGGGGCCTGGAACCTCCGGGTCGGGTCATTCACGCGCCGAATGTTCCTCAATTATCACGATCATCTCGAACACCATCGAGAACCCTCGCGCCCGTGGCGGATTCTTCCGTCACGCGTCGACACGGCCCAGCACAGGCCGCGTTTCGTCGAGATCCTTTACCTGATGTGGCAGGGGCCGCGGCTGCTGCCCGGATCGCATCAGTCGAACGCGCGCCACAAGCTCCTGCAGTGGTCGATCATCATCTGCCACGCGATCATCTTCGGCTTGGCGTTTGCGCTGCTCTATGGCCTGTCGAGCATGCGGTTCCCGATGCATGATTCACTCTACTCGGTTGACATACCGCTCGATCGGCTGGTGCCTTTCGTTCCGTCGGCGGGGTGGATGTACATCACCATCGTCCCGCTAATGATGGTGACCGCCTTCATCCTCGGCACCGCCGAGCGAACGCTGTCATTTCTCGCCGCGTTGATGCTCCAGCTGGCCATTGCCGTCCTGCTGTTCGAATTCATTCCCGTGCCAGGACCGATCCCGCCGGCCATCGGATTGGAGGAACCAGGACGAATTGGGTTCATGATCGCCGACACGGTCAATCTGAACGGAAATTACTTCCCCTCGCTACATGTCGCTTTGGCCGTGAGTTGCGCCTGGGCGGCGTGGCCGCGAGCGGCGTGGGCGGGACGGCTGGCGCTCTCGATTTGGGCTGCCGTGATCTGCGTGTCGACGCTGCTGACCTGGCAGCATTGGGTGCTCGACGTTGTTGCAGGAGCCGGGATGGCGGCAGTGGTAATGGGCGCAATCTACCCGCGATTGATCGCTGCCAGGAACAGGATCGAAGCCATGCTTATCGCCCATCCAGCAAGCAGCGTCGGAAAAAGCTGACGGCGTCATCGCGAACGGCGTCGAAGTGAGCCGTGCAGCAGTGATCGCCGTCCTCAATCACGCGCAGGCCCGCCTCCCGTTCGTGCGGAGCTTCGCGCAATCGCGCGAGCAGCCATTCCTTGTCCGACGTCGCCACGACCCGGTCACGGCCGCCGTGCAGGATCCGGACGTGAGCGCTGATGGCGTGAAGCAAAGCGACGTCTTCGATATTATTCTGCCCGAGAACCGCGGCGACCTCATCGCTCTTTCGCGCCCCCGTGACCTGACAGAGGCGCGTTTTGATGATGAACGGCAGTGAGGGAAACTTGCGCGTATGAAGTGGGCCGCCCAAGTCGAAGATTGCGCGAACGCGGTGGTCGGACGCGGCCGCCTTTAGTGTCCACATGCCGCCGATGCTGATGCCGAGTAGCCCGCACCGGTCAGCAATGACGGCGGAGTCCGATCCCGCGACATCGAGGGCTTTGGAGAGAAAATCCGGGAAATCCGGCTTCCACAAAATGTCGGACAGAAGGAGCGCCTCACCCTGGCCGGGACCGTCGCAACAGAGCGTCGCCAAACCCGCTTCGTGTAGAGCCAGTTCGGTGGCGAGATGCTCTTCCTTGCAGCCGTCGATACCGTGCACGATCATCACTAACGGCGCAGGTTGATCCTGCAGATGCAGATTGCCGAACAGCCTGGCGCCCTGCCATTCGATCTCGATCCGCCGGAACCGATCGCCGAACGCCAGACTCTCCGCCTCGAGATAAAAATCGCGCGCCTTTCGGTAGAGCTCACGGCGCTGATCGTTGATCGGCAGGCAACCCCATTGCGCCATGTGGCAGAGGTACGACAGCCGCCGAAGCGCGCTGACGGTCTCGTCCTTCGACATGCTCGGCCTTGCGGCGTCGAACTCAGCGATCTTGCGCTCGACGATCGGAGCGGCGGTGGTCGCCCAATTGTCGATGGTCCCGACGCGGTCGAGGAAGTCGAACACGACGTCTTCGCCGACGCCAGAAGCCAACCATCGATTCCAGAACGGCTGCGTGACACGCTTCAGTCCGATCACACTCGAAAGTGAGCGAACCGCCTTGCTGAACACGTGATCGAACGTCGTATAGGCTTTGGTGTCCGATATGTTCTTCACAGTCGCGCGCTCATCCAATCCTTCCGCGCAAGATTGATGGGATGTCGCCGGATGTCGACGAAATACGACGTCTGCTGTTCTAAGAGCTTGGGGTTTTGCCCGCGAAGTCCTCCAAGAAGCGGGAATGTTCCGGCATCGAGACAACGGCCTTGCCGATATTGGTTTGCAGGCTCGCCAAAGCATCTCGCAATCTGGCCTCGGGCATCAGGCGCGCGATGCGGTGGTAGCTGGACGGAGACTGTCGCTGGCCCAGCATGACCTGCACCCAGCTGTCGACGCGGAAGAGATCGTGGCTGTCCTGATAGGCATGTGCATGTTCGCGGAAAAGGTGAATGCGCTCGGCCAGCGAGTCCGGAATCGCCATGTTCCGGCAGTAACGCCAGAACTCGGAATCATCGCGCTCGGTCGCGTGATAATGGAGGATAATAAAGTCGCGGATGCCGGCGATTTCGCGATCGGCTTGATGATTGAAACGATCGCGAACCGCAGGGGTAACCCCGCCGAACGGGAAACTTTGCAGCAGCCGCGTCACCGCGACCATGATCAGATGAATGCTCGTCGATTCCAGCG
>Ga0247822_10000270_pt1 | contig 26522 bp, 19 predicted proteins | sample 13C_Cellulose_Da_FD_192423 | JGI IMG/M metagenome (GOLD analysis project Ga0247822, IMG submission 192423) | Soil microbial communities from agricultural site in Penn Yan, New York, United States - 13C_Cellulose_Day30 | ecosystem: Environmental > Terrestrial > Soil > Agricultural land | place...
CTTCTCCGCCAGAGCAATGGCGCGGCGGCGATTCGCTTCGAGTAGATCCGTGCTTTCCGCCGACGAGGCGCGAGACGAGATGGCTTTCGGCGGAGTTTTGTGAGAAATTGGGGCCATGATCATCGATACGCACGCCCATCTCGACTATCCGGACTTCGCCGAGGACTTTGACGGCGTGCTGGCGCGGGCCCAGGAGGCGGGCGTCACGCGGATCATCACCATCGGCACCGGCATCGCGAGCAGCCGCCGCGCCATTGCTCTGGCGGAGAAGTACGCGCAGGTTTACGCCGTCGTCGGCGTACATCCCACGAACGTCTTGGAGGAAGAGACCGAGGACTTCATGAGCGTGCTCGCCGAGTTGGCCCGTCATCCGAAGGTCGCCGCCATCGGCGAGACCGGCTTGGATTACCACCATCTCCCGAGTTCCTCCCTGGAAAGCTCACCCGCCATCGCCGCACTCCAGGCTGAGGTCAGCCAGGACGCCGAAGCCGCCGTCATGGACGGGGCATTCCGATCCGCCCAAGCCGAGGCCTTTCGCGCCCACCTCGATCTGGCCGTGGAGCTCGGCCTCAACGTCGTCATCCACCAGCGCGATGCCTGGGACGACACGCTCGACATCCTCCGCCCCTATACGGGTAAGGTCCGCGGCGTGTATCACTGCTTTGGCAATCAACCCGCCCAGGCCGCCGAGATCATCTCGCTCGGGCATCTGGTCTCCTTCACCGGCATCATCACTTTTAAGAACGCCGCCCTCGTTCGCGAAACCGCCTCCACCATCAGCCTCGAGAGCTTCATGGTCGAGACCGATTGCCCCTATCTCGCTCCCGTGCCCTATCGCGGCAAACACTGCGAACCCGCTCATACGCGTCTGGTCGCGGAAAAAATCGCCGAGATTCGCGGCACCACCGTGGAGGAAATCGCCGCCGCCACGACCAGCACCGCGGAGAAATTTTTCCGCCTAAGTGCTTGAAGACATTGTATTGACGAGGGAGCGACGCTAAGATCGGCCCCCAGCGCCTGCTATTATGCGATGGACCATTAGCCGTCAGATCCTTGTTGGATACACCATATCCCTAATCTTCATTCTGGCCCTCGGAGCGATGACGTACTACGTCTCCTCGGAAATGCTCCAGTCTTTCGCTGATCGGCGAAAGTCCAGCTTGGCCCTGATCAAGGCCACCGAGGTGCTCAGCCTGATCAAAGACGCGGAAACCGGCCAGCGCGGATTCGTCTTAACCGGACAGGATGCCTACCTGAAGCCGCTCGAAAACGCCGAAGCCGCCCTCAAGACCGCCATCGACGAACTCCAAACCCTCGCTAACAATAGCAAGGTCGAGCACACGTCGATGGCCGAGCTCCGCGACAAGGTGAACGCCAAGCTGGCCGAACTCGACCGCACGGTCGAACTCCGCCGCAATCAGGGCTTCCAGGCCGCACTCGACGTCGTCCTGACCAACGAGGGCAAGCAGGTCATGGACCGCATCCGCGAGATCCTCGAAAACGTGCAGAAAGATGAATTCGCCGAGCAGGAAAAGCTCAATGGCAACGCCCTCCGGATGGAGCGCGTTTTTAATCTCGTGCTGCTCGTCGGCATTCCCGTCATCGGCCTCATCATTATCGGGCTCGGCCTCATCACCGCCCGCAGTATTTCGCGCCCGGTGAACAAGATCGGCGAAGCCGCCAGCCGGATCGCCCTGGGCGACCTCGACGTCGAGGTAGACTCCAAGGCCACCGCCGAGGAAATCCGCAATCTCACCAAGTCCTTCGCCTCGATGGTCGGTTCGCTCCGCCGCTCGGCCAGCCTGAGCGAGCGCCTCGCCGAGGGCGACCTCACCGTCCAGGTCGCCTCGCTCTCCGACGCCGACGTCGTCGGCCGCGCCCAGCGCAACATGGTGGACAAGCTTTCGGAACTCGTCGAGCAGGTCCAGCGTTCCGGCGTGCAGGTGAACTCCTCCGCCATCCAGATCGCCGCCACCAGCAAGGAGCAGCAAAGCACCGCCACCGAGATGGCCTCCACCACGACCGAGATCAGCACGACCGCGAAGGAAATGTCGGCCACCTCGACTGAACTCCTCAAGGCCGCCGACACGGTCAACGAAGTCTCCCAGCAGCTCGCCGGGCTCGCCAGCAGCGGCAAGGAAGGCCTCACCCGCATGGAGTCCGTCATGCGCCAGATCATCGACGCCTCGTCCGCCATCACCTCGCGCCTCGGCGAGATGAATGACAAGGCCAGCAACATCAGCAGCGTGGTGACGACGATCACGAAGATCGCCGACCAGACGAATCTCCTCTCGCTCAATGCCGCCATCGAAGCCGAGAAAGCCGGCGAGTACGGACGCGGCTTCTCCGTCGTCGCCTCGGAAATCCGCCGCCTGGCCGACCAGACCGCCGCCTCGACGCTCGACATCGAGCAGATGGTGAAGGACATGCTCGGCTCGGTCTCCGCCGGCGTCATGGGCATGGATAAGTTCTCCGAAGAAGTCCGCCGCAGCGCCCGCGAAGTCTCCGACGTCAGCGGCCAGATCGACCAGATGATCGAGCAGGTGCAGTCGCTCGCTCCGAGTGTGGAGTCCGTGTACGAGGGCATGCGCGCGCAGACGCAGGGAGCCACCCAGATCAGCGAAGCGCTTTCCCAGCTCGGCGACGCCGCCCGGCAGACCGCCGAGGCCATCCGGGATTCCAACCGCGCCGTCGATCAACTCAACGACGCGACCCGCGGTCTGCAAACCTCCATCTCGCGCTTCAGAACCCGCTAACACCCATGCTTTACGTGCTCTGCCGTATCGGCCGGGACGCCTACGCGATATCCTCCGGGGCAGTGGAGCGGGTATTACCTTTCGCCGCCATCAAAGCTCTCCCCGGTGGTGTGCGCGGCCTCACCGGCCTGCTGAACTACCAGGGAACCTCCATCCCGGTCGTCGATCTTTGCCTGCTCCTGGCGGGTACGCCCGCTCGGGAACTCGCCGGCACACGCCTGCTGCTCTGCCCGGTGGAGGGCCTGCGCAATGGCCGGATCGCCCTGCTCGTCGAGCATGTCTCGGACGTGGTGCGCTTGAACGAAGAGGACTTCCGCCCGGCCGGAGCCGCCGGGGACGAGTGCCTCGGAGGTGTGGCGAACAGGTCAGGCGAGCTGATCCAAAGGATCGAGGTACCGCAAATACTCCCGGCTGAGGTACTTTCGAGTCTCGATCTTTCTCTGGAATTTACATGACCGTTTTCGATCAGATGGCCGAGCTTGTGCACGAGCGGTGCGGATTCGCCCCGACTCCGCCGCTCATGGCTGCCTTGCGCCGCGCGGTGGCGCACCACTGCGTGGAGATGGGAGGCATCGCGTATGAAGACTACCTTTCCCTCCTGCGCGTAAGCCCCGAGGAACTCGCCACGCTGATCCGCGAGTTGATCGTGCCGGAGACATTTTTCTTCCGCTATCCCGAATCCTTCGCCGCGCTGAGGGAGTGGGTGCGCCAACGCGGGCGGCCCTTGCGTATTCTGAGCCTGGCCTGCTCGACCGGCGAGGAAGCCTACTCCATCGCGATCACGTTGCTGGAGGAGCGGTTCTCCCCTACGGACTTCGTGGTCGAGGGGTGGGATTTGAACCCACACTCGGTCGAGATGGCGCAACGGGGCTTCTATACGGCGAACTCCTTTCGCACCGACCCAGGCGACTGGCGCGAGCGTTACTTTCTGCGCAAGACCGGCGGCTGGCTCGCGCGCACCTCGCTGCGGGATGCCGTGCAGTTCAAGCAAGCCAACCTCCTCGAAGTAACCGACCACGCGCGCTGGGACGTGATTTTCTGCCGCAACGTCCTCATCTACTTCTCACCCGAACAGCAGCGTAAAGTCGCCTCCACCCTCAACCGCGCCTTGGTCGAGGAAGGCATCTTGTTCCTCGGCCCGGCCGAGCCCCCGATCTTCATGGAGCAGGACTGGATGTCCGCGCCATACTCGATGAGCTTCGCCTGCGTGCGGAAGTTTCGTGCTCATCGGGGCCAGCCTCCCGCCCTGTCGCGTTCGCGTCCGGTCACGGCCAAGAAAGCACCCGCCGCCGCTCCTCCGGCCCCCTCTCCGGTCAAACGCGCCGCGCCTGCGCCCAAGGAGGCACCTCCCCTGCTCCCGCTCGAACGCGCACGTTTGCTGGCCGATGAAGGCCGCTTGGACGACGCCCGGCAGCAGTTGACCGATATTCTTCGCACCGAGCCGGAAGCCGTCGACGCGAACCTGCTCATGGGCATCGTCGAGGAAGCTCGCGGACAGGCCATCTCAGCGGAAAACCACTATCGGCGCGTTCTCTTTCTGAATCCCTCGCATTTGGAAGCGCTTCAACATATGAAATTGCTCCTGCGCTCGCAGGGACGCGAGCAAGCGGCTGAGCGACTCGGACAGCGCGCCGCCCGTCATCACACCTCCGAATGAACGCCGACACCTCTCATCTGGATCTGCCGATCGCCGCCGGACGACGCGCGGAGTGGGCGGCCATGCTGGCCGAGCGTCCCCCGGAAAAGCCCGCCGGTGACCGGCAAAAGATTTTCATCGCCCGCCTCGGAGCCGAGTGGTTCGGCTTTCCCCCGACCCTCCTGCTCGCCACCCAGCCCGACGTGCGCCCGCGCCGTCTGCCGCACCGCCAGGAGTCCACGGTGGAGGGACTCGTCAATGCCGACGGCCGGGTCATCGTGTGCCTCGCCCTCGAGCGGATCTTCGGCGTGGTCGCCCAGGAGAGCACCGGCGACGTGCCGCGCCTGCTCATATTCCAAGCGGCTAACTGGACCTTCGCCGCACGCGTTCGCCATGTGCGCGGCGTGGAGGAGGTGAACTTCGATCAGATGCTGCCGCTGAGTGAAAGCACTTCGGAAAACCTCCGCCGCTGCGCGCGCGGCATCGTCGTGCATCACGGCGTCGCCATCACGTGTCTGGCCGAGGAACCCCTGATCAGCCGACTGGTGGGAATCGTCCGATGAGCCTCGACGACCTTAGCGATTTTTCGATGGACGAGCTCTTCCGCGCGGAAGCGGAGGGCCAGTGCATCAGCCTCTCGAACGACCTCCTGTCCCTGGAGAAAACCACGCAGCCCGGCCCCGTGTTGGAGCGGCTCATGCGGGCGGCGCATTCCCTGAAAGGCGCCGCGCGGATCGTTGGTCGCGACGAAGCCGTGAAGGTCGCGCACGTCATGGAGGACCTCTTCGTCCAGGCGCAAAAGACGAACACCGCACCTCCGCCCGCCGTCATCGACATGCTGCTGAAGGGGACCGATCTCCTCAGCCAGATCGCTGGGGTGACGCCCGGCACGCCGACTCCGGAGAGCATCGATGACTTCATCCGGTGGTGCAATGCTCCGCCGCCCGAGGCGCTCGCCGCCGGTCGTCCGGCGGAGGTCCGCGAGGAACCGACCGCCCCCGCCGCGCCATCGGCGACGACATCGGCCGAGGCCGAGATGATCGAGCGCCGCGACATTCGCATGGATTCCGAGCGACTGGATCTCCTGCTCGGTCTCGCGGGTCAAGCCGTCGTCGCCTCTCGCGTCGATCAGGGCAGCCTCCAGCCGATCCGCGCCGCCCTGCGCCAGATCCAGGCCCTGCTCACGGACGTTTCCAAGGAATCCGATGAAAACCGCCGCGTCTCGCTGCTACGCCAGGCCAGCGCGGTGGCTTCCTTTGGCCAGTCGGAACTCGCCGAACGCAGCGAGCGCCGCGACCTGCAATCCCGCCACCTTTCGCAGATCTGCTCCCGGGTTTATCACGAAGCCCTCGCCTGCCGCCTGCGTCCTTTTGGCGACATCATGCCGGGCCTGCGTCGGCTCGCCCGCGACGTCGCGCGCGATCTCGGCAAGGACGTCGATGTCGAGATCTCCGGCGAGGACACCGAGGTCGACCGCGATCTGCTGGATCGCCTCGACGGGCCGCTTTCCCACCTGATCCGCAATTCCCTCGACCACGGTCTGGAGAAGCCGGAAGATCGCCGCGCCGCCGGCAAGAATCCCACCGGCCGCCTGCAAATCTCCGCCCGACACCAAGCCGGATGGCTCGTCGTGACCGTCTCCGATGACGGGCGCGGACTGAACGGTGACACCATCCGCGAAGCCGTACGCCGACGCGGCCTGGCCGCCGAGGAGCACGTCGCCCAGATGACGGAGGCGGAGTTGTCCGAGTTCCTCCTCCTGCCCGGCTTTTCCCTGAGCAAGAAGGTGACCGAAATCTCCGGACGCGGCGTCGGCCTCGACGCCGTGCGCGCGATGGCCTTCGGCTCGGGCGGCTCGCTGCGACTGAGCCGTGGGGCGGAGGGCGGATTCACCTGCGACATCATCCTGCCGGTGTCCCTCTCCCTCGTGCGAGCCCTGCTCGTGGAGGTGGCTGATGAATGTTTCGCCCTGCCGCTGACCCGCGTGGAGCGCGTACTTGAAGCCCTGCCTTCGGACGTGCAGGCCGTGGGTGGCCGACAGCATATCTTTCTCGGTCAGGAGCGGGTGGAACTCGTCACCGCTGCCGAAGTTCTCGAACTCGGCAGCAGCAAGCGCAGCCAGGACGAACGCCTGTCTCTCGTCGTGCTCCAGGGGGCGCAGACCAAGATCGGCCTCGTCGTCGACAGCTTTCGCGGCATGCGCGAGCTGTCGCTCCAGCGCTTGGACTCCCGCCTCGGTCGCGTGCAGGACGTCAGCGCCACCGCGCTGCTGGACAATGGCGATCCCATCGTCGTACTCGACGTGAACGACCTCGCCATCACGGCGGCGAATTTCTCTGCCGGTTCCCGCTATCGCCCGGTCCTCGCCGAGCAGAGCGACAAACTCGCCACCCTGCGCCGCGTGCTCGTGGCCGACGACTCCCTCACCGTGCGCGAACTCGAGCGCAAGCTGCTGGCCAGCCGTGGATACGCCGTCGAGACGGCCGTGGACGGCGTGGATGCCTGGAATGCTCTGCGCCAGGGAGCCTTCGACATGCTCGTAACCGACATCGACATGCCCCGCCTCGACGGCATCGAACTCGTCCGGCTCGTGCGCAACGACCCCCGCCTCCGCGATCTGCCGGTGGTCGTCGTCTCCTACAAGGATCGCGAGGAAGACCGCACGCGCGGACTCGAGGCTGGTGCGGACTTTTACCTGCCGAAGTCCAGCTACCAGGATGAATCTCTCATCAATGCTGTCCAGGAGTTGATCGGCGGCCCCCATATTTCATGAACATCGCCATCGTCAATGACTCCCCCACGGCCTTGCGCGCATTGGAAATCATCGTTTCGCGCGAAGCCGACCTCAAGGTGATCTGGCTGGCGAGAGACGGAGCCGAGGCGGTGCAAAAGTGTCAGGCGCAGCTCCCCGACCTCATCCTGATGGACATCTACATGCCGGTGATGGACGGCATCGAGGCCACCCGGCAGATCACGAAGCACACCCCCTGCCCCATCCTCATCGTCACCGCCTCCGTGGATGCGCATGTCGGGGCCGTTTTTGAGGCCATGGGCGCAGGCGCGATGGACGCCGTCGCCACCCCGGCGCTGGAGCGCGCTGAGGGCCGTCGCGTGCTGCTGGAGAAAATCCGCAGCCTATTCGCGATCACTGGCATCGCCCATTCCGGCCATCGCTCCTCCCGCGATGCTCATCAACTCACCTCGACCACGTGTGTCCTGATCGGCGCCTCGGCGGGCGGCCCCGCTGCGCTGATGGACATCCTCTCCGAGCTGCCTACAGATCTGGGGACCGGCCTCGTCATCATCCAGCATGTCGATACCCGGTTCGCCTCGGAGCTCGCGTCCTGGCTCGGCACACGCGCCCCCCTGCCCGTGCGACTGGCCGAGGAAGGCGACACCGTGCACAACGCCGAAGTCCTCATCGCCAAGGGCGGCTACCACCTCACCTTCGGTCGCGATGGCAATCTCCGCTACACTGACCATCCGCAGCTTTCCTACCAGCCCTCCATCGACGTGATGTTTGAGAGCGCGCTGAAATACGGCCCCCGCCGTCTGCTCGGTATCATCCTCACCGGCATGGGACGCGATGGTTCCAAAGGCTTGAAGCAACTTTGTCTCGCCGGGCATCGTACTATCGCACAGGATGAAGCCACGTCAGCGATTTATGGAATGCCTCGGGCTGCAGCAGAAATAGGAGCCGCGCGGGAAATCTTACCGCTTCCCAAAATAGCCGAACGTATTGTTCAATGGAGTACATCGCTGAGTTAAGATGAATTCGTCATCCCATAGGGACAGTGCACCGCGCAAAAAGAGCCGTACGATGGTATTGCTCGTCGATGACCAGGCTCTGGTCGGCGAATCTCTCCGCCGGGTGCTCGCCGTCGAGCCCGACATCGACTACCACTTCTGCGCCGATGGGACGGCCGCGCTCGATCAGGCCCGCAAGATCCGGCCCACCGTGATCCTTCAGGATCTCGTCATGCCCAATGTCAACGGCCTCGACCTCGTGCGCCAGTACCGCAGCGACCCTCTTTTGGTCGGCGTGCCGGTGATCGTACTTTCCGTGCGGGACGAACCCGAAACGAAGAGCGAGGCCTTCGCGGCCGGCGCCCACGATTATCTCGTCAAGCTGCCCGACCGCCTGGAGATGCTCGCCCGCATCCGCTATCACTCAGACGCGTTTCTCGCTCAGAAGGAACGCGACGAGGCCATGCGCGCCCTGCGCGAAAGCCAGCGCGAACTCCTCGACTCCAACACGGCCCTCATCTCGCTGAACCAGAAACTCGAAGTCGCCACCCGCGCGAAATCGGAGTTCCTCGCCATGATGAGCCACGAAATCCGCACCCCGCTCAATGGTGTGCTCGGATTCTCCGACCTCCTCGCCGAGACCGAGCTCAACCACGAGCAGCAGGGCTGGGTCGAGACCATCCGCTCCAGCGGCCGCTCCCTGCTCACCGTCATCAATGACATCCTCGACTTCTCCAAGATCGAGGCCGGCAAGCTCACCATCGAGACCGAACCCTTTGAGGTCGCCCGCTGCGTGCGCGAAGCCTGCGAGATCTTCCTCGCCAACGCCCGGGACAATACCACGGAACTCAACTGGCGTCTGGATCCCGACGTAGCCTCCGTCGTGCAGGGCGATCCGATGCGCCTCCGTCAGGTCATCTCCAACCTCGTCTCCAACGCGGTCAAGTTCACCCGCTCCGGCACGATCACCGTCTCGGTCTCCGTCGGAGACGAACGCGAACTCAGCCGCGCGACGACGAAGTTCTTCTCCGCGGCGCGGGACGGCAGCTTTTACCTGCGCGTGAGCGTGGCCGATGACGGTATCGGCATTCCCCAGGAAAAACTGGCCCAGCTTTTCAAGACTTTCGACCAACTCGACCCCTCCACCGCGCGCAAGTTCGGCGGCAGTGGCCTCGGGCTCACGATCTGCCGCCGGCTCTGCCAGCTCATGGGCGGCGAGATCTGGGTCGTGCCGGACCGCGCAAAGGGCACGGAATTCGTCTTCATGATCCGGCTCACCCCGGCCAATCCGCAGACCATGGTCACACCGATCAGCGAGTCCCGGGAGAGCGAGGCCGTCTCGAAGTGCCTCACCCAGTCCTCCGTGGTGATCGCCGAGGATAACAAGGTCAACGCCGCCCTCGTCGCGACGATGCTGAAGAAATTCGGCGTCACCGCCACCCGCGTGAGCAATGGCTCGCAGGCCGTGGAGGTCGCGACTCAGCGCCCGGTCGACCTGTTCTTCATGGACGTGCAGATGCCCGAGCTCGACGGCCACGAGGCCACGCGTCTCATCCGCCTCCACGAGGAGGAGTCCGGCGCCGCCCGCTGCTACATCATCGCCCTCACGGCTGAGGCCATGCAGGGCGACCTCGAAAGATGCCTCGCCGTCGGCATGGACGATTACTTGGCCAAACCGCTCAAGGCCTCGGAACTCGCCACCGCGCTGGCCAAATATTGCAGCTTCCGTCTCGGCCTGCCATCCTAGCCCATGCCCTCGTTTGATATCGTCTCCGAAGTGGATCGCATGGAAGTGAAAAATGCGATCGACCAAGCCATCCGTGAACTGGAAAACCGCTTTGATTTCAAAGGCGCGGTCTCCAAAATCGAGATCGACGCCAAGACCGGCTCGATCCTGCTCTCCGTCGATGACGGCGCGCGCATGAAGGCCCTCCGCGAACTCGTCACCGGCAAGCTCGCCAAGCGCAACATCGACCTCCGCAACGTCGAGGCGAAAGACCCCGACATCTCCCCGCTCGGCCACTCCCGCCAGGAACTCGCCATCAAGCAGGGCCTCGACGGCGACAAGGCGAAGGAAATCTCCAAGGCCATCAAAGGCCTCAATCTCAAGGTCCAGTCCTCACTCCAGGACCGCCAGGTGCGCGTCACCGGCACGAAGCGGGACGACCTGCAAAAAGTCATCTCCGCCCTGCGCGGCGAGGATTTCGAAGTGACCCTCGCTTTTAAGAACTTCCGGGACTAATCAGTCCCAGTAGGAGGAATGGAAAAATTCCTCGCCAGGCGAAAAAGCCGGCCTCTCTGGTCGGCTTTCTATTAGGAACTTCTGTTATGCGACACGGGAGCGCTCTACAGCACCCCGGCGATTTCTTCCGTGATGGCTCGGGCAGCGTTCGCCGGGTCGGCGGCTCCGGTGATCGGACGACCGATGACGAGATAGCTCGCCCCCTGCCGAATCGCGTCGCCCGGCGTGAGCACACGCTGCTGGTCGCCCTTGTCACTGCCGGCGGGACGCACTCCGGGCGTGACGAGCGTAAGATCGGAGCCGAACTTCGCACGCAGGCGGGCGATTTCCAGCGGACTGCACACGACACCGCGCAGACCGACTTCGTAGCCGAGAGTGACGAGGTCTTCCACCTGCTGGCCGACCTCGGTCTGTACACCGATGCCGGTGAGCTGCGCCTGGTCGAAGCTCGTCAACACGGAGACGCCGAGCACGAGCAGCGAGGAGGCTTTGGCCGCCTCCACGCTCGTCGCGATCATGGGCTGACCGCCGAAAAGATGGATCGTCGTCATGTCCACGCCCAGCCGCACCGCCGAGCGCACAGCTTCGTGGGCGGTGTTCGGAATATCGTGGAACTTCAGGTCGAGGAACACCTTGTAACCCCGGGCCTTGACCTCGCGGATGAGCGACGGTCCCTCGGCGGTGAAGAGCTGGAGGCCGACTTTGATCCAGGTCACGGAGTCGCCGAGATTATTGAGCAGTTTCTCAGCTGCCGCCGCGTCGGGTGCGTCGAGAGCCACGATGATTTTTTCTTTAGCCTGTGCAGTCATTAACGGAGGATGCGCCTTTCATGAAGCTGTCCGCGCCCGCGAAAGTCAACCTGCATCTCCGCATCCTGCACCGCCGGGAGGACGGGTTTCACGACATAGAAACCCTCATGGTGCCGCTCTCGTTGGCGGATGAGGTGAGCGTCACCGTGACGTCGGAGGGGCCGATCTCCCTGAGTTGCGATCAAGCGGACGTGCCGCTCGGCGATGGAAATCTGGCCACCCGCGCCGCGCAGCTTTTCGCCCGCGAGACGGGTCGGACGTTCGGAGCGGAGATTCACCTGACGAAGCGCATCCCGATGGGCGCCGGGCTCGGTGGAGGCAGCAGCGACGCGGCGGCGGTGTTTGTCGCGCTGGACGCATTGCTGGAAACTCGCCTCGGCGTGGAGGCGCTGGAGCGCATGGCCGGGCTATTGGGGTCGGATATCTCGTTTTTCATCCGCCGCACGCCTGCATGGTGCCGCGGCCGGGGAGAACTCATCACGCCCTGCGCGGTGCCGGAGGAGTTGCCGCTCCTGCTGGTGCGCCCGCCCTTCGGAGTAGATACACCGTGGGCCTACAAGAACTGGGCCGGCTCGCGCAGCATCCGGCCCGAGTTGGAAGCAGCTCAAGACTTAGGTTGGGTCAGCGTGGTGAATTCGCTAGAGCGGCCGGTTTTCGAGAAGTATCTGCTCCTGCCCGCGATGAAGGCTTGGCTCCTGGAGCAACCCGAAACCCGCGTCGCCGCGATGTCGGGTTCCGGATCGACGATGTTCGCTGTGCTGAAGAACGAGGCCGACGGCCCGGCCTTGGAAGCACGCGTTCGGGAAACCTTTGGCGACAGTCTTTGGACGAATCTTTGCCGGACCGTGGGCGGCCCCGCGTAGGGAACCTCATCACCCACCGTCAGCCAACGTTCGCGATCTACAGCCGACCCGAAAGAAGCAGGATCAGAATGACGATCAGAATGATGCCCGCCGGACTCCAACCATAGGGACCCCAGCCGGCCCGATGGCCGTAAGCACCAAAGCCGCCGCTCAGCAACAGGACGATCAGGAGGATCAATAATAGGCTCATGCCTATATATCGCATGCCACTTCTCGCGCAGGTGCATGCGTGTAAGAAAGTTTCGCCAATCAGGGTTCGCCCTGACTCCCCCGGTCTCGGAGATCAGCTGCTTAGTCTAACACCCGTACCCGCACTCCAGTTCGCCTCATCGAGCCAGGAGCCCCCGGGCTCTCCCTGCCAAATAGTTTGCGCGCGAAGCGGAGTGACGACCGCTGCGATTCCCACCACCAAAGAAAAACTAATAAGCCAGGACACCATAAATGCCCTGCTTTCTAGGCCACCGCCCAGATTCGCGCTACCTGTGCCATGCGCGCGAGTATCGCGCTGTTGCCAATCGGAGATTTTTTCCGCGCCCTCGGGAGGCGGCGAAAAAGTCGCTCCTCCCGCGGCGGTTAGCAGTTAGTGCGACCCGCAACGAAACTCATGCTTCTCGTCGAATGTGAAGCCGTTGACGCGGCCATCCTTCGCCTGAAACTCGACGATCGCCTTGCCCGCGTTAGCCAGGGGCCACGTGACGAGAAAGTCGTCGCCAGCCCAAGGAGTCAGCTGGCCCACCAGCTTGGCCGGACCCGCCTCGAAGAAAAGCGCCCCATCCTTTTCGACCACCTTCCAGTGACCGTAGTGCGCATTATCATATTCGCCCACAAAGGCGCTTAGGGGAAGCTTCGTGGCGACGGAGCCAGCCGGGGGCACCGGAGGGAGGATCATCTTATCGATCTTCAGCGAGCGCTTCTGGATGAGTTTCTGGAGATCCTCGCCAGAGCGGCCCAGGAGACGCTCCAGTAACTCGGCCCTCACCGCTTCCGGGAAGACAGAAAGGTTGCGATTACTCAGAATCGCGACACCCCACTTTTTATCGGGCACGAGCACGACCACCGTGCGGTAGCCCTCCAGAGCGCCGCCCTTCTCAAACACGCGGTGATTCTGGAAATGATATTCGCCCCATCCTCCATTAGTATAATCAAATCCGCTGCGCTTGCTAATAGGCGGGAGTTCGGCGAATCCGGGATCTTCCGCGATGAGCGGGGTCAGTAGCTCTTCATGACTTTTTCTGGAGATCACCTCTCCGCCCGGTCCGCGGCCCTCGTCCAGCCACATCTGCAGATACTTGCCCATATCGTTACCGGTGGAGGCGAGAGCGCCCGCCGGCTGGAGCACGGGCTGATAGTTCGGCTCGGTGGGGACGATGGTTCCCTCCGGGGTCTTAGCATAAGGTTTGGCGACGTTGGCACTGGTCGTCATGATGTCGGCCGCCAGGCCGGTGTCATTCATGAACAGAGGCGTGAGAATGCGCGTCTTGACGAGGGTGAACCAAGGGAGGCGGGCGGCGCGGGCCGTTCCTTCGCCAGCCAGAAAGTAGCCAATATTAGAATAGGCCGAGTGATCGCGAAATGACGTTTTCGGTTTGATGTCGGGGATTTTCTGAAGAATCTCGTGAGCGTTGAACCCGAGCATCTCCAGCAAGCCCCCCTCGAAGGCCGGCAGGCCGGAGCGGTGCGAGAGCAAGTCTGGCTCGGTCGCCCACTTGGTCGCGTAAGCATCGTGCAACTGAAACTGCGGAAAGACCTCCTTCACCGGCTGCTCCAGCTTGATCTCCTTCTCATCCATCGCCACTCCGAAGAGCACTCCCGTGAAGGTCTTGGTAACACTGGCGAGTTGAAACCGGGTGTCGGCATTGACCTTTTGGCCCGTGCTCAGGTCGGTAACACCAAAGCAGTGGACACGCGGGGCCACCCCCTCCTCCACGATCACGACGACCGCACCGGGGACTTGGTATTCCTTGAGCTTCGACTCGATAAAGGTATCGATGGGCACCTCCTCTGCACGCAACCAGGCACAGGCGGTCATTAGCGAGAAACAAAGGACAAACGGCTTCATAAAATTCGGGCTCGTACATGAGTCATTCCTCCCCAAAAGCAAATCTCCTCGTGACCAGCGGTGCTTGAGAAGCGGACGGACGGCGAATTACCCCGAGGCAGAGTGTTGATTGCCACCCGAAAGCGCCTTTATACGACACCGACCGCCTTCCGGAATCGCCACTCACCCGTCACACCAGAGAGCCTGCTTTTCAGGCCTGCCCTCTTCAGTCAATTGACCTCTCGAAGCCCTCCCGAACTCGCGACAGGTTGACGAGAGGTAGCCCGGAGAGGGACAAGCGGTCAAACTTGGTCAAATCGAGTTTTCGGACCGCCGACAGCGCGCCGCTCTTGCCGAAACAGGATGACTCTGGAAAAACCGTTTGTCACAATCCGGACAGCCGTTAGTCACACAGATATTTGAAAAAAACACCCGTGTGAGAGTCTGAGGCCAGCACAAGTTTCCAACCAACGAATCCAAAACACTATGAACATGAACCGAATCAACTTGCTGGCCGGCTCGATCCTGGCGGCAAGCGCCTTGCTCCCGCTGACATACGGGCATGCCGAGGATAAACCAGTGCCAATGCCCGACCGGGCCCTGCTCGACACGAATCCTTCGGCTCCGAACTCGAAAACGAGCGAAGTCCTGACCTACGGCATCGCGCGTTCCCCGGAAGGCACGGTCACCATCCCCGAGCGGACTCTCCGCATCACCAACAACGCCGGCTACACGGTCTATCCCATCATCCGCGCGAGAAACTCCACTCTCGTCACGGACGGTAACGGAAAAGATCTGGAGCCAAAGATCGGCGTTTATGATCCGTTTGACCCGGCCGATGTCGAGTTCCGCGGCTTCATTGGTTATCAGGTCGGCGAGAAATTCTTCTACGGGTTAAAGCCATCCGAGAGCATCGAAGTGACGCTGCCTGTCGTATTCTGGAACGCCGGACGCATGGGCATCGAGGCTGGTGGCGAGTACCTGCTGCACAATCAGACGAAAATGCCAAACCCTCTGCGCATGGATCAGAATGCCGTACTGAGCATTACCAAAGCCAAGGTAGGTGACACCAAGGGAAATGGCGTCGTGCTGTGGTATCGAGGGCTCGATCCAGTCATGGTGGCTCCCGCTGATGATACCGAAGACCAACTCGTGGAATGGACGATTCGGGATCATGGTTTCCTCACCAACGAGGCGACCATGAAGAAAAGTCGCAATCAGATCCCGGAGAATCAGCTGTTGAGCCTGATCAACTACGATGTCTCGAACGTGGACAGCCTCTATCTACCTATCTCGATGGCCGTCGACGACGCCTGGATGGTCCCCCAAATCAAGGGCGATAGCAAAGGTCATGGCTGGATCAAAGGCTCGTACCCGAACAAGCTCGGCTGGACCGGCTCCATCATGGCGGAAACCAAACTGCAGGAAAAGCTCCGTGCCTTCGTAGAGGGAGACGAGAAGCACCCGAACGCACTGCTGGGTCAGTATTTTGGCGGACGAGGATGGCCTTATTACAACTTCGAGACCGGAGATCTTAGCAAAATCAAAAAGGTGAAGATTCCGTCCGGAGCCAGCCTGTTCCCGCAAAGTCCGCTTCTGAATGTTCGTTCCAACTACTCGGACGGCAAAAACTGGCAGACGGAACGCTACCAACTCTCCAGCGGCGGAAATGCACCAGTCCTGGTGAACATTGGCGCGGAGGGAAATCAGGCCTCTAATCGCACGAACAAGCTGCAACTGTCGGGTGGAACCCCCCAGGAGAAGTTTGACTTCCTGAAGTCCGTCCTGACCGGAAAGAATGAGCTCAAAGTCGAGGCCCATGCTCCAGCGGGGAACAAAGATCCGTTTGCAGAGAATACCACGATCAAAAGCTTCGATCCCGAAACTCGCACGGTGACGCTGAGCCACGACATGGTGGCCTCCCCAGACGGTGCGAACTTCGACATCTTCCGCCCCTCGCATGATTACGCTGCGGAAGCCCTGATGAGCCTCTGGTTCTCATGGGCGGAGTATTACCGCGCCAACTGGATGACCGGACATCCCAAGGCCTCGACTGCGCCCAAAAAGATCCAGGCGACGATACAGCCCTACAGCGCGACCCTCGAGTTGAAAGAAAAGGCCGACGAGCTCGGGCTCGTGGAAGGCATGGCCGTGACATCCACTCATCTGGATAAGGCGATGACCGAAGTGGGCGAACATCTCGGATCCGCGATCATCTTGGAAATCGGTCCCGACAAGAAGACCCTCGTGCTGAGCCAGGTCGTGGACTCGGCGACAGCAGTCACGGAGGAGTTCACCTTCTCGCCACCGGCCAAGCTGCACTGGACTCCCAAGGAAGGTCAGCCCGGATATCCGCTGTTCGTTGATCAACTAAAGTTCGACCCGGCTACGGCTAGTAAGGAACCCGGCCGCGATCCTTACGAGTTCGCCCAACAGGTTTACCTGGTCATGGCTTCCATGAATCAGATCGGCATCGAGAAAAACAACAACTCGCCGAGCAAATTCATGCAGGACATCATCGGGGCCAACATGGGCTTCATCTTTGACAAGAAGCTGCATCCGAAGCCCGATACCCAGATGGTCATGGCGATCATCCGCGACAAGATCAAATCTGTGCTGCGCGGTGTCAGCGACTTCACGGTCTATACCGACACCACGACTTGGTATCCAAACCCCAAAGAGAAGGCTACCCACTATAGAGGCGATCGGAACTTCAACGTCTTCAACATGGACCCCTACGTCTGGTTCGTTCATGAGGTGCTCGGCTTCTCGGGCTATGGCTTCTCGGTGGACGACGATACGGCGGACATCGGCGCAGACGGCGGCACCGTACTTTCGGTGGCGGTGACCGGCACCAAGGGCCTGCCAAACATCCAGCAATGGACGGCTCAGGCACCTTTCGGCCCAGTGGAGTTTGTTTGCGATAAGTATTCCGGCCCGGACTTGAGCAAAGGCTACACCCTTTACTACGACATCAAGGACGCGAGCAACACGTCGCCGATCAAGATCACGACGAGCCAGCCGCTGCTCCGCACGCTCAAAGAAGGCGACCAGGTGGTGGTGGAGTTTGTCGAGGGCAACTCTGCGGCCAACTCATGGAATCCAAATGACCCGAAAGCTAAAATAGCCGCATTCAAAGTAACTAACGTCGGGAAATTCTCGTTCGACCTGCTGAATCAAGACGGCACGCCCACTCAGGGAAATGGCACCTTCAAACCGAATACTGGTCGTTGGGGCACCTTCCCGCTCCGTCCTTACATTGACACCGTCAAAAACGGCACGGATGACGAACTCGTGAAGGTCTACAACCGCGTGACCGGCGACGATGTGGCCGGAGTGTTCCTCGGGACTTATATCTCGGTGAACGGAGTGGACCGCAATCGCAAGACCGGGGAGCGCTTCCGGGTCTGGCAGCGGAGTGATCGGGGCACCGGTCGCCTCATTCTGAACACCCCGTTGACCGACGCCAGCGGCAACCCGCTGCCCGCCGAGTCCAACATCAAGGTGCGTTTCTTCGGAGACGTGAATAAAGAGAAGTAACCTTCCTATCAGGACATAAAACCACCCCCCTTCAAGCGCTCAACCGAGCCTTGAAGGGGGTTCTTCTTTTTAAACACCAGAGCCCCCTGTCGCTCATGCGCTCCCGCCCCGCCGCCGGGAAAAGGAAAAACCCTCCGTGGCCATGAAAAGCCAGGAGGGTTTTTCGTATTTAGATAAGGATCGGCGATTAGTCGATCAGATGGAAAGCCGCCTGGCTGGTACAGCGGGAATCGCTCCCGATCCAGAGGTGGAACTCTCCGGCCTCGAGGTGACGCTGACCGAGGTTGTCGTAGAAGGCGAGTTGGTCAACGGGAAGCTGGAAGCTGACCGTGGTGGCATGTCCGGGGGCGAGAGTGACGCGACGGAAGTCCTTCAACTCGCGCACGGGACGCGTCAGCGAAGCGGATAGGTCGCGCACGTAGAGTTGGACAGTCTCGGTTGCCTCGATGGCGCCGGTGTTGCGAAGCTCGATGGAGGCCTCGACCGCCTCACCTGAGCGTACCTCGGAGGACTTCAGCACGAGGCCGCTGTACGCGAAGCTCGTATAGCTAAGTCCGAAACCGAACGGGAAAAGCGGGAGATGATCACCGTCAAGGTAGTTCGCACAGAAGCCGACCGGATCGAGCGGCGTGCCCTGCGGAAGACCGCGGCTCTCATCACTCGGCGGGCGGCCGGTGTTGCGCTTGTTATAATAAATCGGGATCTGCCCCTCCATCGCGGGGAAGCTGACGGGGAGCTTGCCGGACGGCGAAACCTGTCCGAGGAGTAGGTCCGCGATGGCCGGCCCACCCATCGTGCCGGGATGCCAGGCGTAAAGGACCGCGGAAGCATGCGGCAGGACCGACGTGAGCACCAAGGGCCGTCCTGCGATAATCACGAGCACCACCGGCTTGCCCGTGGCCGCGATGGCCTCGAGGAGCGCCTGCTGCGCGCCGGGGAGCGTGAGAAAAGCCCGCGAGTGGGCCTCTCCACTAAGGATGGCTTCCTCACCGAGAAACATGAGCACAACGTCGGCTGCGCGAGCGGCGGCGAGGGCCTCGTCGAAACCGGTAGTCTCGGTCGAGCGGCTGACGGGCACGCCCTTCGCCGTGTCGATGACGACGGAATCCGGCAGCGCCTGGCGTAAGGCGGCGAGCGGCGTCTGCGAAGCGTCCTTGCAGCCGTCGAGCACCCAGCAGCCGAGTTGCTCGGCACCATCATCCGCGAGAGGGCCGATGACGGCGACGCGGGAGAGGTTCTTAGCATTAAGCGGGAGAACGCCGTCGTTTTTCAGGAGGACGCAGCTTTCGACCGCAGCCTGATGGGCGGCTTGGCGATGGGCTTCCGAGAGGAGCACATCCGGGGCGGGCTCGATCGGATACGGGCGCTCGAAGAGGCCGAGCGCGAACTTCACGCGCAGGATGCGGCGCACGGAGTCGTCGATCCACTCCTGGCGCAGCTTGCCCTCGGCGAGCAAGCGGGCGGCGTGATTCGGGTAACTCTCGGAAACCATTTCCATGTCCACACCGGCCGCGATACCGCGCTCGGCGGCTTCGGCTTCGTCGCGCGCGTATCCGTGGTTGATCATTTCCGTGACCGAGCACCAGTCGCTGACGACCATGCCCTCAAAGCCCCACTCAGTTTTCAGGATATCACGAATCGTATGGACGTTTCCAGAAGTGGGCACGCCATTGAGATCGTTGAAGGCGCTCATGTACGTGAGCGCGCCGGCCTCGTGACAGGCGCGGAAGGGCTCCAGATAGACGTTGCGGAGTTCGCTTTCGGGGATGAGCGTCGTATTGTAATCACGCCCACCCTCCGCCGCGCCGTAGCCGACGTAGTGCTTCACACAGGCCGCGATAGACTCAGGGGCGGCCGGGTCTTCGCCCTGGAATCCCTCGACCATGGCCACGCCGAGCCGGGAGGCGAGCACGGGGTCTTCACCAAGACTCTCCGCGATGCGGCCCCAACGGGCGTCGCGGCTGATGTCCACCATCGGAGCGAAGGTCCAATGAATGCCGGCCGACGAAGCCTCTCGCGCAGCGACCTCACTCCCGAGACGAACGACCTCGGGATTAAAACTCGCGGCCTGGCCGAGAGGAATAGGAAATACAGTCTGATAACCGTGAATAACATCGCGCCCGACGATGAGCGGGATGCCGAGGCGGGACTCCTCCACCGCGATACGCTGCACGCGCTGAATTTCTTCACGCGGGATATTCAGGAACGACCCGATCCGTCCTTCGCGGACGAGGGGATCGCGCGCTTCGTCGCGGTCGTGCACCTGCCACATCTGGCCGATCTTTTCCTCCAAAGTCATGACGGAAAGAAGGGAGTCGATGCGCTCAGTGAGCGACAGTTCAGGATTCAGCCAGGGGCGGTGCAGGTCGGTCATATGGGCAAAGGGTGAGTGTCGGAAACATGGCCCCGGAACCAGGCCAAGTCACGTAACATCACGAAAACAGCGCCGCATTGCCCTGAATTTGATCAGACAACGGCAGAATTCGCCCTTTTCTCCGATCAAGGATCAGAGAATGGCACGCTGACAGACACCCTGCTGACGATCCCGGCAGCGCGCCCGGATATGGATCGCGATCTGACCGGGGATCATCGACAGATTTTGTGAGGAGGCGGTCATGGTCGCCGCGAGATCCGGGCACATCTGGAAGCGACCGCAGTCCACGCACTCCATGATGCAATAAGCCTCCTCCTCGGTGCGGATGGAGATGTGCAGTCCATGCGAGAGGACGATGTCCTTGATCGTGCCATCCTCGCGCAGCCCTTGCAGGATGCGGTACACGGTGGCGCGGGATACACCAGCATCGGATTTGCTGATGTATCGCCAAAGTTGCAGGGCCGTAAAAGGCTCACCCATCGCCTCGATCGCATCGAGGACGACTTTCTTGCGCTTGGATAGGTTTACCTTTACGGCCATGATGAACTCTCGATTGCCAACGACTCTGCGTTTATCCGAGGAGCAATACTTAGTGAGCGCAGGTGCAGGCGTACTCGCTCAGCTTGCAGCCCGGGCACTCTGCCATGTTGGCGTTGAATTTTTCCACGACCGCCTTGGCCTCCGGCGTCACCTTGATCTGCACGACCGTCGGCACGAGATTTCCCTCGGGAAAAGTCTGCTCGGAAATCAGAGCCGTGCCTTCCTTGACGAAGGTTAGCTTAACCGGGGCTGAGCGTTCCCCGGCGGTAACCGTGACGACCTGAGCGGCGGGCTCGATGGCCTTGCCCTCTTTGTCGAGGAAGGTGATCTGGACTTTGCGGTCTTTGGTGACGAAGAACTCGGCCTTTGGATCGACGGTCTGGATCACGCGGCCGCCATTAGGACCGGCTTCATTTTTCTCATGAGCATCTCCAGCGAAAGCTGGCACGATCAGGGCTAGGGCGGCGAGGAGGGTGACGATGGGTGTTTTCATATAGTTATAGGGTTTTCTTTATTGGGCGGCGGGAGCTTCCAGCCGGACGGCTTTCTCAGCGGCCTTGCGGCCGAAGTTGTAAAAGATGGTGGGCGTGACTCCGAGACCGAGGAGCGTGCTGGTGACGAGACCACCACAGATCACGACGGCAACGGGATGCAGGATTTCTTTGCCGGGCTGATCGGCGGCCAGTACGAGCGGGATCAGACCGATCCCCGCCGAAAGCGCCGTCATGAGCACGGGCACGAGACGCTCCTGCGTACCACGCACGACCATCTTCCGGCTGAACTCCTCTCCCTCATGGCACATGAGGTGCAGGTAGTGACTGATGAGCATGATGCTATTCCGCGCCGCCACTCCGGCCACGGCGATGAAGCCGACCAGCGTGGCAATGCTAATATTATTAATCATCAACCACGTCAGGCTCAACCCACCGACCAGGGCCAGAGGGATGTCGCAGAGAACCTGCAGGGCAAAGAACGGGGTGCGGAAATACCCGTAGAGCAGGAAGCCGATGACGCAGAGGACGACCAGTGAAAGAATAACGATCCGCTGGGTGGCCTCCTGCTGGGCTTTGAACTCGCCTTCATACGTGATGAAGTAGCCCTCGGGCAGCTTCACCTTTTCGCTGACTTCCTTCTGGAGCTGGAGCACGAGGGCACCGACGTCGCGGGCGGTCGGCTTGATCGCGATGGTGAAGCGGCGCTCTCCATTCTCCCGGAAGATCACGTTCGGGCCTTTCGCCTCGCGCACATCGGCCACCAGCGAAAGGGGGATATGCTGTCCAGACTTAGTCTCGACGGGGAGTTGGGCGATCTTATCCGGTGAATCCCGCCAGGAGAGCGGCAACCGGGCGACGAGATTGATCACCCGCTGGCCGTCCCGCAGTTCGGCGATTTCCTTTCCGCCGATCAGCGCGCTGAGCTGATTATTAAGAGTCCCCGGCGCGATTCCGTAGGCGGAGGCGCGATCCCGATCCGCCTCGATGCGGAGCTGCGGGATGGAGGACTGCTGGTCGAGCTTCGCGTCTTCAAAGCCGGGGATCGTCTTGGCGATAGCCTGCACCTCGTTGCCGAGACGGCGCAGCGTGTCCAGGTCGGGGCCGAAGATCTTGATGGCGACCGGGGCCGAGACTCCGCTCATCATGTGCCCGATCCGGTCGGCCAGGGGTCCTCCGACCACGGCGAAGATCCCAGGCACAGTCTTCACACGCGCGCCGATGTCGGCGAGAATTTCCTTACGACTGCGGGCATCCTTGCCCTCGGACTCGCGGAAATCCACGTCGAACTCCGCGGTCGAGACCGGCACCACGTGATCGCCTCTCTCGGCGCGGCCCAATCGACGGCCCACCTTACGCACTTCCGGCACAGCGAGGATTTGCTCCTCGATCACGTCGGAAATCCGGTTCATTTCACTAAGCGAAGTCCCCGGCGCGGACGTCACGGCGACGAGAGCGGTCTCCTCCTTGAAAGACGGGAGAAAGTCTTTACTCATCTGCGGATACAGCGAAAAAGCCGCCAGCACGATGACCGCGACGATGCCGAGCAGGATGAACGGCTGGTCGAGTCCGAGGCGCAGCAGCGTCTTTTCCAGGGCAAATTTCATAAACCGCACGAGCCGTCCGTCCTTATGTTCGTGACCCGGCTTGGGCTTCAGCAGGAACGAGCACAACACGGGAATGACGGTCAGCGAAACCACGAAGGACGCGATCATCGAAATGATGGTCGCGATGGCGATCGGCGCGAACAACTTGCCCTCCACTCCACTTAGTCCGAGGAGCGGCAGGAAGACGAGAATGATGAGGACGGTCGCGTAGAAGATCGAATTTCGCACCTCGCCGGAGGCCCGGGCGATCACCTGCAAGCGCTCGTGAGGACGAGGCAATGCGGCGTTCTCACGCAGGCGGCGAAAGACATTCTCCACATCCACGATAGCGTCGTCGACCACCATGCCGATGGCGACCGCGAGACCGCCGAGCGTCATGGAATTCACCGATATGCCAAACCATTGGAACGTGAGCATCGTGATGGCAAAGCTCATCGGCATGGCCATGAGCGTGATGAAGGTCGTGCGAAAGTTCAGCAGGAAGATGAACAGGACGATCGTCACCATGATGGCGCCATCGCGGATGGCTTCCTTCAGATTCCCAATCGCGTGATCGATGAAGTCCTTTTGCTGAAACAGGAGGGTCGTCTCGACGCCACGCGGCAAGGCGGGCTGGAGTTCATCGAGCGCGGCCTTGATCTGGCCCGTCAGCGTGCGTGTGTCAAAGCCGGGAGCCTTGGTGATCGACATGATCACTCCGTAAGTCGGGGTTTTCTCCGGAGGCTGGCTGACGGTGGCATCGCCCCGCATCGGCTCGATCCCCCACTCCACTGCAGCGACATCGGCGATGGTGACGGGACGATCACCGATAGTCTTGATCACGGTCCGGGAGAGTTCGCGCAGATCAGTGGTCATGGCGATATTCCGCACCATGATTTCCGTCGGGCCGGTATTGATGAATCCCCCCGTCGTGGTATTCGCCGCCTCGGCGATGGTCTCCTCCAGCTCGGTAAAGCTAACACCATACGCCTGCATGCGATAGGGATCGGGCTGCACCTCGATCTGTCGGATGCCGCCGCCCATGTTAAGAATCTCCGCGATGCCGGGAATGCTCTGTAGGCGCCGCTTGATCGTCCAGTCCGCGATGGTGCGAACCTCGCTCGGCGCGATGTAACCAGGCTCGCCTTCCTTGATCGTGGAGCGCACCCCGACGAGTAGAATCTCGCCCATGAGCGAGGCGACGGGCGTCATGAATGGCTGCACGCCGGGCGGCAACTGCTCGCTCACGGCCTGCAGACGCTCCTGTACTAAGACCCGCGCCTTATAGATATCCGTGCTCCAGTCAAACTCGACATAGACGAGCGAGAGGGCGACATCGGAGTTGGATCGCAGCCGGGTTAATCCGGCCACCCCCATGAGCGCGCTCTCGATCGGCTGTGTCACACGGGTCTCCACCTCCTCTGGGGCCAACCCGGAAGCCTCGGTCAAAATAATGACGGTGGGCTTCGTCAGATCAGGCAGGACCTCCACGGGCAAGCGAGTCGCCGTCTGTAGGCCGAGCACCAGCAAGATGATCGAGACCGCAAGGACGATCGCCCGGTTCGCGAGCGACCAGCGGATGAGGGTATTAAGCACGGGGCTCTCCCTTCTTTCGCAACAACGAGAGCATGAGCAGAACGAAAAGAACGCCGCTCACGATCATCCAGAATGGACTGCTTTTAACGCTGCCCTCAGCCGCGGTGGACGCAGGCTTCTTCTGATCGGCGGTGATCTCGGAGCCGTCCTCATTGTGCTCGTGGCCGTGCGCCGCATCGAGAGCGGCCTTGAGGGAAATACTGCCCCCTCCGGCGAACGCGAGAGAGTACGCCCCCGAAGTCACCACCTCATCCGCCGGCAGGAGCCCGCTTAGGATTTCCACGCTTCGGTCATTGATCTGACCGACGACCACGGGGGTTTTTACGAAGGCATTCGGCAGGTCAAAGTCCTTCACATAGACAAAGCGATTCGACGCGTCGCCCTGGAGGGCCGATCTCGGCACACTCACCACACCGGTGCGTTTGCTAAGAACGATGGAAAACTCCGCCCTCATGCCGGGGCGCAGGACGAGGTAGGGATTCTCCACATGAAAAGCCGCTTCCACCGTGCCGCTGCCCGAATCCGCCAGCGCACCGAGGTGCTCCAGATCGGCCTCGAAGACACGCCCCGCCGCCGCGGGAACGGTAATACGCGCGCGCTGCCCGGCCTTGAGTTGCCCGCCCAGATGCTCGGGCACGCGGGCGATGGCATAGACTTTGGAAAGGTCCAGGATCTCAGCCAGCACCTTGTCCGGCTCGATGGGCTCGCCGGGCACGACATAGGTCGCGCTGACCAGACCCGAGATCGGAGCGAGCAGCTTCACCGTCGGCGGTGGGTTGCCCGGCTGGCGGCTCTCCACGATCACAGCCGTGTCCCCTTTAGCGATCGGGTGATCGTGCTTCACGAGGACTTCCAGGGCCTGCCCGGAGATCCGACTGCTAATGGCAGCGCGAAAGCCGGGATAAACCTCGATCCGTCCGAGGGCAAAGATGGACTCCTCGAAGTCCGCCTCCTCGACCAGAACCGTTTCGATGCGTAGATTTTTCACACCGGTCTCGCTAAGGATGACCGTGTCTGCGTTTTTCGCCGGATCGGCCGCAGGGAGCGACACGATGCCGATGAGGATAAAGAGATAAGAAAGAAAAGTGAGCTTCATGGTGTCTTAGACATGACTCCGACGGCGGCCAGCCACTCGGAGCGGGAAAGGAAAAATTTCTTGCGGGCTTCGAGCGCAGAGACCTCGACTTGAGCCAGTCGCTCGCGGGCTCGCGAGAGAGTCTGCATGTCGGCCTCGCCACGCTGGTAGGTCGCGGAGGTATCGTCGACCTGCTTCTTAGCCATCGGGAGCAGGTTGTTTTCGATCTGGGTAGCCAGGCGGTGGTTCGCCGCCATCCTGCGATAAGCAACGAGGGCTTCATTCAACGCGGCCAACCGGAGCGCCTGGAGTTGTTTTTGCTGACGCTCGTGCACGGCCTGCTTCTCCGCGACTTTCCCGTTGCCATTCTGCCAGATAGGCAGCGGGATATTAAACCGGACGCCGAGAAGCGCTTCAGAGTCAATACCCTCCGGTGCATCCTCCGTGCGCTCGCCTTCCACAAACAGCCCCACGCCGACATCGTCCCAGCGGGACGCCTTGGCCAGCGACACGTCGACCGCGCCAGACTCCACGGCCATCTCGGCGAGGCGCAGATCCGGGCGGAAGCCGATTGATTGATTCGCCGGGAGACTCCGGGGCAGGGCCAGGCTTTCCTTCGTGGTCAGCGACTCGCTCGCGGGGAGCCCGAGCAGCGAAGCCAGCCGCCCGAGCGCCACGGCCTCGTCCACGAGGTAGGCTTCCCGCGCCACGGCGAACTCCTCGCCCGTCAGCACCGCCTGCCCCGCATCGAGGCTGGAGCTGAGCCCCTCGCCAGCGCTGCTTCGCAGAGACTCGGCCAGTTCCTTAGCCACCGCGGCCTGCCGTCCGGCGAGCGCGATGGACTCGCGGGCGGCGGCGAGATCATAATAGGCACCCCGCGTGGCGACCTCCAACTGACGGCCCTTTTCCTGCACCTCGAGCCGGGCACGCTCGATATCAAGTGCCGAGAGATTTCGCTCCAGGCGCAGGCGTGCAGTGATCGGAAAACGCTGCATGACCCCAATCTCGACGCGACCTTCGAAGTCCTGACCGCCCGCCACCTCCAGGCCCAACTCGGGGTTGGAAAGACGCCCGGACGCCCGGGCCCTAGCCTCGGCCTCCGCGACGATCGTGCGCGCGGCGGCCAGCTCCGGGTTCTTCTGCAAAGCCATCTTCGCCGCCGAGTCGGCGGTGAGCGCGAGCTCCGCTGACGCCCCCGCGAGCGAAAGGATCCACAAACATCCCAATAT
>Ga0247822_10000271_pt1 | contig 26470 bp, 22 predicted proteins | sample 13C_Cellulose_Da_FD_192423 | JGI IMG/M metagenome (GOLD analysis project Ga0247822, IMG submission 192423) | Soil microbial communities from agricultural site in Penn Yan, New York, United States - 13C_Cellulose_Day30 | ecosystem: Environmental > Terrestrial > Soil > Agricultural land | place...
CAAAGAAGCAGACCTGCAGTTTTTATTGTCGACGACTGTCATGCTGCGCGTGTCTTATATTTTTATCTTTGTAACAATGTTGTCCGTCAGAATTTGCCCGCTCGTTGTTTTGTTACTCATCCCGTGCGCATCCTTTGCTCAAAAGAAGGACAGCGTTTGGATTAAAACAGCCACTGGCTGTAAGATCCACAATCCGTATCCGCAACCCAATGAGTCTATAACCTGGACTGGCAGCTGTGTGAACTCCTTCGCTTCCGGTGAGGGAACTTTGACGTGGTACAAGAATGGAAAGTCCAGTTCTCATTATGAAGGGAGCATGAAGAGAGGATCTCCAGCAGGTAAAGGCCGATACTTTCACTCTGATGGATCCGTAGAAGAAGGTACGTATGAGCGTGGTGAACTAAATGGTCACGGAGCGGTTAGTTTCACAGAAGAAGGAAGAAAAAGATTCTACTATGAGGGTGAATTCAAATATGGCCTGCGCACCGGCGACGGTTACGAAGTTTACTTTACGCCCAATGGGGATACAGCATATTTCTATACCGGTTCATTCATCAGGAACGGCAGAACCGGAAAGGGGAGAATGATTGATTACCATGGCAGGAGCAGGTCATTGATCATTGAGGGAAATTGTAACAAAGGAAAATTTTACGGCGACGTGCGCATCTGGTTCTTACGCAATGGAAAGCAGGTCGACTATTATGAAGGTGGCTATGGCGGCTATACGAGTGTAGGTGTGCCACGTAAGGGCTATGGTGTAGAGATCGATGGACACAGCAAATACATCGGCGACTGGGCTAATGGATTCAAAGAGGGCAGGGGCAAGCTTTATTATGATTCGACACTCGTGTACGACGGAGAATGGACTGCCGGAGACTTTTCAGGCACAGGCACAAGGCATTACTTTGACGGAAGCAAATATGTTGGCGAGTTCAAAAAAGGAAAACGTCACGGAGTTGGCAAGCTGATGTTTCCAGATGGTATGACCTATACCGGAGAATTCAAGGAAGACCTTTTCGACGGGCACGGCTACTTTACTACGCGGGATAACAAACCTTCAGACAGTGGAATGTGGGAGAAAGGTCGGTTGTTCCGGACGAAAAAAATCAACGAGACGATCAAGGCGCTCGAGAGTCGCTTTCCGGATAAACTGAAAGCACTAAATTCTATTGCCGCTACGGCACAGCGTTGAGGAAGAATGAACGGCTGTCAATGTTGAGCTGCTGCAATCCGCCAGGGTAAAGCGATTTGAATTGATCTCCTGACTCAAAAGCTTCTCCTCTGATGATGTTGTACAGAACTTCCTTGTTCGAGCGGTACAAGTAGAACGTGGCCGACCATGCTAAAACATAGTCTTGATAGTTCTCCACGTGCTCATAAACTTTTTCAAAGCTCATTCCCTGCGCATAGAGGCCGACAACATAGCGCCATTTGTTTGCGGATCCGTCGTCCAGATAATACGTTGAATCAGTTACCACCATATCCTCAAGAAGGAAGGCGACGCCTTCGTGTACCCAGTCGTTTGTGTCGTTCCGACGATTACCTGCGTAGTAATAATGTAGTGCATGGCTTAGTTCGTGGGCGAATACCTTGGCAAAGTCCGTTACCTCAAGATGAAGAATCATCTCCTTTGTGGCAGGACTATAGTATGCTGCGGCGTTTCGCTTAAGGGGATTATAGTTGATATTCTTTTTGGAAAACGCTGCCCATTCTGACTGCGTTTTGAATATACGGGCGCGGAACTCGCGGGCCGGTGGTGCATTGAAGATCCGCGAATAGAACGTCAATTGAAAACTTAGCGATGCCCGGATTTTGTTGTACATCGCCTGGTCAATCTTGCAATTCTCTAACTTGATGCGAACATCCTGCGCGTGTGCGAACTGACATTGCACGAAGAATAAAAGAACGACGAGACAATTTCTGATCATCATAACAAACAACTTAGATTATCTGCGTACTTATCCCCGGATATCGTGTGCTGATTACGTCGTAAGTGAGCATGGGAGAGCATACGAACTATGTAAAACGCAGACTTTAAGAGGACGCGGATTCTTACAATTTAACAGGGGCGGCCCACCGCGGGCCCCATAAATTACTAATTACTCATTACTAATTCTAATTATTTATGCGGCCTGTGATTCGGTACTTCTTTATCCTGCCGATCCGTTCGCCCTGTGGTGGAACGAAATCTGATCTGGAACGTGAAATTATGATCAACTACCGCATTAAGGTGAGCAAGTGGCACAAGGGAGTTGAATGTCCTTCGTATTGGTAACAAAACAGCGTACAAACAACTCACCGAGTTGTTTGTACGCTGACACGTAATCCCCAAAACCCTATATCAAAAATTCTGCAAATGATCAGACCGCGTCCGAGAGACTTGTAAATGTAAAGTCGCGTATGCGCATTACCGGAAGCATGAAACTTGCGCTGCCATTGGGGCCGCCTCCTCCGACGTCGACGCGCGTTACCTTGCCCAGAGTCTCAAGATTGTTCAGCATGATGACCGGACTTTCATTAAAGCGGAAGTTCTTTACAGGATGCTTGATCTTGCCGTTCTCGATATAGAACGTAGCGTCGCGTGTAAGGCCTGTGTATAGTTGAGTCTGTGGATCTACAGCACGGATATACCAGAAGCGTGTAACGAGAATTCCCTTCTTCGTGTCTTTGATAAGATCCTCCTGCGATGCTGTGCCTCCTTCCATGATTGCATTTCCGGGGAACGGAACCGGCGCAACGTTCTTTTGTGACGCCCAGTAGCGGTCATAAAACAGATTAGACACGACGCCATTTTTGAAGATGTCCATCTTCTTTCGGGCCTGACCGTCTGCTGTCCATGGCGCAGCAGGAACGTCGGCGTTGAAGGGGTCAGTGTAGATGGTCACGCGTTCATCCAGTATCTTTTCTCCCAACTTGGTGCCGCCACCTTTTTTTGACATGAAGCTTCGTCCTTCGTCTGCGGTTCTTGCATTCATAGCAAAGAGCATGTTGCGAATAAGCTCTGCCGATGCCGCAGGTTCAAGGATGACGGTATACTTGCCAGGTTCAATAGCCTTGGCGTTGCGTGACTGCAATGCCTTATCTATGGCGATGGCTGATGCTTCCGCAGTACTAAGCTTACGCACGTCGTTATAGCTGCGGGTAACCCATCCGGAACCTGTTCCGTCGCTGGATCTCATCGTTACTGTGAAGTCGACGTTTGTCGCCTGATTGTAGGCGAAGAGTCCCTTCGTATTCGCCATGGCAGCGAATGTATGGGAGTCTTCGAGGTAACCGGCGGCAGTGACGTCTTTGGCTGCAGCGGGGTTAATGCTGTCGGCGGCGGCCTGCGCACGATACTCCGGCGTGATCTTCGCGGTGGCATCTACAAATGTCTTCGAATCGCCATAGGCTTGCTGGTTCAGGGGACCAACAAATTCCGGATTTTCAGGTGCAAGCTTTGCCAGTTCCTCGGCACGGCGAACAACCTTTTCCAGCGATGCATCGTCAAATTCATTCACGGTAGCGACGCCGGATTTGTTTCCAAAGTTGGACTGGACCACGAGCGTGACATCACTGTTTTCGCCAGCCGTTGACACGCTGTTTCTGGCGTAGCGTATATTACCTCCGTTGGTACCGTTGAGATTCACTTCGCAGGCATCTGCTTTTGAATAACTCAGTACTTTCGACAGGATCTTTTTTGATTCCTCAGATGAAAATATTGCCATTGTTCAGGAAATTTAATTGTTGATAAAAAGATTAGATGGTTCGGCCCGTGTTGATCACGTTTACCCCATTGAACCGGGCGGTGGCAGAACCATGCGATACGGCATTCGACTGCGAGGGTTGTCCTTTGCCGTCGTTGAACGCCCCGTTAAGACGGTAGTCACGCTCGTCGCAGACTTGCGCACATGAGTTCCAGAACTCCTGCGTGTTGGACTGGTACGCAACATCCTTAAGCATGCCTGTGATTTTGCCATTCTTGATTTCGAAAAACAGCACGCCGCCGAACTGGAAGTTATAACGTTGCTGATCGATGGAAAACGATCCGTCCTTCACAATGTAAATGCCCTTTTCGACACCGGCAATCATTTGATCGGGAGTCAATGGTTGCTTTCCCGGCCGCAGCGAAACATTTGGCATTCGCTGGAATTGCACGTCACGCCAGCTTTGAGAGTAGCAGCAGCCATGAGAGTCTTTCTGGCCGAGCATGCCCACCTGGTCGCGTATACCCTGGAGGTTAACCAGCACGCCATCTTTGACGAGATCCCATTCCTTGCATTTGATGCCTTCGTCGTCATATCCAACTGCGCCGAGCGAGCCTGGCTGTAACTTATCGGCAACGAAGTTCACGGCGTTGCTTCCATACTTAAAGTTCCCGGATTTTATCTTGTCGAGAGTAATAAAGCTGGTACCCGCAAAGTTGGCTTCATAACCGAGTACACGGTCCAGCTCAGTAGGGTGTCCGACTGATTCGTGTATGGTGAGCCACATATGTGAAGGCTCCAGCACGAGATCGTATTTTCCGGGCTCTACAGATTTAGCTGCAATCATTTCCTTTGCCTGTTCAGCAGCAAAGGTGGCGTCTTCGATGATGTCGTAAGTGTTTTTGTAAAGCGTAATCCCGCCGGGGCCTTTGATCTTGTCTTCAGCCAGGCCATCCAGGTACTCGTATCCCATTCCAACGGGGGCGCTGAACGCAGAACGAACCTTGAAAGAGCCCGCCGCTTTGTCGACCATCGTCACCTGGAAATTCGGCCATGTACGATGAATGTCCTGATCTATATACGATCCTTCTGTCGAAGCAAAATACTTCTGCTCGTTGACGAGGAACATGATGCTGTTCACAAAGCTCGCACCCCTCTCCATAGCCTTTGCGTTGGCCGACAAAAGAAGATCCGCTTTGTCTTTAATCGGAACCTCGAAACCGTTCTTGCGTATCGGTGTTTTCCAGGACACTTCTCCATATCCTGTGGCGGGGGCAAGTTTTAGTGGTTCCTTCTGAAACTTGGAGTTAGCTTTTGCAATGGCCACAGCTCGTTCCGCTGCCTTTTTGATGCCGTCGGGTGTAACATCGTTTGTCGATGCAAATCCCCATGTGCCATTCGCTATTACACGAACGCCAACACCGTATGATTCCGTGCTGCGCACATTTTGAACTTTGTTCTCTCGCGTCACTACGAACTGGTTGAGGTATCGTCCGATCCGAACGTCAGCATAAGTGGCGGATGCACTCCTTGCAGCGTTAAGGCCGGCGTCAGCGAGTCGCTTCTTTGCTGCGACATCCAGCCAGGGTGCAAGCAACGCCTCCTCCGGGACGGTTTTTGACAGTGCATCAAACGGAAGCAATATAGCTCCCGCACCGGCTCCTGCCATTTGTAAAAAGTCTCTTCGTTTCATTTTTTAGGTTATGAGGTTTAGGTTAATGAGTCATTGTTAACGGTGCAGTCAGCCCAGCGTACAGCTCGCATGCAACGGGCCGGCCTTATCAAATACTACGTCCTGTATTAATTACATTGATGCCATTAAATCGTGTGGTGGCCGAACCATGCGACACAGCGCTCACCTGTGACGGCTGCCCTTTGCCATCAAAGAAAGAACCAAAGAGGCGGTAATCGCTTTCGTCACACAGTGCTGAACAACTGTTCCAGAATTCCTGTGTGTTCGACTGGTAGGCAACATCGTTCAGCATTCCGGAGATAGCACCGTTTTTGATCTCGTAAAATACAGTCCCTCCAAACTGGAAATTGTAGCGTTGCTGATCGATCGAGTAGGAGCCCCGGCCAGCAATGAAGATGCCTTTCTCAACGTCTTTGATCATCTGCTCAACGGAGTACGGTGATTTGCCAGGGGCAAGGGAAACGTTTGGCATCCGCTGGAACTGAACATCGTTCCAACTCTGGGCATAACAGCACCCGTGCGATTCATTCTGTCCAAGGATGTGTACCTGGTCGCGTATAGCCTGATAGTTAGTCAGGATGCCATCCTTGATCAGGTCCCATCGTTTACACTGTACTCCCTCGTCGTCGTAGCCAACAGCGCCAAGCGAACCCACCTGTGTCTTGTCGGCAAAGATGTTTACCAGCTTGCTTCCGTAGTTGAAAGTTCCACTCTTCAGTTTGTCGAGGGTGGCAAAGCTTGTGCCTGCATAGTTGGCTTCATATCCCAACACGCGATCCAGCTCCAACGGATGGCCTACTGATTCGTGTATGGTAAGACCGAGATGGTTGGGCTCCAGTACCATGTCATACTTGCCAGGTTCTACCGACTTTGCAGTAAGCATCTCTTTAGCCTGCTTAGCAGCCAGGGTCGAATCTTCAATCATATCGTAACTGTTCCGGTAGAAGATCAGACCCGCCGGACCCGCCAGCTTATCCTCCTTCTTTGGAATCATATACTCGTATCCTTTTCCCATCGGGGCGCTGAGCGCCTGGCGCGTCTTGAACGTGCCTGCGGCCTTATCTACAGCCGTCACTGTGAACGTCGGCCATATTCTATGAATGTCCTGATCGATATACGAACCTTCACTGGAAGCGAAATACTTTTGTTCATTTACCTGGAAGAGATTCGAGTTTACAAAGCTGGCCCCATTTTGCATAGCCGCTGCGTTGGACTTCAATAAGAGATCCACTTTTTCAGACACAGGTACTTCGAAAGCGTTCTTCTCCAGTGGCGTCTTCCATGTTACTTCGCCGTAGCCCTTTTGCGGGGCTAGTTTAACGGGTTCTTTCTGGAACTTTGAATTTGCCCTGGCAATAGCGGCTGCCTTTTGAGTAGCCTTCCTGATGCCATCTTCGGTCACGGTATTGGTGGATGCAAATCCCCACGTATTATTTACGATTACGCGGATACCCACTCCAAAAGATTCGGAGTTGACAATATTCTGAACTTTGTTTTCCCGTGTTGTAAGGAACTGATTGAGGTATCTGCCTATTCGAACATCAGTGTATGAAGCACCTAACGACTTTGCTGTATTGAGTGCAATATCGGCAAGGCGCTTTTTTTGTACCGCATCCAGTGAGGGAGCCAGCAACGCTTCGGCTGGTATGATGCGCGCGTGGGAGGGAAGCGTTAGAAACGCCGTACCGATGCCCAACCCGGCGAGTTGAACGAATTCTCTTCTTTTCAAGGTTTTGGCCTGTTTAGTTTAACAGTTTTAGGCCTTGAAAATTAACCAAAGAATTAAAAAAGGATACCCTTTTGAGGTATCCCTTCGGATTCTTTATATGAATGGTATTGCTGGTTAAACAACGTTATTTCGAGAGCTCGTCGAAATCGAATGAAGTCTCCAGAAACTTGGTCGTAAACTTTCCGGACCGGAAGGTCGGGTTATCCATCAACGCGATATGGAACGGTATTGTGGTCTTGATGCCTTCAATAACAAATTCCTGCAGCGCGCGCTTCATACGCGTGATCACCTCTTCACGCGACTGACCAGTGCAGATCAGCTTGGCAATCATCGAATCGTAATTTGATGGAATGGTATAGCCTGCGTACACGTGGCTGTCGATCCGAACACCATGTCCACCGGGCATATGAATATTCGTGATCTTCCCTGGCGATGGGCGGAATCCGTTAGCGGGATCCTCAGCGTTAATGCGGCACTCCATAGCAAACATCTTCGGGAAGTAATTCGTACCTGAGATGGGAACACCGGCAGCAACTTTGATCTGTTCTTTGATCAGGTCATAGTCAGTTACTTCTTCTGTAATGGGATGTTCCACCTGAATACGGGTGTTCATCTCCATGAAGTAAAACTTGCCGTGCTTGTCGACGAGAAACTCAATCGTTCCTGCGCCTTCATAGTTGATGGCCTTTGCACCCTTTACGGCAGCCTCGCCCATACGCTCACGTAGTTCCTGACTGACTACAGGTGATGGGGTTTCTTCCACCAGCTTCTGATGTCTGCGTTGTATTGAGCAGTCGCGTTCTGAAAGGTGGCAAACCTTGCCGTATTGATCACCTACTATTTGTATTTCGATGTGGCGCGGTTCTTCTACAAACTTCTCCAGGTAAAGTCCATCGTTTCCAAACGCAGCTCCCGCTTCACGTTTTGCATCATCCCAGGCCTTCTTGAATTCCGATTCGCTGTTGATGATCCGCATTCCTTTGCCGCCACCACCGGCAGTAGCCTTAACGATGACGGGATAACCGATCTCTTTTGCCAGCTTAATACCCTGTTCGATGCTGTCGAGCAATCCATCCGAACCAGGAATGGTTGGAACGCCTGCTTTTTTCATCGTGTCTTTGGCTGTGGACTTATCGCCCATAGCTTCGATCATCGCAGGTGTCGGACCGATAAATTTGATTCCGTACTCGTGACAGATTGCAGAGAATTCGGAACGCTCCGAGAGAAAACCATAGCCTGGATGGATGGCATCCGCATTGGTAATCTCAGCTGCGGAAATGATGCGTGGAATATTGAGATAGGAGTCTTTGCTGGGCGCATCCCCAATGCAAACCGCTTCATCAGCGAAGCGTACGTGAAGACTTTCACGATCGGCAGTAGAGTATACCGCTACAGTTTTAATTCCCATCTCGCGGCATGTCCTGATAACCCGTAGGGCTATCTCTCCGCGATTGGCAATAAGTATTTTCTTAAACACACGAATCAGTTTAGATGAAACAGATAATACGGTTGGTCAGGCCTGCTAGTCAGGCTCTACAACGAACAGTACCTGATCGTATTCAACGGGCGAAGCATTCTCCACCATCACCTTTACGATTGTTCCTGAAACTTCCGATTCTATCTCGTTGAAGAGTTTCATAGCTTCGATGATGCAGACGGCCTGTCCTTTAGAAACCTTGTCACCCACTGAAACAAAAGGAGGCGTATCCGGGTTGCCGGAACGATAGAATGTACCGATCATCGGCGACTTGATGTCGACTGTTTTCTTACCCGCGGTTGCCGGCGCAGCTGGTGTACCACCCTCCTTAGGGGTTAACGGTGCAGCGGCGGGTAATGATACCGTTGGCGACGCCATCGGCATAGCCGCCTGCGCCATGATCGGTGTCGACTTAAATACTTTTTGATCAGGCTCGCGCTTGATGCTGAGCTTTAGTTCTTTGGTTTCGATGTTCACCTCGTTGAGCCCCGACTTCGATATGAAATCGATGAGGTCACGTATTTCTGATGTTTTCATGGCAGCTTGATTCGGCGATTCTGACTTTGACAGGACTCGGACCGGATTGGATTCTTTCTTTACACCCTTCGTCTTGCTCATGGCTATTATTTTACGCGTTCAACATACTCACCGGTGGAAGCGTTGATCTTAATCTTATCGCCGGTATTAACAAATAGGGGAACACGTACTTCGGTGCCGTTTTCCAATGTTGCTGCCTTCAGCGTACGCGTTGCCGTGTCGCCCTGAAGGCCAGGTTCAGTGTATTGAATCTCCATAACGACGTGGGTAGGCGGCTCAGCAGTAATGGCACGCTCGCCATTCTCAAATGCAATCAGCAGCGTAACACCTTCTTTGATATAATTAACAGCGTCACCAAGAAGTGACTTGTCGATGTATACCTGATCGAAGGTTACATTGTCCATGCAAACAAGCGCTTCGCCGTCAGCGTACAGATATTGATACTCTTTGGTTTCAACTCGGAGGATTTCTATTTCGTCGCCCGGACGGAAGCGGTTTTCCGCCACCTTACCGTTACGCACATTGCGCATTTTGATTTGATAGAAAGCACGAAGGTTTCCGGGGGTTCTGTGTTGCAGTTCTTCTACCTGCATTACTTCACCATTATAGCGTATGAAGTTACCTTTACTCAAATCCGAAACGGTCGCCATAAGAAGATTTAGTCTTTAAGTTACAAATGAATTGATTAATTGCAAGAATAGGGATTTGCGGCATCAGCTGTTGTATGCCCACTTGACATAAACAGCTCCCCAGGTGAAGCCCCCGCCGAAAGCGGCCATCAAAAGATTATCGCCCTTCTTTAGTTTCTTTTCGTAATCCCAAAGCAACAGCGGAATTGTGCCGGCAGTAGTATTGCCATAACGCTCAATGTTCATCATCACCTTATCTTCGGTGATGCCAATGCGTGATGCAGTAGCGTCGATAATTCTTTTATTAGCCTGGTGAGGAACCAGCCAGTCAATGTTAGATGCATTAAGTTGATTGCGCTCTGCCAATTGCCCTGAGATATCAGCCATGTTAGTAACGGCAAACTTAAATACCGCCGAACCTTCCTGATAAACGAAGTGTTGACGCGCATCGACAGTTGCATGTGATGCCGGAATGCGGCTGCCACCTGCTTTCATATGCAGATATTGTTCGCCTGCTCCGTCACTTTTCAGAATTTCATCCATCACACCAACTTCCTCTGTTGTTGGCTCCAGCAGAACAGCGCCCGCTCCATCGCCAAAGATGATGCATGTTGTGCGATCATTGTAATCCATGATTGCTGACATCTTATCACCTCCCACGACAACCACTTTCTTGTACATGCCTGAGCGGATGTAGCTCGCCCCTGTTGAAAGAGCAAACAAAAATCCGGAACAAGCAGCTCCTATGTCGTAACTGAAGGCATTCACCGCGCCTACTTGAGTGGCGACAATGTTAGCCGTGGCGGGAAACGTCATGTCTGCGGTAACTGTGGCGAACAACAATAAGTCGATCTCTTTCGGATCGATTCCTGTTTTTGCAATCAGTTCTTTTACAGCTGCTACGCCCATCACAGAGACACCCTTGTTCTCACCTTTGAGAATGCGTCGCTCCCTGATGCCGGTTCGGGTGGTGATCCACTCGTCCGTCGTATCAACCAGTGTTTCCAGTTCTTTATTGGTGAGAACGTAGTCGGGCACATAGCCGCCTACTCCGGTAATTGCTGCTCTGATTTTCGTCATAGCGTTGAAGGTATTGAATGCTGTGGTGTGTTATTCACAGTAAAGCTTTAAAAACAAAATGCCCGGTCTCACAACCGAGCACAATGACGTAAATTTTTATTACAACATATGCAATGGACGACACACCTTGTTGGTCATAGGTGTTCCATCACAGTTAAGCCGAACTATGCATAGCAATTGATTAGTTACTATACTTTCGGCAAAGGTCGCTGTCGATACTGGTCCGGCGGGAAAAACTGCCGTCATTCCCTTATGCCAGCACTTCTTTTTCCATCACAACTTTACCGTTGTAGTAAAGTTTGCCTTCATGCCAGAATGCCCGGTGCGGGAGATGGTTCTCTCCTGTGGTAGGACATACAGTCAACTGCTTGGCAGTAGCCTTATAATGCGTTCTTCTCTTGTCTCTACGCGTTTTCGAGGTTTTACGTTTGGGATTTGGCATATCTTAATACTATTTATTTTAACTTCTTTAAAGCATTCCACCGCGGATCGATATCGTCGTCTCCGCCTTCCTTGTCATTTCCGGACCCCTGGTCACCCGGCTCGTCCTCGCCACCCGAGGTATAAACGATCTTTCCATCGCTGTCATCATCCTCCTCCGCCGGGTCCTGAAAACGCGGGTGAAGCTTTTTCAAAGGGATCGACAGCGCGATAAATTCGTACAGGTACTGGCCAAGTTCTATCCAGGCCGTATCGCGCTGGATGATCATGATCTCGTCCGTAATCTCCTCGTCCTGGTCTCCGTACTTAAAAACGACCTTTCGGCGCGTATTTATCGGATAGTCAAAGGGTTCCAGGCTACGATCGCAGATCAGATGCGCCGTGCCCCTGATACTGAAATCCGCCTCCAGGAACGTCTCGCGCTTGTCCAGGCTGACATCAACCTTAAACTCGCCATCCGAAACGATGTCTGTACCGTATTCCTCGAACAGACTCCTCCCAATTTCGTAGTGAAACTGGTGGACCTTGTTTCCCAGGCCGACAATATTGATACGGTAAGCCCCCAACCCTCTAAACCCTAACCGGGCGTTAAAAATTAGTCGGCAAATTTAGGAGAATTAATCAGAAAACTCAATAAGCTGAGGAAAAAGGAAGGGCCATTGAGTGTAAGGATGCGAATCAGATATACTCCGCCAGGGCTGCTTCTTTGAACTCATGGGTTGTTTTATTCCCGTAATGTTCAATGAAATAGTCAATTATGCCCTTTTTGAAGCCCAATTTGATGGCTATGTTCTTGCAAAAAATTACTTCGCTTTCGAAAACGTTCTGGTCGGCGAAAACCATTTCGATGGCCGACCAGAGGTACTCAAATTTTTGATCCAGCGATAGCGCACCCAGCGAATCGATCGGCTGGGGGTTACGAATAAGCTCGTTTACGTCCTCTTCCGGGAACCTGCGCTCCTTTGCAATACGGAAGATCATGTCGCGCTCAATCTTGGCGAAATGCTTGTCCGCTTCTGCAAGCTGGATGAGGATGTTTAGCTGTTTCTTCGTAACGATATCCATGTCAACTAACTTAAATATCAGGACTAAAAACACAATCCCCACACGACGATCGGCACAAGGGATGAAACTGCTATGAATTACCTCATTTTTCTACCAAAGGTTCGTTTCGGCTTTTGAAGATGTCGGCCGCGCGGTATATCGCAGTGCGAGTAGATAACTCGCTTGCCAGATTCTTTCCAGCGAGCGAATAAGCCGTTCCATGATCTGGCGAAGTGCGCACGACAGACAGCCCGGCCGTGAAATTTATCCCGTCCTCAAAAGCGATCGTCTTGAATGGCAACAGGCCCTGGTCGTGATACATGGCCAGAATTGCGTCGTATTTGGTGTAGTTGCCCGATGCAAAAAAACCATCGGCAGGAAATGGCCCGTAAGTAAGCCTTCCTTTATTCCTGCTGTCAGCTACTGCCGGTTTGATCACTGTCTCATCCTCCTGGCCGATTAAGCCAAGGTCGCCGGCGTGGGGATTCAATCCCAATACCGCTATCCGGGGCTTTCCAATGGAGAAATCCTTCCTGAGAGAGCGCTCCATGATCGCCAGCTTTGCTTCAATCTTCTCCTTTGTTACTGCAGCCGCTACATCTTTGATCGGTATGTGCTCCGTTACCAATCCAATTTTCAAGGCATCGCTTACCATGAACATCAGGCTATCCGTTGCACCAAAGTATTGAGTAAGAAATTCAGTGTGTCCCGTAAATGGAAACTCTTCACTGTGAATAGAATTCTTGTCAATGGGCGCTGTAACCAGTGCATCGATGCTACCGTCTTTAAGCTCTTCACACGCCTGCTTAAGAGCAATGAACGCAGCCTTTCCGGATTGAGGCGAGGCTTTTCCGGGCGTGATCTCTAAAGACTCGTCCCAGCAATTCACTACATTGATTGTCTTGGGAGAAAGCTGTCCTTTATTCCTCACCTGACTGTAGTGCAGCTCTTCTATATTAAGCTGCTTCTTATAGAAAGATATTGCCTTCGTGGATCCATAGACCACAGGAGTTATCATATTGAGTAAACGGTTGTCGGCAAGGGCCTTGATGACTACTTCTGGTCCAATACCATTTACATCACCGAGAGTAATTCCAATGCGCGGCTTGATTGCTTGCGTCATGATCTGTATTCAATATCTTGGCGATTTAGCGAAAATATCTATCTGTTCCTTGTAGATTGTGCCCTATGTGTCATGAGGCGCGTTATGAACAAGGTCAGACCCAAGAAATCTTTAGGACAACATTTTCTGCACGATCAGCAAATCGCGAGGCGCATAGTCGATGGTCTCCTGGTTCAAACCAAGCCGATGCCTACTTTGGAAATCGGTCCGGGTATGGGTGTGCTTACACGCTATCTCACCGGTCGCGATGATATCGACCTTCGAGTAGCAGAGATCGATCGTGAATCAATTGCGTATCTGAAACAACATTTTCCCGCACTGGAGGGACGGATCATGGAGGGTGATGTACTCGACGCCAACTGGACTTCCATATTCACCGGAAGATTCGCCGTGATCGGTAACTTCCCTTATAATATTTCATCGCAGATTTTCTTCAAGGTCCTTGAAAACCGCGACCGGGTGGATCAGGTTGTATGCATGCTTCAGAAAGAAGTTGCAGATCGCCTTGCTGCCCCGCATGGATCAAAGACATATGGTATTCTGTCCGTGTTATTGCAAGCGTATTTTCGAATAACCTATTTGTTTAAGGTTCCGCCGGGCGTATTTACGCCGCCACCGAAGGTGATGTCTGCGGTGATCAGACTTGAACGAAATAACGTGGAACGCCTTGCGTGCGATGAGGTGCTGTTCGTTCGCGTGGTTAAGCAAGCCTTCAATACGCGGCGCAAGACCTTGCGCAACGCACTAAAAAGTCTGAATTTGCCAGCCGGAATTTCAGCTCTTGAAATCATGGATAAACGCGCTGAACAATTGTCAGTGCAGGAATTTGTATCACTTACTTTGATAATCGAACAACGTCGTGGAGGAGCCGCTGGTTGAATTTGAGTTGACGAAAGAATTCCGTGACCGCTTCCAGGAGGCATTGGATCAACGGCAAAGTGATTTCATTAAGAAGACGCTCGAGGACGTAAAGCCCGCCGACATCACAAGCTTGCTTAATGAATTCGATCCTGAAGAAGCAAAGTATGTAATGGATCTGCTTTCGGTCGAAGTGCAGGCGGAGATTGTTCGCGATCTCGATCCCGACACACGAAAGCGGTTTCTCAAAGTGTATCCGCCATCAGAAGTCATCGCACTTCTCAACCAGCTTGCATCAGACGATACAGCAGATATTCTCAATGAACTTCCCATTAAAGAACGGGAGCAGGTTCTATCCGGTCTCGACACTGAACTGAAGATACAGGTAACAGAACTGTTGCGCTACGAGGAGAATGTAGCCGGCGGTTTGATGGCGAAGGAGCTCATCAAAGCGCGTTATTATTGGACGGTCGTCGAATGTATTGAAGAGATTCGAAAACAAGCCGAAAGCGTTGATCGTTTTTATGCGATTTACGTGGTCGACGAGAATGATATTTTACTGGGAAGAGTTGCCTTGCAGGATCTGATACTCAAGGACGCCAAGACCATCGTCGGCGATATTACGGAGAAGGGGGGCGTCGCCGTCGAAACGTATCTGTCGGATACCGATGTGGCCGAACTCATGAAGAAGTATGACCTCGAATCAATTCCTGTAGTGAACGTTCAGGGCAAACTCGTCGGTCGTATCACCATCGATGACATTGTGGATGTGATCACTGAACAAGCTGAAGCTGAACGTCAGGCGATGGCCGGTATCAGTGAACAGGTCGAGGAAGATGATAGCGTATGGCGCAATAGTCGCGCCCGTCTGCCCTGGTTGCTGATCGGAATCTTCGGCGGCCTGATGAATGCGAAGTTTATGGGGTTGTTCGAGGCAGAACTTGCCCGCATAACGGCCATTGCGTTCTTTACTCCGTTGATTCAGGCTACAGGAGGGAACGTTGGAATTCAATCTTCATCCCTGATCGTTCAAAGTCTTGCTAATCCCGACTTCGTTGATGAAGGACTCTGGAAACGACTCCTCAAAGTTTTTTTCGTCGCCCTGCTGAATGGTGTTGTATTGTCCGGTCTCGTTTTCGCTGCCAACGTTGTTCTGTTTGGAGAATACGAGCTCTCTTTAGTTGTGTCGATCGCGTTGTTCAGCGTTATTCTGTTCGCGTCGTTTATCGGTACCGTTACGCCACTAATATTGAGTAAGGCGGGATTTAATCCGGCGCTTGCGGCAGGTCCGTTCATTACAACAACGAATGACCTTCTGGGTTTGACGGTATATTTCATCACTGTTCATTTTGTGTTATAATGAGTTCAAGAGTTTGCCTGGTAATAGATCCAATGCATGAGAGCCTTTTCCCGATGATGGAGGAAATAGGATGGAAGGTTGACTATCAGCCAGACATCAGCAGAGCCCGCGTCAGGGAGATAGTATCGAACTATGAGGGACTCATTGTGCGAAGCAAAACTATCATTGATGGTGATCTGTTGGGACCATCGCCTTCTGTGCGTTTTATTGGTCGCGCCGGTGCAGGTCTCGACAACCTTGATCTTGAATATCTGGGAAGGCACAATATAGCGGTACTCCACGCCTCTGAAGGAAATCGTGATGCTGTAGGTGAGTATACAATAGGAGCATTGTTAAGCCTGATGCGGAACATTCCAGGAGCCGACTCACAAGTACGCCAAATGGTGTGGGAGCGTGAGGCCAACCGTGGTGAAGAGATCATGTCGAAGACAATCGGGATCATTGGTTATGGTAATATGGGGAGGGCTTTCGCGCAAAGATTGGCAGGCTTTGGATGTAACATTATCGCATACGACAAATACAAAACTGCTTATTCCGACACCTTTTGCAGGGAATCCACAATGGACCTGATTTGGGAAAATGCAGATATTTTGAGCCTCCACATTCCGCTTACCCCCGAAACCCGGGGTCTCATCACGACGGATTATCTGAAGCGTTTCCGTAAGCCGATCATTCTGGCCAATACAGCGCGCGGTGAGATCGTTGAAATGCGTGTTGTGGCGGAAGGTCTACAACAAGGGCTTCTCCGTGGTGCTGTGCTGGACGTGCTTCAAAATGAGAAACTTGACCGTCTCACTCCCGAGCAGGCTGCCAGTTTTGATTTTTTACGCAAACGATCCGATGTAATATTCACCCCCCACATTGCAGGCTGGACGTTTGAATCACATGTGAAAATAAATGTAGCTTTGACTGATAAGATAAGACTGCTTTCGCAGTCGTGATCTCATTTTTCAGCAGTCTGCTATTATGCGCTACGTGCAACAGCGAATGAAGAAGCTAAAGGAGCTTTTCAATGCAACCATTGAAAAACCTTTGCTCACGTCCACCCTCGTACTTATTGTAATCACGTTTCTTGTCGTCGGCCTAAGCCTTCCATATTATCTGCATGAGTTTGATTCATTCATTCCACAGATCCTTGCCGAGGCGCACGGTATGATCTTCGATATCGCCGTTATCGGTATTCTGATCTTCTGGCTGAATCACAATGGTGAGATCCGGCGGCGCATCAGAACTTACAAGGACGAAATCGACGACTTTCGTTTGTGGGAATCGGAAGAAGCCGCCTTCCGTACGGTGGGTAACATCAAGCGACTCAATCGCCACAAGATCCACGAGATCAATCTTGTGAACTGTCACTTGCCGCGCACGAATCTTAACTATGTGAATCTGGCTGGTTCGAACATTAACTCCGCCAACATATCACAATCGTCGTTGATAGAAGTCGTGATGGAAAACGCGCGACTGAATCAAACCAACTTTGAGAACTCGAATTTGAACCAGGCCAATTTGAAAGGCGCATATGCCAGCGGGGCCAACTTCCGCGATGCGTTTCTTATTAAGGCTAACTTCGAAAACGCCTTCCTGATCAAGGCCACGTTTAACAATGCCTTCCTCATGGAAGCCAATCTTCGTAACTGTTACCTCATGGGCGCTGACTTTGAGAACGTCAGTCTGTACAAGGCCGACCTGAGGGGAGCCAAGGGCCTCACGGTAGAGCAACTTTCAAAAGTAAAAACACTCTACCTGGCACGTTTCGACGATGATATACTTTCGCAACTGAAGGCGAGCCTTCCGGAATTGGTCGGAATGTAGCCTGCTACCTCTTTGCGAGGCAGTCACGAGTGCAAACGTCATTTTTGCAGAAAAGCAATTAAGTATTACCTTTGTTGAAGGCAACGGTCTCATAGATGAGGCCGTTGTTTCTTTTTTTGCCGCCGCCGAATGGCACAGTCCTTGAGTGGTGGCCCTAACAATACATTAATTTAGTGGTGATCATGAGCAAGAAGATTTCGTATTATACCAAAGACGGCCTGGAAAAGCTTAAGAGTGAATTGAGTCATCTCAAGACGAAAGGACGTGCCGATATTGCACATCAGATCGCAGAGGCGCGCGACAAAGGCGACCTTAGCGAAAATGCTGAATACGACGCCGCCAAAGATGCTCAGGGTCACCTCGAAGCTAAGATCGCTCAGCTCGAGGACCTCGTTTCAAATGCCCGTCTGCTGGACGAAACAAATATTGATACCTCGAAAGTATCCATACTGTCGCGCGTTACCATTAAAAACAAAAAGAATAACGCGAAGGTGACCTATACATTGGTCTCGGAAGAAGAGGCGGATCTGAAAGCTGGAAAGATCTCCACCATGTCGCCCATAGGCAAGGGGTTGCTCGGTAAGAAAAAAGGAGAAGTGGCAAAGATCACAACGCCTGCAGGGGAAATTGAGTTTGAAGTAATGGAGATATCAGCGTAATCTTCGTAGCTGTTTATGGCTTCCATATTTACGAGAATAATCCGTCGCGAAATACCTGCACATATCGTTGCCGAAGACGATCAATGTATAGCCTTCCTGGACATTAATCCGCTCGTGTTGGGTCATGTCCTTGTAGTTCCCAAAAAGGAGGTGGATTACATCTTCGATCTCGATGACGCAACGCTGTCGGCCCTCCACCTGTTCGCAAAAAAGGTGGCCCTGGCAATCGAAAAGGTTGTTCCCTGTGAGCGTATAGGGGTATCGGTAGTTGGATTGGAAGTACCTCACACGCACGTCCACCTTATTCCCATGGATAGTGCTGATGATTTGAATTTCACCCGCTCAAAGCTAAAGCCCTCGCAGGAGGAATTGAAGGCGATCGCTGATAAGATCAGGATTGCTTTCAACGCTTAGCTGTCGTATAACCGCGACATTGAACATCAACTCCATTTTATTTTAAATTCTTTCTCGCTGCACTTCTATTCGTGAGCACTCGTTTGAAACATCTTTTCAAACGAATGATAATGAGTTGTAACGGAATTATATTCTGTAAACAGTGTTATCACTTGGATAAAATGTGATTATGCGCGTTTGAATCGATATTTTATTTCGGTAAGTTCGGTGACCGACCTAAACCTGTGAGCTTATGCCTGCTGGTATCTTATCCATGCGATCAACTACGTGCACGGATAAAGTATGTTCAATAGCCTCATTCCGATCGGCTGCGGATCCTCCGCTTTGCCTTTATGCCTCATTCCGACTACAACACCTAACTCATAACCTAAACCAACTATATCCCATGCAAACCCACTACAGTTCTCCTTAATCACTGCCCTTAGTTTGGGCATCATCGCTATGTAATTGTTCGTAGTTCCGGTATTCGCCGGATTCAAAGATCTCACGCCTCATCATTTGAGGCGGTGCGGATTTGTATTGTCTGCTACTGCCATTGCCGCCATTGAAAATGTGCGGAAGGGGAGTGCATTGTCTAAAAATTAACAACCCATCATGAAAATGAATTGGTCTTTACTAAAAACAACTTCATATGTAATCGCATTGTGCCTTATGCTTTCAATAAGCGCGGATGCACAGCTTAAAGCAATCACTGGAAAAGTCACCACGTCTACCGACGGGCAGGCCATAGCAGGATTAAACGTTTTTGTCAAAGGAAATACCGCCAGGGGTACCGTTACGAACGAGAAAGGTATTTATTCACTGGAGGCTTCGGATACGGATATCCTCGTGTTTAGTTTCATCGGTCTTCAAACCCAGGAGGTGGCGGTAGGGGCAGCAACGACACTCGATGTGAAGATGGTCGAGTCATATAGCGAGTTGGGCGAACTGGTAGTTACCGGTACCCGTAACGTTGGCCGCACCGTTCTTGAATCCACGGTGCCGGTCGATGTGATTTCAATCGGCGACATTATGGGCGACATGCCCCAGATGGACCTCGCTCAAATGCTTGCGGTCGTCGCGCCAAGTTTTAATGCAATAAGATCTCAGGGCGGCGATCTGGATTCACACGTTGATCCTGTGCAGTTAAGGAACATGGCGCCCAATCAAATCCTCGTGTTGATCAATGGCAAGCGTCGTCATACATCAGCCCTGCTCATCACGGGCACGGCAGTAGGAAGTCCTTCAACGTCTGTCGATATGATGACCATTCCCGCCTCTGCAATTGACAAGGTTGAGATCCTTCGCGACGGTGCTGCCGCACAATATGGATCCGATGCCGTTGCTGGTGTCGTTAACATCATCCTCAAAAAGAGTACCGGCAAGCTGACCGGTAGCCTTACCGGTGGAGGTTACCTTAATTCAGGTAACGGCCTCGACGCTTCAGGCACAACTGTAAATGGTCAACCAGCGGCACTTACGGAATCGGGAAAGCCCGACGGATTAAACTATCAGCTCGATGCAAACTATGGATTCGGAATAGGATCGAAAGGTTACTTCAATGTTTCGGGACAGGTTTCTCAGAGAAGGAACACGCTCCGACCTTTTATCAACGACTGGGGTTTTTATGACGACACGTATCTTCTTAATCAAAGAACGGATAAGAACGGTAATCCCGTCATCACAAACCCTGAACTTATCGACGCGCAGGCGTCAGGTAACGAATCATTGGCGGCATCTCTTACGACGATGGATGGACTTATGGCCGCCCGCGGTCTTGAGCGTGAAGACTTCGCGGTCTACGCTGGAATGCCAGCCATTACATTGGGCAGTATGTTCTATAATGCAGGCTATGACCTGAATGAGAACACCACGATCTATGCTTTTGGTGGCGCTTCGTATAAATTCCTGGAAGGATTCTCATGTTATTTCAGACGGCCATCGCAGACCGACCGGTTTAACTACCTGCTCTATCCTAACGGCTTCAGACCGCAGATGACTTCCAATACGGCGGATATATCAACAACCATAGGAGTGCGCAGTAAGGTCGGTGAGTTCAACGTTGACTTCAGCAATACCTTTGGCAAGAGCCGGATGCGAATAGGTATGGCTAATACGTTCAACGCATCGCTTGGTGCCCTTTCTCCTGTGAACATGTTTCTGGGCGTTCACCAGTTCTCACAGAACAGCACCAATCTTGATCTCTCAAGATCTTTCCCCGAGGTGTTGCATGGTTTGAACATTGCCTTTGGCGCGGAAATGCGCATTGAGAATTACATGATTGAAAAAGGGCAGGAAGAATCTTACATCTACGGTGACGCCGGTGTGCTCACTGTAATCGAGGATGGCTTGCTTGTAGGTCCCGACGGCATGCCGCTGCAGAATGCCGGCAGCGCGCCAATCGTCGATGAAAATGGAAAGCCGATATCGGTTTATTCAGGACAGGAAGTGACGGTAAAATCATTGTCAGCAAACTGTCAATGCTTTGCCGGCTTTGGTCCGAAGAATGAACGCGACGAATTCAGAACGACCATGGCTGCTTATCTCGATGCTGAACTGGACATCACCGAAAACCTGCTGGTGACAGGAGCGGTTCGCTTTGAGAACTATTCGGATTTTGGTGCTGTCTCTATTGGAAAGGTGTCGGCACGTTATAGCATCACTGACAAACTTTCACTGCGTGGTTCCGCGGCCACGGGATTCCGCGCTCCGTCTCTTCAGGAACTTAACTATACACACACGGCTACGGCATTTGTGCCTGATGAAGCTGGGATACCCCAGCCGTTGGATGTAACAACATATCCAACAAACAGCACGGCGGCTCGCGTATTGGGAATCAAGCAACTGAAACAGGAAGAGTCACGTACGTACTCTCTTGGACTTACGTTTCAACCTGTTGTCGGATTTGAGATCACGGCGGATGCATATCAGATCGATGTTGATGACCGGATCTTTCGTACAAGCTACTTCAACGCAGGAGAAGTGGGAAACAATTATGACGAAGTTATCGGTGGTGGCGAAGCGCAGTTCTTCGTCAACGGTGCGGATGTACGCACACGGGGCATTGAACTCGTAGGTAGCTATGCCATGAGCCTTACTGCCAACTCCGGCCTCACGTTTAATCTTGCGGCCATCTTCGCGCAGAACGAGATCGTCAACCGTAATCCGCTTGATCTCAAAGTTGAGAACCTCACCCCCGATGAACTGGTGGACAAATACCTCAGCCGCGACGTCGTCGGCCAGTTCGAGACGGGCACGCCACGTCAGAAGTTCATTGGCTCGATTACCTATCAGAAGAGTAAATTCTCAACCATGCTGCGAGGCACTTACTTTGGCTCAGTAACTGAGCGGTCGGTGTCGACCGATGATCAGGGCAACTATTACGATCAGAAGTTCACGCCGCAATGGCTGTTTGATCTCAGCTTTAACTATAACCTGTCGAAGAACATCAAACTATCAGTTGGAGGAAGCAATATTTTCGACAACTATCCGGATGTTCTGCGTTCTGAGAACCAGGGCTTCTATTTGTATTCAAACAATCAGCAGGGATCCAATGGCGCTTATTATTACGGCCGTCTCATGTTTAACTTCTAATCTGACTGAGTATGAAAACCAATATCATCATGCGTGCTCTTATCGTCGTCATGGCTTTGGCCATAGCTGGCTTCCTGTCATCGTGCGAACAGGAATACTTCGAACCCAATACCAACGCCATGCCGGGCGGCGGTACAGTTACCACCTATAAAGCCTATACTCTTGGATCATCGGATCCGGGAGGGATCAACATTCACGGCCGGATCGTATTTTACAGATACAGTTCAACAGTTACCCTTGTCCAAATGGGTTTATACAATACTGATCCTGAAACAGAATACGCTTCAGAAATATACAACGGTGCACTCATCGACGGCTCAAGTACTGTAAGCCAGGCATTGGATAACGTTAGTGGCGAGTCCGGAGCATTTGCAACGTTCAAGTATTTCACAATCAAGGACGCGGCCTTTTTCGAAGGGCTGGATGCCTATGATGCAAACGTCAGGGTAAAGTTTGGTGCTACTGTGGTTGCAGCCGGCGACATCGGCTCCAATGCAACGCCAGTGGAGGAATCAGAGTGAGGAACAGTGTGAGAGCGAGAACAGAGTGAGGAACAGTGTGAGAGTGAAGGTTTCACTCTCGCACTCACTCACACACTACTTATAAAAGTATGGGTCGAGCACCATTACTTCAACAATGGCGCCCACAGGCAGTCCTGTCTTTTCAGCAGCCTCGGGTGAAGGCGCATTCCCTAATTTGTGTAGATAAGCACGGACCATTTTGCGCGCATCAGTTGCACCGTTGTTCCTCATGAGAGGCTCCGTTCCCATCCGGGATTTTACCTTTATGATGGACGTCTATAGGTTCTGATTGGATAAATATGCTTCTTAGGTGGGAAATCCCAGGCCCCCAACCTATGAGCAGATCCCGCGTACCCAGGCAGTTCCGGCGTTTACCGGTCTGCGCGACCGTCATTTTGCTTGTCTTCGCATGGGGTCAGATGTATGCGCAAACTTCTCCACAGACTTCGATCGAAGTGTCGTACCTCTCCGTGTCCGATGGCATGGCCTCAGCAATAGTTAACAGCGTTTTCCAGGATAGTTACGGTTTCCTCTGGTTTGCCACCAACAATGGGCTGCAGAAGCACGACGGTTACGGATTTCAAACATTTAAGAACGTCGTTAATCAGCCTACTTCGATAGCCAACAATGAGATATGGCATGTATCAGAGGACAAGGAACATAACCTATGGGTGTCGCATGGCGAGGGGGTTTCTATCCTTGACCGGAGGACTGGACATTTCAAAAACTATCTGTTCGCCAGGTTGTTTGGCTTCAGCGCTGGTGGCAAGGAGTCAACTTTTAAAACCTTCCACGATTCTCAGGGTAGAATTTGGGCGGGAACGCGGGATATTGAATTAGTGCTGTATGATCACGCAAGCGGAGCATGGAAGCCTGCATTCTATGATATTCCGCAGCTCGATCCGCGCGCCTCTCATTCTGGCGTTACGCTCGGCATTGCGGAGGATTCCAAAGGCGGAATCTGGTCTTCTTCAAGCGCATTTGGTCTGATGCATTTTCCGCGTGGCGCGAAGGGATTCAAGCCAGTGGTATTTAACAATCTTTCCCCTGCTGCATTCAACAACGAAAAGAATTACATCACGGCGCTTCATGTCGATGATCATGGCATACTCTGGATAGCAAGCAGGAATGGAGTTTATAAATACGACTCCGAAACTGGTGAGATCAAGACTATCAAGGTGTATACTGAGTCCATGTTTGATAACACCAACTACTTTAATAACATCGTCAGTGATCCTTCGGGCAACGTATGGGTAGTGAATAACTGGCGAGGTATGTTAAAGTTTAGCGCTGGCTCGGATACCTACGAGGAAATATCGTTAGCCGGGAAATCAAAAATTCCTGGCCGCGGATGGAACGCCATAGTAACAAGCCTGACTATAGATAATAGCGGCATCTTTTGGTTTGGGTCACTTGACAATGGCGCCATCAAGTATGATCAGGTAAACAGACCATTCTCAGTCTTTGTCCACGAAGAAAACAATCCATCAAGTCTTAGTAGTAACAGCGTTTTTGGTGTTGCTGCATCGGCGGCGAAGCCAGGCGTAATCTACGTGGGCACGCGCGGAAGCGGACTGAATGTTTATAATCCCGCCAGGGGGGGCTTTCAGAAGATTCCATTGAAATTTGTTAATGATCGTTTTGGTGGGTCGGTGAGAGGACTTACCGAAGGCCGGGACGGCAGCGTGTGGCTGGGAACTTTTGGAGATGGTCTTATCAGGTTAGACAAGGACTACCGAGAGGTCGCGCGTTACACCTATGACGCGAAGTCTGCATCCTCAATCTCGGGCGACGTAGTTCGTGTGATACGCGAGGATAAAGACAAACGGATTTGGGTCGGCACAAATAGCGGCCTTTGTGTCCTCGACCCGGCTACGGGAACATTCGAAAGGATCGTGGCCAGAGATGCGAAGCATTACCCGATATCATTGTTAACATCTCTCAATAATCTTATCTACAGCGATGCCCCTCTTGGGAAGATTGACCAGGTCAAAGTGCTTGAAGACAGGACGCTCAAAATAGATATACCTGTATCCGGAGTATATGTGGTTGCGGCAGTAGGTGAAGGAGATTATCTGGGGCCCGCGGATTGGGGATGGATTGAAAACCTCAATAAGGACACGATATGGACATTTCCTTCCTTTGAAAGTTCATTTCATGGCGGTGGCGCAATTAAAAACAGGGTGGCTGTAGCTCCCGTTAAACTTGAAGCAGGTTCCTATCTGTTGCGTTACAAAACCGACGACAGCCATTCATTTGGTAGTTGGAACGAATCCCCGCCTGACCAGATCGGACTCTATGGGATCGCGCTGCTAGACATACACGACAAGAACATCCTCGACGCCATTAATCAGTCGAACGCCTCCAACGAACACCAGTTAATTATTGGCAGCAGTAGTATAGGTGATATAGAAATAGCGGATAAATATGTCTGGGTAAGCACTACGGGAAGCGGTATCAGTCGGATTGATCCTGTGACAAAGACTGTAGAGAGCTTTTCTCATGATCCGGACAATACAAACTCACTCGTCAGCAATCAGGTTAATGATATTCTTATCGATAAGGAGGGGAATATCTGGTTCGCGAGCGACAACGGGCTAGGCACCCTCGACGTGCAAACGCGCACGTTCACGAGCTACAATGAACAAGATGGGTTACCCACAAATATCACGACGGGGATTCTGGAAGGCGACAATAATGAACTATGGATCGCCACGGAAAACGGGATCTCACAAATGGTGCCGAATGAAAAACTGGGAAAAGTAACCTTCATCAATTACAATTCAACGGACGGCCTGGGCGGCGATTTGTTTTTGTCGCTTACTGGTGCAAAAAGTCCAGACGGGAGATTCTATTTCGCTGGCGAACATGGTCTCACAACGTTTACCAGTATCGCAGCGAACAAGACGCCACCGCTCGTGGTGTTTTCCAATCTGCTGGTTTCAAACAAGTCGGTCCTTGGATCAGACGATGAGATTCATCTGGAGGGTGGACTCGAAAATGCAAAGAGTTTAGAGGTGCCTTACAATAAGGACAACCTTAGCTTTGAATTTGCCGCACTTCACTTTGCCAATCCAAAAAAGAATCAATACGCTCATATGCTCAAAGGCTATGACAAAGACTGGATATACGATAACCGGAATTTTGCCTCGTATACAAATCTTGATCCTGGCGAGTACGAATTTATGGTACGTGCTTCAAATGCATATGGCATCTGGAATGAAGAGGGCAAGTCGATTCATATCACGATTCATCCTCCATGGTGGCAGACGTGGTGGGCGTATGTGAGTTACTTTGCAATGTTTATCCTGATTGTTTACGTCAGTGACAAAGGAATACGAAGCAGCATTAAGTCGCGGGAACGCGAAAGAAGCAGAGAGAAAGAACTGAAGCAGGCACGCGAGATTGAGAAGGCCTATACACATTTGAAGGAGACGCAGGCACAGCTCGTTCAATCGGAAAAGATGGCGAGCCTGGGTGCGCTAACCGCTGGAATTGCGCATGAGATCCAGAACCCTTTGAACTTTGTCAATAACTTTTCTGAGATCAATAGAGAACTGCTCGATGAAATGAACGACGAAATCGCATCCGGCAATTTGGAGCATGTGAAAGTGCTGGCACAAAATATCGCAGACAATGAGTCTAAAATCAGTTATCATGGCAGACGTGCGGATGCGATTGTGAAGGGAATGTTGCAACATTCAAGGACCAGCTCAGGAACAAAAGAACCTACTGATATTAATTTGATTGCCGACGAATATTTACGGCTTGCATATCATGGCTTGCGTGCAAAAGACAAATCATTCAATGCCAGTATGAAAACTGACTTTGACC
>Ga0247822_10000272_pt1 | contig 26357 bp, 19 predicted proteins | sample 13C_Cellulose_Da_FD_192423 | JGI IMG/M metagenome (GOLD analysis project Ga0247822, IMG submission 192423) | Soil microbial communities from agricultural site in Penn Yan, New York, United States - 13C_Cellulose_Day30 | ecosystem: Environmental > Terrestrial > Soil > Agricultural land | place...
GCGAAGGCTAGCTCCATAGGTACCCGCTCGCGCCCGCCGCCAAATTCAAAAACGCGACTCCCTGCGTGGTCAAGTCTCGTACACGCGAGCAGCGGTCTGCGTGAAGGAAGCCAATCCCCCCTCGCTTCGCCACCGCCATTTACGGACATCTGCGCACACATGTTTACAAACACGAGCATCCGTTCGCGCATGTCCCCGACTCCGACTCCGACTCCGCTCCCGTCGACATGCCGACCACGACGAAGCCCGGTAACAGGTCTTTCCTCGAGTTAAGTCAATGCAGGTTGGAGGACCTTCTCCACACGCTCGGAAGGTGGCGGCGCCGAGCAGATGGGGTATCAACCCCACTACATAGAGCGTGTTTTTTTCTTCGGTTCGGCTATCAATGCGGCGCCTGTTTTTACGGACGCAACATTTTTATTAAACGGCCCACCTACTGACATTTTTGCAATGCCAAGCTTTCACCAGACCGTACTCGCGATCCTGCTATGAAGCTTCGAGCTCTCCTTCAGATTGCCACCGTTTTCCTGCTCATGCACGGCTCGCAGGCCGAGGCAGCGATCGTACAGGCTCTGGAAAATGACGGCCAAGCCTACTTTCTCGCGACCGCACCTGCACGCGTCGAACGTTACGAGCTGAGCCAACGCCAGTGGCTCGCGCCCATCCCCCTTCCCTCCACGCGAGGAAACCCGACCGTTGCCGCGATCGATAGCGATTCGATTTTTGTCGCCTATGGGACGAACGTTTACCGCTACGCTCTGGACGGCTCAGGAGAGACTCACCTCCTCAACGCTCAATATCCCGTCCTGTCCCTCCACCTGGACGGAAACATCGTCATCGTGAGCTTTAGCAACTACATCAATGCGAGGCTCGCGAGCTTTAATAAGAGCACGAACGCCCTGATCGCCGAGTTCAGCGGCACCTCACGATCCCCTACTGGCGCCTCGCTACAGGCCAGCGCCAATCGTATCTTCGGCAGGACTACAGGGATAAGCCCTTCTGACATTTGCTACGTCTCGTACACGGACACTGGAGCCTTTGTTGAAGGAAAGGACAGCCCCTACCACGGTGACTACGCGAACGCGAGCAAGACGTGGGTGTTCCCAAACCAAGCCAAGGTCGTGGACAACTCAGGCATCGTATACAGCACGGGCGACCTTTCGTACGTGGGAAGCCTGGCAGGCGCCTTTGACGACATCGCATTCAGCGGAACTGACGTTCCCGTGGTGGTGCGGGGTCGGGAAGTTGTCGCGCACACGCCGAGCTTGTTGCCGACGGGGTCGAAGGCCTTGAACACGGCACCCTATAAGATTTACGTCGACGGGGCCGATGTCGTGGCGTTTAGCACCAGTTCCTCAGAGCAGGGACTCTCGGTGGAGATCCTCCCGCTCGCTGAACTCAATGCGCCGACTCCCGGCCTGGCCGTCAACCCGGTCGGTCTCCCCTTTGTCCCTGATGCCACGTTCCTGGCCAATGACGGGCAGCTCTACCTTTTCAGCAAGGGCAACCAAAGTATCTTCCGTTGGAATCCGGTGACTCAGACATATGGCGAGACGATTCCTTTGATCGGCGTGCCAAACTTTGTCACCTATGCGGCAGAACTCAACCGGATCTACGTGGCCTATCCCTCGGGACTGATCCGCAAGATCGATCTAAGCGATCCAGAGTTGAAGGAAGTGCCATTTTACAATCTTCCAGCAGCTCCAGCAGGACTTTCGATGGCAGGCACCTATCTTTTCGCGGTGGATCCCTCCGGCGCTTGGAACAGCCACTACACGATCAGCCGCTTTGGCCTCCTCGTCGACTCCGAGGACTGGAACTACTACTCCACTGAGTTCATCTGGAGCCCGGCTAATCAGAAGATGTACTTCTTCCGGGATGACAGCTCACCCAATGACCTTATCTGGGAGGAAGTAAACGCCAACGGTACCGCCTACCCAAGTCTCTCGCCCGGACACATCGGGCTGAAGAAGGACTCTCCCTTGCATGATAGTGCGGGATTCATTCATCCAATCCGGGTTTCCCATGATGGCTCGACCGTCGTGCTGGGCTCAGGGAAGATCCACAACGGCCTCACCTTGGAGCGAAGTGTCTACTCCCTGTCAAACGCCGTCGCAGACATCGCCTGGCTGAGCACCACCGACCTGCGGACGATAAGGTCCGAGGGGACCAACAGCCAGTACCAGCAGTGGACGGGAACCGCTTACGCTCCTGGGCTAGTGAAACAATACCCAGGCACGGCGCATCGCCTGCTCAACCTCTCGTCGAATCGGCTCTTAGGCATTTCCCTCGGATCTGACAGACGGCCCTCATACTACGTGCTGGATCAGAATTTCGAAATCCAGCCCCCCGCCCAGTTGGCCCAACCCGCCGCCTTGGCGGTGAGCGCACTGGCTCCGGCCCGCGTGCCTCTCAACTGGGCTGACGTTTCGGGAGAGACATCCTATATCATCGAGCGCAAAACTACACCGGAAGGGTCTTGGTCCACCATCGCCACCACCGGGGTGAGCGAGACGGCATTCGTGGACATCACCGCCATCAACGGTCTCACCTACGCCTATCGAGTAACGGCGAAAAACGGAGAATCATTATCGGAACCCTCCGACGAACTGGCCGTCTCCCTCGCTATACCTGCCACACCCACTGACGTCATCGGGGTTGCCACTTCTCCGACCATCGTAGACCTCTCCTGGCCCGCAGTGGATGGAGCGTCCTCCTACCGTGTCGAGTATGTGTCTCAATGGAACGGAACAGTGACGCAACTTTCAACGATTTTTACCGAACCGAAAGCCAAGATTTCAGGCCTGCAAGGATCGACCATGTACTTGTTCCGAGTCAGAGCCGTCAATGTGTTCGGCGCGTCTCCGCTTTCGTATCATGTCGCAGTCCAGACTGCGATGAGTCCGCCCGCAGCGCCTATCCTCTCTCTGCCTTACTCCTCGGTAGGCAGTATAACCCTCACTTGGTCAGATGTCGCGGGCGAAGATAACTACTACGTTTGGAGAAGGGAGAGCACATCATCGACCTGGCTGAAGATAGCCACCCTGCCAGCCGGTACTCTTACCTATAAAGACTCCGACGTGACTGCCGGCGTGAGGTACGATTATTTCGTGCAGTCATACAGCATCTATGGGACAGGGTCCTCGGCTGTCCGCACCGCTTTGGCACTCACTCCCCCCGCTCTGCCGTCTGCGCCGCCCTTCATTATCTCCAGCCCAAACTCGTCATCGAGTATCGCTATCTATTGGGCGACAGTGAGCGGTGCAACTTCCTACAAAATAGAGCGCACCTTTGACGGTCAGAATTGGCACTTGGTCGCGGTCACTGCCAGCATCCAAAACTACTACACCGATACAGGACTGCGAGCTAACACCTATCATCAGTATAGAGTCCGTGCGACAAACGCAGGCGGCGACTCGCTGCCGTCGAGCACGGCACTCTCCTCCACCCTGAGCAAGCTCGCGGAATGGAGGTTACAGTACTTCGGCACCACGGCTGATAGCGGCCCGGCCTCCAGTCTGGCGACCGGGACAGACGGAGTCTCGAACCTCATGAAGTTCGCGTCCAATCTGGCCCCCAACGAATCAGCCAGGATCGATGAGGCATCTGCGACGAAAGGCACGGCTACGGTCGGAGTCAACCCGGTCAACAACCGACTTCGCGTGACCTTCGTGCGCTTCCGCTCTTCGGCCAACCCAGGCATCAACTATCAGGTTCAGTTCAGCAGCTCGTTCGGTAGTTGGGAAACAGGCGGCGCAGAAGTGCAAGCCGCCCCGATCGATGACACCTGGGAGCGCGTCGTTTGGGAAGACCAGCTAACCCTGGATGAAAGCCCACGCCGATTTGCCCGGGTGAAAGTCACCGAACAACCTTAGGAAAATATTGCTGACACGCTCATTTCCGATAAACCCTAACCCCGACTCCACACAAAAATCATGAAATTCAAATCAATTCCCTCCACAGGCCGCTACGGCTTCGTTTGGGGACTGGTCGGTCTCGTGAGCTTCGCCAGCACAGCCCTACAGGCGGCTGAAGTCTCGACCGTACCGGAAGGAGTCTTCACGGTGAACGTGACCCCTGGTACACTTAGCGTTCCGGAGATTTCGTTGATCTCCTTTCCCCTCACAGGAACGGCTTCCGCAAGCGGCCAGATGATCGGTCGGTTCACAGCGGTTACTCCAAATTCCCTCACGAACTCCTCTGCCGGATGGACTGCCAGTGCATTGTCCACTGCCGCCACACCTCACTGCATCCGGATCACAAGCGGAGCAGCAGAAGGAAGGACGTTCCTAATATCGACACAGGCACCGAACACATCCACCACGGTGACGATTGATACAGATGAGGCTAGCCTAGTCGATCTCACCTCGTTGGGCATCGCTACCGGCCCTAGCGGGGACACTTACGAAATCATTCCCTGTGACACCATCAGCTCGATATTCGGCACACCCGCAACTACCGGCGTTCTTGGAGGAACGACCTTCCGAGAAAGTGACATGCTAATGCTTTTCACACAGGGAACTTGGAAGGAATTTTTTTACCACACGCCAACAGCCAGATGGGTGCGTGTCGTCCCTCAGATAGCAGCCAATAATGTCCCAATACGGCCTGACGCCGCAGTTCTCTATCATCGGAGAGGGAGCGCACCATTATCTTTCACGGTAAGCGGGAGAGTGCCCAGCACTGCCCGTCAAGTGGCGATCAGCAACTCCGGAGTAACTTTTCTCGCAGCGAGCTGGCCAGTTGATCAAACTCTATTGCAAACAAGAATTCATCAGATCCCCGGATGGATTTCAGGAGCCTTTGCAACATCTGATTACCTGATGGTTTTGGTGTCAGGAACTTGGCGAGAGTACTACTACGATGGTGCACAATGGAAACGCATGGGATTTTCCAGCTCATCCAACAACTTCATAATTCCTGCGGGCTCAGCTGTTATCTTGAATAAGCGCGGCACCTCTCCTGCAGCAACAACACTCACACAACCCGTACCTTATACTTTCTAGTTCATGAAACGTCTGACAGCCCTTTTCGCCCTCGTGCTTTCCACGAGCCTTTCTTACTCACAAATTCTGATTACAGACTTCGCGGCCAGCGACTTCAGTGCGACCAACGGCACATTTACAATCACCCTCCAACCAACTTCCTCTAACCTCACGGGCGCGGACAACAATTCGGCCCAATTTGTACTAAGCTCTCCCTCGCCAGACCTGGGTGGTTACCTATCTGCAATCACCTTGACCGGCACGCTCAATCCCGGAAGCACAGCAGTCTCGAGATTTGAGATCCAGTTGTATGATGCTGCTGAGAATTATTACAGGTATCAGGCACTTTGGAGCAGCTTCACGGTGGGCGTACAACAAACCGTCACCCTTTCGTATGTAGGCAGCGACCTATCCGGCGATGGATCCTTTGACAATATCGTTACCGGGTTTGTGATATTGACCGGCGGCACAGGTTCAGCATCCATCAACTTCACGGCCAACAGCCTTACGGCAGTACCGGAGCCGTCTGTTTATGCTTTGCTGATCGTGGGAGCCGGAGTGGTATTCTTCCTCAGGCGTGTTCGCCGCGCGTAGTCCTTCCAACATTCATCCATCTTAAAAGCCGCGCTCCTTGAAACAAAGGGCGCGGCTTTTTGATTTATCGACTCGGAAAGTGTTTGGAAAACATGCCCTACAGGCATTCACTGACTGCATCCGCGCAGGTCGATCGGCCAGATATCTGTGACGATGCCATCTTCCACGACGACGAAAAAGTCGTGGAGATTGACCGTCGGATCGCAGTGGGAGGCGGCTAGCACGACCCGGTCGCCGGCGACGAGTTCGCCTCCCGAATGGTCGGGGCCATAGGAGATCTTTCCATACTCATCGCCAAACCAATCGTAGTGGAGATCCCCGTCGGGAGACACCACTCGAGGCACGCCTGTATCACGATAGAGAGCCTTTAATCCTGCGTCCAAGGTGACACGCTCTCGCGAACGAGCGCTCACTACGGTCGAGTGAACTGTCATGGCGTATCGATAAGGGCTGGCACCGCCCTCATACTCCAAAGATGCATAGTCCGCATCCATGACAGTGTAGCTTCCAGCCTGGATATCGGTGACGTCTTCAAACTCCCGATCCCAAAGATAGGATCCGGTACCGCCAACCGAGAACACCTGAAGAGGAATACCGAGGGAACGTATCCCGTGGAAGACCTCCGTCGCCTGCCCTACCCCCCTACGCACCTCGGACTCGCGCTCCCGCAAACTGACGATGTGCTGGGCATGCCCGGCGTAAGCCTGAATTCCGATGAGATCGATACCCGGAAGAGCAGCCAGTGCTTCCGACAACCCCACAGCTTCCGAAAGGGGAACGCCTGTTCGCCCCTGCCCGATATCAATGTCCAGCAGACACTTTACGGTCAACCCTTCCGCGGTGAGAATCTTACTGGCTAGTCCGGCCATGTCATACGAGTCGAACGTGATAATGAGATCGGCCGCACGGCCTAACAGACGGCCAACCCGCCCGTACGCGTCCGCCGTCGCCAAAGGCCCTGTCACTAGGATATCGTTGATCCCGCCACGGTGAAGCTGCTCAGCCTCAGAGAGTTTTGCCGCACAAATACCGACGGCTCCTTTTTCCATCTGCAGATGCGCGAGGCGGCTGCATTTGTGCGTCTTCGCGTGAGCCCTCAATCCCTTTTTGAACGGACGCAATTCTTCCATCATCCGGTCGAGATTGAGCTCAAGCAATGCCCGATCAATGGTCAGGCACGGCGTGGGAGCTCTGTCGATCGGCTGCCCCACCCACTTCGCGACATCACTTCTATCCATAAATGCACACCTTAAAAGCCATGGCGGGGGACTCGCGCAGGAGAAACGGCGACGTTACCACCACATCGAGACAGCTCGCCGACCGAGGATCGCTTAAAGAAAACATCTGTTTGGTATCTACCCTCATAAGAACTCGCCTCGACGAAAGAGTCGTCTACTCCTGATTCATATCGTGTAACATTTCAATATTGATCACTCTGTACAGGTCAGACTTATCAGAAATCGTATGCACTTATCGCGTAAAGGCGAGACTCTCATTTTAGCCCCTCGCCACAGGTAGCCAACCGCCGATGCTCTTAGCAAACTAAGAGCCTACCACCATCCATGACGCCGCCCGGCCGAAAGCGCGTCTTCGAGGGACGGGAGATCCGGGTGCCAAAACTTCTCCCATTCGAGACTGACCGCTCCCTTGAACCCATCGCCAGCCAGCGTCTCAAGTAAGGCGGGAATTTCCAGTTCACCCTCCCCAGGCAAGGTATGTCGAAATCCGCCAGGGGCGTTAGGATCGCGCACCCCATCCTTCACGTGAATATGGCTAACCCATGGCTTTAACTCCTCCCAGGTCTCCGCCAAAGACACACCGGAGTGCAGCCATGTATGACAGACATCCCACAGGAGATGAAGCCGCCCACCGGACTCCTCGGCCAGCAAACGCGCATCCTTCGGCTCGGTCAGCGCCCAGTGCGTTTCCACCATCACCTCACTGGAAAACCCCTCCCTTTCCTTGAGCTGTTGCCATACATCCAATTCGCGAAGCATTGCCGATCGCACCGCAGCATCGCGCCCCTCGCCGATCTGTCCCCCATCGAAAACTCGTAGAAAGGGAACACTCGCCGCGTGAGCCCACTCAGCCAGGGTGCGGAGTTCCTGACGGTGGTCCTCCTGCGCATCGATGAGTCGCAGGGAACTGTCCAGCGATACGATCTTGAGGCCGGACTCCGTGCACGCATCCGCAAAGACCGGAGGCGTGCTGAACTCCTGCTTCAGCGCCCGCGGGAGATCCACACTCCCGCCTAAAGCACGTAACTCCACTCCACCCAAGCCGTAGGCTCTCGCCACCGCGCAAGCAGCAGCCCAGTTGGCCTCGGGTAAACCCAGGGTCGAAAACGAGATTAAAAGTGATGGCAACTGAGACATAAGACTGACCCACTTTCATACCTGCGATCAGGGCCCGGAGGCAAGGTTCGTCACCCAGGCGGAACCGCGTCAAAATGCGACATCACGGAATGATCACGATGGCGATGCCTCCTGAGAGGCTAAATGAAATGGATAAATCGCAGGGGCGCGCCTATCGTATCGAGGTCAGAACATCAAAAAATGAGCCTGATGAACAACGAGGCGACCGATATTAACTCTCTGAAACTCGAACTGGAGCAGACGCGAGAGGCACTCCATTCCCTTCGTCAGGAGCTCGACGAGGTGAGGTCTTCCGAGGACAGACTCAGGACAATCATTGACAAGATCCCGACCTTTGCATGGGCGGGCCTGCCCGATGGATCGAAGGAGTTTTTCAGCCAACGATGGCTCGACTACACGGGTCTGACGGCGGACAAAGCTCTGGGCTGGGGATGGAAAGCCGCTATCCATCCCGACGATCTGTCGTCCGTAGTAACGCAACTCCGGGTCTTGGAAACCGCGGAGAAAGCTGGAGTCATCGAAGCCCGCCTCCGCCGCCACGACGGCGCTTATCGTTGGTTTCAGTTTAAGATGGAGCCCTTCCTAAATGATGCAGGTCGCCTCATCAAATGGTATGGCATCAGCACCGATGTCGATGACCAACGTAAGGCGGAAGCCAAACTTCTCCAAAGTGAGCGCAACCTCGCGGAGGGCCAACGCCTGACGAAAACCGGAAGCTGGGTTCTCGACCTGAAGACGGGACAGACAGATTGGTCGGTGGAGACGTGTCGCATCTTTGGATTTCCCGACCCACCGCCTTCTCCTCATTATAGCGAATTCTTAGCGCGAGTGCACCCCGAGCATCGTGATGCCGTGAACAGAGGGCTACGGGAGAGTTTCGAGACGGGAGAGCCCAGACCACTGGAGTATGAGTTCATCCTGCCCGACGGTACGACAAAGCAAATCAAGACGGTCTCAGAGCCTGTCCGAAACACCAGTGGCGCGATACTGCTCATGGGTACCATCATGGACGTAACCGAGCAAAAGGCTGCAGAGGAATCGCTCCAAGCCTCCGAGATCTTCGCCCGAGGTCAACTAAATGCGCTCACGCGCACGCTTGAGTACCTTTCCGCAGAACCGGATTCCGACAAGCTGCTGGAGCATGTGCTTCGCACGATCACCGAGCAACTGGGAGCCCATAGCTGCGGCGTGTGGCGGAGAATCGAGGCCTCGGGGTTAATGAGTTTCGACTGCGCCTTCGAAGCGGGCAGGTTAGTTACGGACTCCAAAATAAACGTCACCGCGATCGATCCCGCCCTGCCATTGCCGGGCATCGGGCTGCAGGGCAGTTCGTCAGCGATCGGCCAGCCGACCTTACTTGCTGATATTCGCGAAGGACCCCTCTCCGCCTGGCGGGAGTACCTGATCGCCCAGGGAGTGGTGACGATCTTGTTTCTCCCGACCGGCATCGCCGGCCGAGTGGAGGGAGTCCTTTCGATCCGCTTTTCCCAAAAGCGCACCTTTTGCTTCGGCGAGGTCGAGTTGGCGCAGGCGCTCGCCATTCAGGTCATGCTCGCGATGCAACTGAGACAAAATCGGCAGGCGACTCTAACGGCCGAGCGCAATCGCCTGGCCCGCGATATTCACGACACACTCGCCCAAGGTTTTACCGGAGTTATTATGCAGTTGGAAGCGGCCAAGGGTGCTGCGGCCAAGGGTACTCTGGAAGGTGCTCAAGCACATATCGACCGTGCTAATGCCCTGGCACGCACCAGCCTCGAAGAGGCCCGCCGATCAGTAAGAGCCCTGCGCCCGAGATCTCTCCGCGATGGCAACCTCTGCGAAGCTCTCGCTGATCTGCTCAAAAAAATGTCCGACAGCACACAACTCACAGCCACCTTCCGCGTCGAAGGCGAGCACCGCACGATCCCCGAGGAATGGGAGGACGACCTGCTCCGCATCACCCAGGAGTCGTTGACGAACACGATAAAGCACGCACACGCTAAGAACTTTCGAGCAAAGCTGGCCTTCGGGGTGCAAAAGACCGAACTACAGATAGCCGATGATGGCCAAGGATTTGATCCCCAGGATGACCACGACGGCTTTGGACTGATCGGAATGAGAGAGCGCGTCGAGCGGATGGGAGGCGAATTTTCCATTAGCTCTCAGCTTAGATGGGGCACAAAAATCGTCATCGTCTTGCATCACTTCGAAAAGACTGACCCTAAGTAAAAGATGCCAAACCGGAAGAAACAACCAGCACCAAGCTCCACGGCAGGCTCACCGATCCCTATACGAGTACTGCTGGCGGAGGATCACGTCATCGTCCGAGATGGCTTGACTGCTATCATCAATCAGCAGGACGACATGACCGTAGTCGCCGAGGCCGGAGATGGCAAAGAGGCCGTGGAACTATGGAAACAGCACCGCCCCGACATCGTGATGATGGATCTGAGGATGCCTGGTCTAAGCGGGGCTAACGCCATCTATGAGCTTCACGAAGCCGATGCTGACGTAAGGATCATCGTTCTCACCACGTTCGACGGTGACGAGGACATCTACCGAGCCATGCGGGCTGGCGCGAAAGCATATCTCCTCAAGGACGTCAGCCGCGAAGTACTCTTTCACTGCATTAGGGAAGTCCATGCCGGAAAGTTCTTCATCCCTCCCGAAGTGGCCGCAAAGCTAGCCAGCCGCCAATCCGTTGAGGAATTGACCCCACGCGAACTCCAAGTGCTCCAGTTACTAGCCGAAGGCAAACCTAACAAGATCATCGCCTTTGCCATGTCGATCACCGAGGTGACCGTAAAAACGCACGTGCGGGCCATTTTTAATAAACTCAATGTTTTAAGTCGCACGGAGGCAATTGCCGTGGCGACTCGCTCTGGTTTGATTGGCAACTAGTTAGCACAAAAGAGCCGCGCCGCGGACAGCGCGTGTTCTACGCCTTTAGAAGGAGAATTTCCTCCTTCCGATGTTCGCTTTTTTCATGCGTTTCACTGGGCAATATTGGTTTTAGCCGAGGAACCCTCCGAGGGATCCGCGGTCAAAAACCCTTTGCGGAGGAGAGATAACTCCACAATCCAACCACCAGAAGACCATGAATCAATTCCATAAGCTCTACACTCCCGAGGACAGCGTCGTTGTCTTCATCGACCATCAACCCCAAATGACCTTTGGCGTCTCGAACATTGATCGTGCAACGCTGATCAACAATGTCACCCTGCTGGCCAAAGTCGCCAAGGAGTTCAATATCCCCTCAGTGATCACCGCCGTCGAGACCGAGTCATTCAGCGGCTATGTCTGGCCTCAACTCCTCGACATCTTCCCTGGACAGGAAGTCATCGAACGCACATCCATGAACTCGTGGGACGATGAAGGATTTCGCGCCGCCATCAAAGCGACCGGGAGGAAAAACATCCTGATGACCGGGCTGTGGACGGAGGTCTGCGTGACTTGGCCGACCATCGAGATGCTCGGGGAAGGGTACAATATCTACGTCGTCGAAGACTGTTGCGGAGCCACCTCACAGGCAGCACACGACGCGGCCCTTTCCCGCATGGTTCAAGCCGGAGCAGTTCGCGTAACGACTATCCCTGCCCTGCTCGAATGGCAGCGCGACTGGGCAAAGCGCGACCACTACAACAACCTCATGGCCCTGATTAAAAATCAAGGCGGCGCCTATGGCGTCGGGGTCGAGTACGCTTACACGATGGTGCATCACGCCCCTCAGTCCGCGGCCAAGCCTCAGGTGGTACCGAAGAAGGCTGCCCACTAAGCAAACCAAGTAGCCAGAACGAATGAGCGAGCCTGTCCATATCGCGGTGACTCGGCGCGTCCGAAAAGATCGCGTTGCCGAGTTTGAACACGCTCTGGCCGAGTTCGCCAGTCGTTCATTGGCTGAGCCAGGAGCGCGGGGGGTGCATTGCCTGCACCCTCCACCCGGATCGGAGTCGCTGGAGTATGGTATCATGCGAAGCTTTGCCAGCATCAAAGACCGCGATGACTTTTACTCCTCTCCGATCTATCGGGACTGGCTTGTCGAGATCGAACCCATGGTCGAGGGTGAGGCCTCATACCGTGACCTCACTGGACTCGAAGCCTGGTTTCACGATCCCAAGGGAAGCCGACCACCAGTTTGGAAGATGGCTTTGCTCACTTGGATCGCCGTATGGCCGGTTAGTATGCTGCTACCACCAGCCATAGCTCCTTTCATCAGTCCGATCGTCCACCCCGTGTTGGTCGGAGGGGCAGTCTCGGCAGGCATCGTGATCGTGCTCACCTGGTTTGCCATGCCGTTGCTCATCAAGCTCACCCATCCGTGGTTAATGCCACAAAAAACTTAATTTTCCGACATCATGATTCCCGATTTGATTCTAGAAAACGGACGTATCACCACCCTGGACCCGAAACACCCGGAAGCAAAAGAGATCGTCGTCGCCGACGGCCATATCATCGGGATCGACAATGCGGCCACCTTCCTGCGAGGGCCGGAAACGAAGGTCATCGACCTCAAGGGGCGCAGAGTCATCCCTGGCCTCTACGACTCGCATCTGCATGTCATTCGTGGTGGGTTAAATTACAATATGGAGTTGCGTTGGGAGGGAGTCCCCTCCGTCTCCATCGCTCTTGAGATGCTCCGCAAACAGGCAGCTAACACTCCAGCCCCGCAGTGGGTCCGGGTGGTGGGAGGCTGGAGCGAATTTCAGTTCGCCGAGCGACGCATGCCGACCCTGGATGAGATCAACGCGGCAGCTCCTGATACACCCGTCTTCGTTCTTCATCTCTACTGCCGCGCCTTGCTGAACAAAGCCGCGCTCAAAGCCTGCGGTTACACCAAGGATACGCCAAACCCTCCCGGAGGCGAGATCGTCCGGGACAAGGCCGGCAATCCCACAGGTATGCTGGTCGCGCGACCCAATGCGACTATCCTCTACTCCACTCTCGCCAAGGGCCCCAAACTTCCCCTGGAGTATCAGTACAACTCTACCCGACACTTTATGCGCGAGCTAAATCGCCTGGGCCTCACCGGGGTCTGCGATGCCGGCGGCGGATATCAAAACTATCCCGAGGACTACGAGATCATCCAGCAACTCCATGAGCGCGGAGAGATGACACTGCGTATTGCCTACAACCTCTTCACCCAAAAACCCGGCGGCGAGTTGGAAGACTTCGTTCGCTGGTCGAAAATTATCAAGCCAGATCAAGGAGACGACATGCTCCGCTGCAATGGCGCGGGTGAGATGTTGGTCTTTTCCGCCGCGGACTTTGAAGACTTTCTCGAACCCAGACCCGACCTCGCCGAGAAGCTCGAAAACGAACTGGAGCGCGTCGTCGGATTCCTCGCGGAAAATCGCTGGCCGTTCCGGTTACACGCGACATACGACGAGTCAATAACACGGTTTCTCAATATCTTTGAGCGCGTCGATCAACACGCCCCCCTCGAGGGGCTTCATTGGTTTTTCGACCACTGCGAGACGATCAGCGATCGAAATATCGAACGTGTGAAGGCTCTCGGAGGCGGTATCGCCGTACAGCATCGCATGGCATTTCAAGGCGAGTACTTCGTCGACCGTTACGGACAAAAGGCCGCCGAGCGCACCCCACCAGTTCGTCGCATGCTCGAGATGGGCGTGCCCGTAGGGGCTGGAACTGACGCGACGCGCGTGGCTAGCTATAATCCATTCGTCTCTCTCTACTGGCTGTCAACAGGAAAGACAGTCGGAGGACTTTCCCTCTACCCTGACAAGGCACTGCTATCACGCGAAGAAGCTCTCCGGCTCTACACGCAGGGCAGCGCGTGGATGTCGCGACAAAGCGACACGCGCGGCACACTCTCTGTCGGAAAGCTCGCGGACATTGCCGTGCTTTCCTCCGATTACTTCTCTGTACCCGACGAGGAAATCAAGTCCCTAGAGTCCGTACTCACGATCCTCGGGGGGAAGCCAGTCTATGCAGCCGAGGAGTTTGAATCACACGATCCCGGCATCCCGCCAGCCATGCCAGAGTGGTCGCCAGTGCGGATCTATCCCGGCTACTGGAAGCCCGATGCACATAGCCACACTCACGCGCCGGGATGTGGGTGCTCGCACCACACGGCGAAACCCGCCTACCGGAATCCTTTTAACATCCCGCAATGGATGCTCGGATCGCGAGGACTGCTGGACGGCGGTTGCGAATGTTTTGCCTTCTAGTATAGCCGGGATCCGAAAGCCTCGTCGGGATGCGCGACACACGCATACGCTAAGTCGTCGCGGCGCGACGAGGCTAAGCTCGCATTTCGCATCCTTCTGCGGCCCGGTCCTAAAGGAAAGACCTCGCATACCCTTGCTCATTACCTTCATATTTACCGCTATCTGCATGGTGACTTTGTGCGAGCTTAGCCGAGCGAATGATACTCATGTACCACCGCCCCCCATCATCGGGCCCAAACGGCAGCTTGAGTCTTACGACTATCTTCAAGATCAGAGCAACTGGCAGGGCCTATGGTGGGAGCCTCTCAAACACATCCCCATAGCAAACTCAAGTAGCCCACTCTTTGCAACGCTGGGCGGAGAGATCCGTGTACGTTACGAGTGGATTGAAAACACCGATTTTGGATCGGGCCCCCAGGATAATGGGGGCTACCTGCTCACGCGATTCATACCTTATCTTTCGCTAGGGGTTCCAGATCTCCCCTATGGAATACGGTTGCAACTCTTCGCTCAGTTCGAGGCGGCATTTAACACTTACGACGACAGAGGCCCTTCTCCCGTTGATCAGGATCAGTTCGACATACTACAGTCATTCATCCTGATCAGTATCCCGTTGGGATCGGGTGAGCTTAGCATTCAAGGCGGTCGGCAAGGCATCTCCTTCGGCACAGAAAGACTGCTCGGCACCCGCTATGGCCCGAACATTCCCCTAAGCTTCGACGGCGCACTCCTCCGTTGGCAAGATGCCACCTGGGACGCCCACGCCCTCTACCTGCGTCCCGTTCAGGTCGACCCCGATCCGCTTAACAACCTCAGCACCTCCGACCAGCAAATATGGGGTCTCTATGCAACCCGGCAGCTCAGCGACCTCTTTCCCTGGCTACCCCATGCGGCCGCCGACCTATATTACCTCGGATATTTCGACGCGGCGGCCTCCTATAATTCCGGAACAGGACGGGAGCTTCGTCACACGGTCGGCACGAGGTTTTTTGGAAACCAGCCAGTCATGGGCGGGGAATTGGACTGGAACTATGAAGGTATTTTCCAATTTGGAAGTTTCGAGAGCGGTCGTGGCACCGGCAGTATCTTGGCTTGGAGCGCCGGCACCGAGACCGGATACACGTTCGACGCCCCCTTTAGACCAAGACTCGCACTGCGCGCAAATTTCGTCAGCGGTGATAGCAACCCTAACGATACCGACCTCCAAACCTTCAACCCGCTTTTCCCGAAGGGGAAGTATTTCGGGGAACTCACTCCCGTGGGTCCTTACAATCTTATCAACGTATTGGGCGCATTCAGTTTCAGGTTAAACAGTCAAACGAACCTTTACATTCAGGGCGGCCCTTATTGGCGATACAGCAGCGGCGATGCAGTCTATGGGGTCGGAGGCAACATCGTGCGAGGCGAAGCCGAACGGGGAGGCGCGACCTTTATTGGCACTCAGTTTGAGGTCGTCGCGGAGTGGACTCCATTCCGCGAAGTGGCTTTTCTTGTTAGCTGCTCACAATTTACACCTGGAACTTTTATTAGCGAGACGGGTTCCGCCGAGACAATTTACTTTTTGGCGGTGGAAGCCACTGTCCAATTTTAACACCTCACCTTAAACTACTTTGAAAACTTTAATTTCCATGACCGATCCCGCCAGCATGCGGATAGCCTCATTTCTTCGTAGTTTTGGAGCGGTGTCTCTCGGAATCGTACTATCATCGTGCGCGGCCTCTCCTGCGCCACATCCTTTTGCCAGCAGGATGGCCCACGACGCCGCGACCGCCAGCCATAGCTCGCCAGCAGAACGACGCTCGTACGATCAAGCAATCCGCCGACTCTGTCAGGAACTGGATCGGCGAGGGCCTGATCTCGCGATCCAGCAACTACGCCAAAGCGACGTAAAGGTGATTTTGCCAAAAATCCCGCTCCCATTGCAAAGTATAGAGATTCCAAAAAACTCCAGACCCTCCTCCGAAACTATCGGTATTCCTATCGTCCTCGGTTACGACACAAAGAACTTCCCCCTTTACCCACCGGAGGGTCTTTTTGTTGATGCCTCCGCGTTGGTTCGAACGATAGATGGTAAAACATCTCTCGAATTTTCGACCGACCGAGAGTCGATCCGCATCGACGGTGCAGATTACAAACTAGCTATAGATCCGACTGGAGCAGGCCTGCACCTCGAACGCCAGGCGCGCAAGCTGGCGAAATCGGGATTCATTAGCATGTTGCGCCCGTCCTCCATGGAGCGTAGGCCGCAGATCTATCTCCTCGACCCTTACGACCCCGCGAAAATACCGCTCCTTATGGTTCATGGGCTGCAGTCAACTCCCGTGGCCTTCGCATCGATGGTAAATGCCCTGCGTAGCGATCCGGACGTACGAGCGAAATATCAGATCTGGCAGTTCTACTACCCCAGCGGATCTCCCGTATTAGCCAACGCCGCCGACCTGCGAGATAGTCTGAGCAAAACTCTTCACACCCTCGACCCGAAAGGAGAATTCCCCTCGAATCGTCGCATCGTCGTGATCGGACACAGCATGGGCGGAGTCATATCACACAGTCTGGTCAGCTCAAGCGACGGTGCGCTTTGGGCGAGCATCTTTAGAGTGCCTCCCGCCCAACTCCAAGGCGACCAAGAAGCTATTCGCAGGCTCACACGCATTCTTGATTTCAAACGAGACCCGCGCGTCTCACGAGTGATCTTCATGGCCGCCCCTCATCGTGGCAGCCCCATGGCGGACTCCTTCATCGGTTGGTTCGGCAACTCGCTCGCGAGGCTTTCCCCCATGGAGGAGTCGGGATTCAGCGCCCTCGCCCGGAAGAACCCGGAGGCAATGATGCCGGCTGCCGCTAGGTTTTACGATGCAGGACGCTTCTCCGCCGTACGCACACTCTCTCCGAAAAGCACCGCCCTTTTAGCTCTGGCGGACCTTCCGATTTCGATACCCTATCACAGCGTGATCGGGCAGCAGCGTTGGGAACCGACGGCCCAGGGCTCAGACGGCGTGGTACCCTATGCGAGCAGTCACCTCGATGGAGCGGACTCGGAACTCATCGTCCGAAGCGGTCATGGCGTGATCGGCAACGCGGACGCTATTCGCGAAGTTATTCGCATTCTCCATGAAGAAGGCGCCAAGCCATGAGCGAAAGATCCCGTCAGGAACAATGATGCAATATAGGAGGGATTGTGACACTCTCGGTTCTTCGTGTATCCTGCTCTCCGCTATCCAAAACTAAAACCTATACACGACCCATTTGTTATGACTGAAGAGGAAAAAGACGAACAGTTTTACCGCGACACGGAGAGCATAGCCTTCCCAAAACTAAGCAACGTGCAAATGGCGCTTCTGGCAAAAATCGGAACCATGCGTATTCTCCGGCGCGGTGAGCCTGTCTTTACCGCCGGACAAAGAGATATGCCCTTAACTGTGGTCATCAGCGGCGAGATCGAGGTCTTTGATTTACGCGATGGTCACGAGATGATCCTGGCCACGCACGGCCCTCGCGATTTTGTGGGTGACGTTTCCATGCTCAACGGGACATGCGCGATCTCCAGTGGACGGGGAAAGGCGGACATCTCCGAGATCTTGGAAATCCCGGCAGCATCTCTGCGAAAGGCCCTGGCCGAGTTGCCCGGCGTGGGCGAACCTGTGACGCAGGCGTTCATCATGCGCCGCAAGCGCCTACAACGAGATAAGGAATTTGCCGGTATGAGGATCGTCGCGGAGGACACCTGCCGCGAAGCACAAAAGATTCATGACTTTCTGGATAAGAATCACTTTCCACATCGACTCATCGACATCGAGAGCTCCGATGGACAGGCACTCCGGGAACGATATCCCGCGATCCGAGAGGGATTGCCGATTCTCATCGACAATGACGGGACGACACATCTCCGCCCCACACTGCGTGAGGTAGCGCTTCTAGCCGGCTTTCTCCGACCCGTGACTGGCGAAGGGGTCACTAAGACATTTTGTGATTTAGTCGTCGTCGGAGCCGGACCTGCCGGCCTATCGGCCGCGCTCAATGCCGCCTCTGAGGGATTGGAGACCATCGTTCTCGAATCCTATGCCCCCGGCGGACAGGCCGCATCATCGTCCCTCATCGAGAACTTCTTCGGATTTCCCACCGGCATCAGCGGAGGCGAGCTCACTAATCGTGCACAGCTTCAGGCCTATCGTTTTGGCGCGCAGTTCTCCAACCCTGCGCAGGCCCTATCCCTCCAGTTCCTGGAAGGCGACCATCCCTTCGCGATTACCGTCGAACATTGTCCCGCCACGGTCTGTGCCAAGTCCGTGCTGATCTCCACTGGTGCGAACTATCGTCGCCTGGAGGCCGAGGGGCGAGAACGCTTCGAGGGAGTCGGCGTTTATTACGCGGCGACAGCCATGGAAGCTGGGAACTGCCGCAATGTCACCGTGATAGTCGCAGGCGCTGGCAACTCCGCCGGTCAGGCCGCCATGTACCTGTCAGAGTCAGCGGCTAATGTCATCCTGGTCGTTCGAGGTGGTGATCTCACCAAGAGCATGTCTACCTACCTGTCTCGACGCGTAGAACACACGCCTAACATCGAGATATGCTACAACACCGAAATCCGGAAAATGTCCGGAGGCGAGCATCTCGCGTCTGTTGAAATAGAAAACGCACTAACTCACGAACGCCGCACCATCTTCACACCTGCGGTCTTCTCCATGATCGGCGCCAAGCCCTGCACCGACTGGGTGCCTGAGGAGATCGAGAGGGATGAAAAACTTTTTATAAAAACCGGCGCTGCCGTAGCAGGGGCCGAGCATTGGAAGGGCCGGGATCGTGGCCCGGAGCTCATGGAAACCAGCTACCCCGGTATCTTCGCAGCCGGTGACGTGCGTAGTGGCTCGGTGAAAAGATGCGCCGCCGCCGTGGGAGAGGGAGGCATGGCTGTGGAGGGCATCCATCGTTTGTTAGGCACCTATTCTTGACGAGACCTCGGACTGATCCAGGTAGTCCGTGTAGCGCACGAGGCCATGATGCGCGATGATTTCGGGGACCGAGACATCGCTGGACAAAGACTCAATGCAAAAAGCGGCCTGCTCATGTAGCGTGCGAACGCGCACGGACGGTCCGTATGCTTTCTGGATCTCGATGATCTTATGAGACTGCTCGCTCAGGTGAAAAACCTCTCGATCAAAATTTAGGACAGCTGTAAAGACCGGTGCGCCCGCACCAAAACCTAATGATTCCTGCCGATAACCACCCGCCGCGAGCGTCGTACCATCCAGGTCGATGATCCGGCTCCAGGCGGGATAAGCAAGAGCCATCGGCGTGGCGAAGCGAGCAGCCAATCCCTCGAGCCAGGGGCCGCCGTTCCAAAGACTGGGAATAATGAACAATCGCGCCCCCAACCTCACCTGCTCCGAAAAAGTGCTCAGATAATGCGTATCGAAACAAATGGCCCCAGAAACGGACACCCCATCCCAGTCCATTAGCAGAGGACGCCCCGGCACGACGCCCTCCCGAATCTCTCCAGGCGCTGGATGCAGTTTCTGAAACCGTCCCACCGTACACCCCTCTTTCGATATTAAGAAAAAGACGTTCGCCAGCCCGCCAGCTTCGCTAATGAGTAGAGGCAGTACGACGGCCAACTCCAGTCGCTTCGCAGTTTCGGAGAAATATGCGAGCACGCAAGTCCAATCCGACAACGCCGTGTCCCGAAACGGAAGCGGATCCGGATGGTCGGGACCATCGCCTCGATAGAAGTTTAGCAACTCGGGTAACACGACGAGATCCGCCTGTTGCAGACGAGCGTACTCGATCCACCGCACAGCCTCAGCCAGCTTTGCCTCGAAACTGGGAAAATCCCGATTCGAAAGCGCTATCGTTGCGATGGTGCGAAAATCCATGCCAGTCTCTAGTACGGAGCCTACGGAGAAAAATCAATTCTGGCCACCGAGAGCGCAGGTAAATCGATCCCACCATCCTCCACGTGACAAGGACGCGATTTCATCGGAGAATAGCCATCCACAGCGGCCAGGACTTGGCAGGACTCAACGGACCCCAAACAGGCATCGAAAGCGACGCGGCAAGTCTCCTCCATTCCCCAATGAATGAAGAACAGGCTGACTACACCATCGTGCTTGATGGCGAGACTATCCACACAGGGCGCATTCGCCTGATCTTCTCGAAGAGCAACAAGATCTCCCGGCAAAGCCGAACGATAGAGGCGATAGAGCGTGCCGATGGCCGTTTCGAAAACATGATTCTTCCCCTTCACTACGAGGCCCATCGCGTTGAGCAGATGATAGTAGGAGGCCACCTCTACGACATCTGACATCCGGGCGAGCGTGTGAATGACTTTAGCGAAGAATATACCATGAAAGGCATCGTCTGGTTCATAAAAATTCTTTCCATCCCAATGCGCCGCGTGCAGCCAGAAATTCCACTCGGTAAGAGCGATCCTCGGTTGCCATCCGGCGGCGAGCGAATCAGCAGCCAGCAACTCTAATTCCCTACGAATTTTCTCCGCGCTATCCACGGCATTCTGCAACTGATCACGGGGATCGTCATACCATTGCCCCTTATAGCGATTGATCGCCAGCACATCAAAACAGCCCTTGGCGTCCGTCAACACCGCCGAGCGAAATGGTGTATCAGGATCTCCTGCTATGCCTGTACTAATCGGCTCTGCCAGCGCAATGATCCTGCAGTTTGGATATGCTTCACGAATGCCAGGAACGAACTCCTTCAGAACATCGACATACATCGCCGCCGTCATATGCGAGGTCTCCCACGGGCCGTACTGCTCATTACCGATCTGAAAATAGGCCAGCGGGGGCTCGATATCGCGCGCACGATACCAGTCCCGACAATACTTAGCCCACGCGACGGCGTCATCGGGGGTACCACTTCCCACATTAATGGTAATGTGCGGGGTATTCCCCAACAATCGGCACATATCCAAATAGTCCTCCGCTCCAAAACCATAATCCGTCTGAGTTTTGAAGACAGGATCAGCAAGAGCCGGGCGCAATTCTCGCGGCCCGAGGCCCATGCGCCAATGATAGTTTGTCGACATACACCCGCCGGGAAATCTAATAGCGGAGGGATTCAGTCGCAATATCGCCTCCTGCACATCGAGATCCAGGCCCGTCGACCCCTCAGGCTCCAGGCTGATCTGGTCGATCAGGATTACTCCCGTTTCCTTGAGCAGAACAAACAGGACCGCATCATCATCCGTATGTCCGATCGGTAGGCTAACGTGGAAGCACTTCCAGTAAGACGTATCAACCACAAACTCCCCATTAGCATAACCGTCTTCTGCCCGTGTCGGCGCCGCCCGGAGAGCGACCGCCACGCGCACAGGCCGATGCCGTGCCTTGGCCCACATCTTGAACTCCAGCGTTTCCCCCTTGCGAATGGAGATGCCAGACTGCACCAATCCGGCTCCATATGGTGCGGAATAGTTGTGCACCATCTGGCACTGAGACGGAGACATGAACATGCCCTCGATCGTCTTCGCGTGCATGCCGCCCATATTATTACCAAATGGCTGCCACTCGGGTGCGATGCCGGTTTGAGCATTAGGAGGGCCGGCGAACTTCCCATTGCGCACACGATTTGAGAGCAGCGCCGCCGAGATAAAGCCTGCCATCTCCAGATTGATCCCCATGAGGAGTTCGGATACCGCAGGCCCCTCCGCACTCTCGAGAGAGAGACAAATTCCTTCCGTCTTAGTCATCATAAATAATCTCCTCGCTTAATAAATAGGATCCCAGTTTCCGGCATCGAACCCTTCATCCAGTGTTGCCAGAGAGCGAGCATCGCGCCCCTCCACATGCCCGTCGGCAAAGACCACATTGCAGGTCTTTCCTGGATGGCGATCACCAATCACCGCAGGCCCTGGGTAGAGCAGATACTGCGCCATAAAGCCCGGGAGCGACACCCCGCCCTCCCCCTGCATGACCGCAGGAATATCTGCCACCAACACGATCTTACTGAGCTTATTAATTCCAAAGGTGCGAAAAGTACCCTGACTGGCCGCGTTTTGAGTGAGCTTATAGTAGTTATACCCATAGGTCTGCCCAAGCCCGTTCTCCGCAGTAGAGGTATAGGTCTGCCCATTGCGGGCCTGCGGCACAGCCGGACAAAAAAAATCCTTGCTCATCGGTTCACTCAGATCGCCATTCCAGCCGCAAACATAGGGAGCGATCATTCCATACCATACGACACTTGGACTCTCCCCCATATCCGCCCAGTGCGGGGGAAGGTGACCATTGTTCTCTGAAGCGTACTGCAGCATCCCCTGCCCTATCTTTCGCAAATTCTGCTGACACGCAGCATTCTTGGACCGGCTCTGCATCTGCGTCAGCACGGGAAACAAGACGGCCGCAAGGATAGATACAACACCGATCACCACGAGGAGTTCCACTAAAGTGAAAGCCCGTCCCGTGCGACCTTTAGATGGAATGATAAACGTTCCCTTGCTCATATCTCCCTCGATAGTTAGTTAACCACTGCAAGCTGGGCCGCCGGCAACAAGTTCCCCTCCGCATCAATCACTCTAAGGTAGAGCCCCCACGGGAAGTTGTCTCCATGGGCCGTCTCCGTGCATCGGAGTATCAACTCATTCCTACCCTCCTTGAGCTCCACAGCTACCTTATAGGTATCCGGCAGATCCATCTGCTGACCAGGGCGAAAGAAAACTTCCTGACCATTCAGGTAGGCCCGAAAGGAGTTAAAGCTATTAAGCTCGAGCACGACCCGGCCAGCCTTGGCCGCGTGAAGAGTGGTTGCCGCGTAGACGGTGCTGGCAGACCACTCTTTCTGGCGATCGGGGAAGGCCTTATAGAACTCCAGGAAGCCGGTCGGCGAGTGGTAGTCTCGCCATCTCAGTTCCCCAGCATCGGATTTTATGGAAGACTTAACGTCCAAAACAGGTTCAAACTTCGCGAACTTAACCTCACCAGTTCGGTCACTGTTATCAAACGGCCCGAGGAGCTTCCAATCTTGCACGAAACCCGCTTCCTTTGGACAGTATTCTGCCTGAACCATCAAGGCAGCTCCGCGCAACACATTAAACCTATTGGTCGGATCAAATACTTTATCCGCGCCGAGTGTATCGATGGTCCTACTCAGAACGGACAAAGCTTTGGCCGACTTCTCATAATCACCAGCCTGTGCCGCCTGAACGACATCGAGATAATTCGTAAGATAGCGATGGCTTACTTCAGCCATGCGCAGACGCTTGCGCTGTGCCGCATCCGTTCCGATATTCTTTCGAGCTAGGACAAGGGCTTCGGAAGCCTCTTTGACCATTTCAGGGTCGAATATCTTATGAAAATGACGCACGCCCCCACCGAGAAAACTCGTCGGCACCGGGACCTGCTCAGTCACGCGCGCCATGGTCTCATAATACTTCGTCATCGCCTCTCCGGCTGGACCGAACAGAGCCTCCGCCGTAGCCGCCAGTTCCTTCTTGGGATCGAGTGAAGCATCTACCGCGACTCGCAAGGCAAGGTAATCATTGAGAAAATTAACCTTGTTACGAAACGGTAGCTCACCCGGATCCGAGCGAAAACCTAACACTCCGCGATCCCGGTAATAGCGCACAGAGTCGGCGTATTCCAGATAGTTCGGGGACGGCAACCCGGCCGACCAGTAGATCGGATTGTACTCATAGGTGTAAATGTATGGAGTCAATCTCCTCCATGCCTCGACGAGTTCGGCGAACTTAGCAGACGAATCCCCTTCCTTCCGCGGTACGAGACGGAGGAGGTCATAGTTCATCCGGGTGATGTCCAGCATCACATTCTTCTCCGGCACCACCCTCGTGGGAGGTCGGGTATAGTTATTATAGGCATACACTCCGACCAATTTATTCGGAAACTCATCACGAATCCCTCGAGCGATCTCGTTGACATAGGCCATCACTCTATCGCTAATATTCGGCACTCCTTCCGGAGTGAGTTCCCCTGTATCCTGAGCACGACAGCGATCACACTGGCAGAACTCAAAGTTATCCTCAGGCGAGCACGGAAAGGTGTCAGCCCCCGGGTTTTCCCGCAGATATTTCTTCGCGGCGGCGATTCCCATACGGATGACCTCAGGATTGGTCGTGCAGATCTGTAGCTTGTGACTATCCGTGCCAGTCGCTCGCTGCCCACCGATGAGCGAAAAATACTCGGGGTGATAGGACTCTGGCTTCGTGGGATCGTTGTAGACAAACGAAGGCACGATCAGGCTGGCCCACGAGTGGTGCGCTGTGACCGTGGACTCTTTGCCAAATCGATTTCTCCGCACCCAGTCTCCGACTTCGCCTTCCTGATAGTAAGATGGAGGTCCCGCCACGATCCGGGGGTCCGAGGCTATTTGATACTTGTGCGTGCCGAGCCGCAGCTTTGGATCCGCATTGCTGGGAATCACGGCCCCCAAGTCGCCTGGAAAAGGCCAGCGGCATCCCCACAGGTCTAGGAGTCCGTATAACCCATTGGTAATGGCCAGGGGGCTTTTCCCTCGAATGATAACTTCATTTTCTGCAACGACGATCTCATAGTCGCCAACTCGCGCCCTTGCGAGATAGGTATCTTCACCAGCATCCTTTGCGACCAACTCCAGTTTAAGTGCGACCGCGTTCTCTGCAGGTGATTCGGCTAGAACATGGCCGGTAAGCTGCTTGTAATAGTGACGAAAATCGGCCAACGCTGGCTCACACAACTGCTCGACTTCGGTGGGAGCGGAGAGCCAAAGGCGAGAGCAAGATACATCGGATACAGCCATGACATTGGAAACCTGAGCTCCGAACCAGATGAGACACGCTCCAACTAGCGTTCGATAGATATTCATAAAGACATTACTAATTTACAATTCCTTCATTCTCTCCAAGCTCCCACCTAAGGGGATGCCGTCAGAAACTCGGTCGGATCGAGCGCGACCTCAGAAATTCGCAGTTCGTCGATCTCTCCTCGAAAGATGTTTTTGGAGGAAATCAAAACAGGATCGCTATTAGGCCAGATCGCAGGACCATTTTGTTCCTTGGCGTAAAAATTACTGCGCTGCTCCACTTCGACCTCCTGACCGTCGATAAAGAGGCGGACGACCAAGGACTCCGGACCTCGATAACCGACGACAGCAAAATGATGCCACTGATTCTCCGTCATGGCCGGCTCGGATGCCAGTACCGCAGCGGATGAGGTCTCCGTCATGGCCAAGGTCTGCAGGGCGGAGAAGACCAGGTTCCCCTTACTCACCGCCACAGACCACCCGCCCGGATTGCCCAGGTGTGAAGCATTGCCTATGATGCGCATGTGCTCTTCCTTGGCAGCACCATCATTCAATTTTAGAAAACCTTCTATCGTGAAGCTACCCAACGAAAGAGCATTTTCCAGCACCTCGGATACGGGGAGAATGCTTCCCAGTTCACTAGCACCACCGGCATACGAGTGTTTATTGGGGAGCGATTGCCCCTCGCTCAGGATCGTAGCTCCAGGCACGCTCTCCGAGTATTGGGTCGTGGGCGACATTTCCAGAGCGAAGCTCGCTGAGTTAGCCTGCGAATCCCCATTCTCCTCAAACCTCCAGTGGGCCAATGTCTGCGCTACAGAAGACGTAGCCAACGCCGCAAAAAATGCGAGATTGAGAAGTTGTCTCACGAGATCAACTCCTGGCGCTGACGGCTCGTGCGACGCACCGTCGTACAGATGATAACCGAAACGCCCAAGCCGAGCAGAACCCACGTACCGGGCTCAGGCACCGCCACGAGAAACTCGGAAGTTAAGAGAGCTGTATTACTAATACGCAGTTCATCAATCAGCCCATTGAAATTATTGCTGGGACCACCTAGATTCCATGAATTCGTTGGTGACATGCTAATATGAGTCGAGCCATTCGCAGCATAGAACTGCAAACCACCTACCGTCGATCCATCGACATAAAACTGGACCGCAGTCCCATTACCCGAACTGTAGGAACCCACCCAGGCGACATGGTGCCACGCCCCCGTAGTAAGGCCAGCACCCGCTACAGACTCACTCAGCACGCCATTGCCATTAAATCCGGAGGTGTAACTCGACATCGTCGATCCCACCGAAAAATAGATCCCGGTATCCGTCACGTCATCGATAGAGGAAAATATCACCTGAAAGTTATCTGCGCCGGGATTCAAATACACAAACGCTTCCAGCGTAAAACTTCCGGAGCTGAAAGTCGTATTGAGAAGAGAGCTCGCGGCCACGACCGAGGGCGAGGTCCCCTGATCATAAGAAGCC
>Ga0247822_10000273_pt1 | contig 26295 bp, 35 predicted proteins | sample 13C_Cellulose_Da_FD_192423 | JGI IMG/M metagenome (GOLD analysis project Ga0247822, IMG submission 192423) | Soil microbial communities from agricultural site in Penn Yan, New York, United States - 13C_Cellulose_Day30 | ecosystem: Environmental > Terrestrial > Soil > Agricultural land | place...
GGCCGGGCCGGGGCGCCGCCCGGCCCTGGCGCGGTGGCCGGCGCCGACACCGCGACCGCGTCGACCACCTGGCGCGCCACCGGCGCCATCACGAACGCGGTCAGCAGCAGCGCCAGCCCGGTCACCACCAGCGTCGGCGGCGCCTCGGGCGCGCCCAGCGCGTTGCGCAGCAGCGCCAGCACCACCGACGTCTTCACGAACGCCGACAGCATCAGCGCGATCAGCGGCACCACCGCCACCGCCGCCAGCGCGATCGCGCCCTCGGCGGTCACGAGCGGACCTCGGCCGCCGTCACGACCGGTCCTCGGGCCGACGCCGCACCAGCGCCTTCGCCAGCGCGTCGCCGATCGCCGCCCCGAACGGCCGCGGCCGCTCGCGCGCGGCCTCCTCGGCCGCCAGCACCTCGCCGTCGAGCTCGCTGATGAGGCTCACCCCCATCTCGCTCGACCCCAGCAGCAGCGTCTTACCGGCCACCTCGACGACATAGAGCGCCCGCCGCGGCTCGAGCGGCACCCGGGCGACCACCGTGACCCCACCGCCGACCCGCCGCCCTTCCATCCAGCGCCCGAGCACCCGCACCGCGACCCATGCCGCCGCGCACACCAGCACCAGCACGAGCAAGCTGGTCAACACCAGCTCCCCGTACCCCGTCCCCGCGCCCGCGGCCTGCGGCTGCATGCGAGCGGTCGTAGCACCCGCCCCTGACAGCCCCGACGGATGAGCAGCCGGGAGCGGCGCTGAGAATCACGCCGCGACCCGGTATATCCGAGCCGACGCAGAGCTCAGTCGCACGTTCCTGTCGCGACGATGTCGCCCGCGTTGCGCGGCACGAGCGTGCGCTCGTCCTGGGTGTTGTTCCAGTGCATCAGGCCGGTGAGGCACGCGATCGTTCCCTCGGCCGGGAACGCCGTACCCGGCGTGTACATGAACGCCTCGTCGTCGATGATGAGCTCTCCGTTGGCGCCGTCGCGCACGCGAACCCGTCCGTTGCCGACGTTGTTGTCGACCACGGTCAGGTTGGTGAGACGGACCAGCACGCCCTCGTAGGGCTCACCGTCCGTCAGGTGGGCCAGCGTCCCCGCCGGGACGCCGGTGAGCGGGGTCGGCGCGGTGCCGCCGCCAGGGGCCGCGGTGATCGTGGCGTTGGTGATCTCGGTGAGCTGATTGTCGTACTCGGTGACGTTGCCGGCGACGTCGACCAGCGAGCCGACGGTGAACGCCGCGTCGGGCGAGCTGTTGCCGGTGAAGACGAACACGCCGTTGTGGGCGGCGGCGGTCGCCGAGTCGGCAACCCACAGGCCACGCACGCCGCCGATCTCGTCACGGCCGGTGACCACCACGTCATTCAAGCGAACCGTGCCGGTCGCGGTGCCCATCTGGACCATGGCGACGGTGGTGTTGGTCTGGCAGGCCGGCACGTTCTGCTGGCAGGAGAAATCCATGCAGTCGATGAAGCCGTCGGCGTCGTTGTCCACGCCGTCGCCGCAGGCGGTGGCGTCGGCCTCCTGCGCCGGGCAGGCGCTGGCGTCGTCGGCCTTGACGATGTCGGTCGTCGCGCGCGGCAGGACCTTGTAGTCGTAGAAGTAGTCGCCCACGCCGGTGATCGAGGCCAGGCAGTCGCCGCGGGTCACCAGGGCCGGCATGTTGGGGATCTCGGCCAGGGTCGAGTCGACGCCGAGCTGGCCGGTGACCGAGAAGCCACGGAAGGTCGGATCGGGATTGGAGCCGCTGGCGCCGATCTGGCGCAGGTTCTCGAGCACCGAGACGTTCTCGAGCTTGATGAGGACGCCCTCCCACTTCTCGTACTCGGCCTCACGGGCGACCTTGTCCATGCGCCCGAAGGCCAGGGCGTCGAGCACGTGGGGCGCCGGCACGGTGCCGGTGCCGACCTTGGTCACCGTCAGCGAGCCCGACGACTGCGGGATCAGCTCGGTCACGGTCGCGTCGTCGTCGTCCTGCGAGTACTCGTCCTTCATCGCGCCGGTGATGTCGACCAGGTCGCCGACGGCGAGCCGGCCGACCTGCTCGTTCCCCGCGCCGAACACGAGCACGCCCGAGAACGGCCCGCCCTCCGGCTCCATCACGTAGATGTTGCCCCGGCGGTTGCCGAAGTTGTCGATGGCGACCACCACCACGCCGCGCAGGGTCACCGGGTCCTCGACCTGGACGTCGTCGCTCTGGACGTCCTGGATGCGCATGTCGTCGCCGCCAGGCGCGTCGACGCCCGGTTGGTCGTCGCTAGCGCCGGTCTCGCCACGGCAGCCGGTGGTGACGGCCAGGACGGCCAGAGAGAGGAAGGAGGCGTAGGCGAGTGGTCGCATCATGGTGGACTCCAGCGAAGGGGATTCGCGGGGTCATACACCAAAAGAAAACGCCCGCGGTGAAGCGGGCGTCACACAGCGACCAACAAAATTGCGAAGAGCGGCTCGCGCCGCGACGTCGCGCCTGAGCTCAGGCGCCGACGGCGGGGGCCAGCCCGACCAGCTCGACGAACGCCATCGACGCCGCGTCGCCGCGACGGAAGCGCGTCTTGAGCACGCGGGTGTAGCCGCCCTTGCGGGTCTTGAAGTGCGGGCCGATCTCGGCGAACAGGCGGTCGAGCGCGACGGCGGTCTTCACCGTCTTGCGCGCCATGCGGCGCGCGTGGACGACCTGGGCCTTCTCGGCCGGGCTCGCCTTGTCGCCCTTCTTGATCAGGTCGGCGACGTCGACGCCCCACCGGATGGTGGCGTCGGCGAACGAGCGCAGTTCCTTGGCCTTCGCCTCGGTGGTCTCGATGCGACCGTGCGTGAACAGCGCGGTCACGAGGTTGGCAAAGAGCGCGTCGCGGTGGGCCGCGGTGCGCGAGAGCTTCCGTCCAGAGTTGCCGTGGCGCATGGGATCACTTCTTGAGCGGGTTGGGACCCGGCCAGTTGTCGAGCTTCATGCCCAGGGAGAGGCCCATCTCGGCCAGGATCTCCTTGATCTCCTTGAGCGACTTGCGGCCGAAGTTCTTGGTCTTCAGCATCTCGGACTCGCTCTTCTGCACGAGCTCGCCGATGTACTTGATGTTGGCGTTCTGCAGGCAGTTCGCCGAGCGCACCGACAGCTCCAGCTCGTCGACCGTGCGCCACAGGTTCTCGTTGAGCTTCTCCTGCTCTTCGTCCCGGATCGGCTCGGCCGGCTCGGCCATCTCCTCGAAGTTGATGAACAGGTTGAGCTGTTCCTTGAGGATCTTCGCCGCGAACGCGACCGCGTCGTCGGGGCGCACCGCGCCGTTGGTCCACACCTCGAGGGTCAGCTTGTCGTAGTCGGTCTGCTGACCGACGCGGGCGTTGGTGACCGTGAAGTTGACCTTCTTGATCGGCGAATACAGCGCGTCGATCGCGATCGTCCCGACCGGCAGGTTGGCGCTGTGGCGCTCGGCCGGCGCGTAGCCGCGACCGGTCGACACCGTCAGCTCCATCGCGATCTTGCCGTCCTTGGCGAGCGTGCAGATGCGGTGGTTCGGGTTGAGCACCGTGATGCCGTCGAGCACCGCGATGTCCTTGGCCAGGACCGGACCCTCACCCTGCTTGTCGAGGCGCAGCGTGTAGGTCTTGTCGGTCTCGACCTTGAACAGCGTCTCCTTCAGGTTGAGGATGATGTCGGTCACATCCTCGACGACGCCGGGCAGCGAGCTGAACTCGTGCAGCGCGCCCTCGATGCCGATGTGGGTGATCGCGGCGCCCTGCAGCGACGACAGGAGGACCCGGCGCAGGCCGGTGCCGAGCGTCGTGCCGAAGCCGCGCTCGAGCGGCTCGCACGAGAACTTGCCGTACGTCTCGGACCGCTCCTCGATCTCGAGCATGCGCGGCCGGATCAGGTCGCGCCAGTTCTTGGCCATGAAGGCGGTCTGCTCGGGGGTCGGCTCCATCGTCGCTCCTTGCGCGTCAGTCAGTCGGTCGGACATCAGGTCGGGCTCGGGTCAGATCACTTCGAGTAGAGCTCGATGATGAGCTGCTCGCGGATCGGCAGGGTGACGTCCTCGCGCGCGGGCAGCTGCTTGATCGCGCCGCGCATGCCGTCCTTGTCGAGCTCGATCCACTGCGGGACGCCACGGCGGTCGACCGCCGCCAGCGCCTCGCTGATGCGGGTGATCGTCTTCGACCCCTCCCGCACCTGCACCACGTCGCGCGCGCGAACCTGGTACGAGGGGATGTTGACCTTCTTGCCGTTGACCGTGAAGTGACCGTGGCGGACGAGCTGGCGCGCCTCGGCGTGGTCCGAGGCGAAGCCCATGCGGTAGACGACGTTGTCCAGCCGGCGCTCGAGCAGCTGGATCAGGTTCTCGCCGGCCACGCCCTTGCCGCGGGTCGCGCGGAAGAAGTAGCCGCGGAACTGGCGCTCGGCGATGCCGTAGATGCGCTTCACCTTCTGCTTCTCGCGCAGCTGCTCGCCGTAGTCGGAGCGCTTGCGGCGCCGCGACTGGCCGTGCTGACCCGGCGGATAGCTGCGGCGCTCGTAGCCGCACTTGTCGGTGTAGCAACGCTCCCCCTTGAGGAAGAGCTTCATGTCCTCGCGCCGGCACAGCCGGCAGACAGGTCCCGTGTAGCGAGCCATCGCGGTGCTTCCTTTACCTTCGACTCAGACGCGGCGGCGCTTGCGGGGCCGGCAGCCGTTGTGGGGAACGGGGGTGACGTCGCGGATCAGGTTGATCTTGAACCCGGCGGCGTTGAGGGCGCGCAGCGCCGACTCGCGGCCGGCGCCCGGTCCCTTGACGTACACGGTGACGTTGCGGACGCCGTGCTCCATCGCCTTCTTGGCGGCGTCCTCGGCGGCGAGCTGGGCGGCGAACGGGGTCGACTTGCGCGAGCCCTTGAAGCCACAGGTGCCGGACGACGACCACGCGACGACGTTGCCCGAGACGTCGGTGATCGAGACGATCGTGTTGTTGAACGTCGCCGAGATGTGCGCGACGCCGGTCTGGATGTTCTTCCGGACCTTCTTCTTCTGCTTGCCCTTGACGGTCGACATGATCTCTTTGCCTCGCTACCTGCGGGTCACTTCTTGGTCGCGCCGCCCTGCTTCTTGACGGCCATGCGGCGCGGACCCTTGCGGGTGCGGGCGTTGGTGTGAGTACGCTGGCCGCGCGCGGGCAGGTTGCGCTTGTGGCGCGAGCCGCGGTAGCAGCCGAGATCGACCAGGCGCTTGATCGAGAGCTGGACGTCGCGGCGGAGGTCGCCTTCGACCCGGTAGTGCTTGTCGATCGCGTCGCGGATCTTGCGCACGTCGTTCTCGTCGAGATCGTCGGTGCGCTTGTCGGGCGAGATGTTCGCCTCGCGGAGCACCACGTTCGACGCGTGGCGACCGAGGCCGAAGATGTAGGTGAGTGCGATCTCGATCCGCTTGTTGCGGGGGAGGTCGACGCCAGCGATGCGAGCCATTTACAGGTCTCCTAGGTGATCTCGATCAGAAGCCCAGTTGCTCAGCCCTGGCGCTGCTTGTGGCGCGTGTTGGTGCAGATGACGCGCACGACTCCCTTGCGCTTGATGACCTTGCACTTGGGGCAGATGGGCTTGACCGACGCTCGAACTTTCATGACGCTCTATCTTTCGTCGTGACCGGGATTGCCCGGGGTGGATGACTTGCGCGTGAGCACCCAGGGACCTTCGTCCAGGACGGCGATGGTGTGCTCGAAGTGGGCGGAGAGGCTGCGGTCTTTGGTCACCGCCGTCCAACCGTCATCGAGTACCTCGACGTCAGGGGCCCCGGCGTTTACCATAGGTTCCACAGCAATGACAAGGCCACGTTTGATGGCTTTTCCCCGCCCTGGGGTGCCGTAGTTGGGGACTGCGGGGTCCTCGTGCATCCGCTTGCCGATGCCGTGCCCGACGAAGACCCTAACCACTGAATATCCCTCTGCTTCGGCGCAGCGCTGGACCGCCGCCCCGATGTCCTCGATCCGGTTCCCGATCCGGCACTGCTCGATCGCGAGATCCAGGGATCGGCGGGTCGTGTCGACCAGCCGCTTGGCCTCGGGCGTCCCCTGCCCCGCGATCACGGTCCGGGCCGAGTCGCCGCACATGCCGTGCTTGTACGAGCCGAAGTCGACCGAGACGATGTCCCCGTTCTGGACGATCTTGTCCTTGCGCGGGATGCCGTGGACGATCTCCTCGTTGATCGAGATGCACGTCACCGCCGGGTACGGCGGGCTGGCGTAGCCGAGGAACGCGCTGACCACGTTGTCGCGCTTGATCGCTGCGCGGGCGATGCGATCGAGCTCCCAGGTGGAGATCCCGGGCTCGACCGCCCTGCACACCTCGTCGAGGATCGCCTCCACGACCAGGGCGCTCTCGCGCATCTGGTAGATCTGGTCGAGGCTCTTGTAGTCGATGCGCATCGGGGGTGGGGATCGGCTGGCGAGTGACCGAAACACGAAACGCGAGCGCCGCGCTCCCTGTTCGGGACGGCGCGGCGCCGCGGCGCGAGAGTGAGGGCGACTACGAGCGCGCGGGCGCCGGGCGGGCAGCGACCCGACCGCGGATGCGGGGCCCCTTCGGGCCGGTGAAGCCCTCGTAGTTGCGGGTGATGAGGTGCGACTCGATCTGCTGGACGGTGTCGAGCGCGACGCCGACGACGATCAGCAGGCCGGTGCCGCCGAAGCTGAACGGGACGTGCATGTACTTCTGGAGCAGCGCCGGGATCATGCAGACCACCGACAGGTACAGCGCGCCGGCGAAGGTGATCCGGGTCAGGACCTTCTCGATGTACTGCGCCGTGTTCTTGCCGGGACGGATGCCCGGCACGAAGCCGCCGCTCTTCTTCAGGTTGTCCGCCACCTCGACCGGGTTGAACACGACCGCGGTGTAGAAGTACGCGAAGAAGATCACCAGGATGGTGAAGATGGCGTTGTAGCGCCAGTCGGTCGGGTTGAGCACCGACGCCATCTGCTGGAGCAGCGGCGAGCCCGACATGTTCGCGATCTGGGTCGGGAACATCAGGATCGACGAGGCGAAGATCGGCGGGATGACGCCCGAGACGTTGATCTTGAGCGGCAGGAACGACTGGGCGCCCTGGTAGAGCTTCCGGCCGACCTGGCGCTTGGCGTACTGCACCGGGATCTTGCGGTGGGCGCGCTCGAAGTAGCAGATCGCCGCCACCGTGCCGACGATCAGGAGCATCAGCAGCAGGACCTCGAAGTTGCCGCCGCCATCGGCGCCGCCGCTGTTGCCGCGGCCGCCCAGGTAGTTGGTGACCGCGTCGGGCATCGCCGCGACGATGCCGGCGAAGATGATCATCGACGTGCCGTTGCCGATGCCGCGCTCGGTGATCTGTTCGCCGAGCCACATGATGAAGGCGGTGCCGGTGGTCAGCGTGATGATGGTCATCAGGCGGAAGCCCCAGCCCGGATCGACGACGATCTCGGCGCCGCGGCTCGACAGGCCCTCGAGGTACTGCGCGATGAAGAAGCCCTGGACGGTCGCGAGCGCGATCGTCCCGTAGCGAGTGAGCTGATTGATCTTGCGCCGCCCCTGCTCGCCTTCCTTGTTGAGCTGGTCGAGCTTGGGCACCACGACCGTGAGCAGCTGGATCACGATCGACGCGCTGACGTACGGCATGATCCCGAGCGCGAAGATCGACATCTGCTCGAGCGCACCGCCCGAGAAGGCGTTGAACATGCCCAGGAACGAGCCGGTGCTCTTGGAGATCAGGTTGCCCATCTCGACCCGGTTGACGCCGGGCACGGTGATGAACACGCCGATCCGGTAGACCGCGAGCATCGCGAGCGTGAAGATGATCCGCTTGCGGAGCTCGGGGATCTTGCCGATGTTCTGGAGACTGTTGGCCACGTAGACCCGCTTGCCGGGAGGGTTCCGGCGATGGACGTTGGCTTACTGCGCGGCGGCGGCGTTGTCCACCGCGGTCAGCGCGATGGCCGTACCGCCGGCGGCCTCGATCTTCTCGCGGGCAGTCGTCGAGAAGCGGTGGGCCCGCACGGTCAGCTTCTTGGTCAGCTCGCCCTCGCCGAGCACCTTGATCACCTCGACCCGCTTGGGCACCAGGCCCTTGGCGCGCAGGGCCTCGACGTCGACGGTGGCGCCGACCTCGAAGAGCTGCTCGAGGGTCTTGAGGTTGATCGGGAAGGCCTCGACGCGGAACGGGTTCTTGAAGCCGCGCTTGGCGATGCGCATCTTCATGGGCATCTGACCGCCCTCGAAGCCGATGCGCGCGCCGTGGTGACCGGGGCGGGCCTTCTGGCCCTTGACGCCCTTACCGGACGTCTTGCCGGTGCCCGAGCCGCGGCCGCGGCCGAGCCGCTTCTTGGTCTTGGTGGCGCCCTTGTTGGGAGCGAGCGTGTGGAGCGTGGTACCCATCGCGATCCTGCCTTGTACCCGCGGCGCCAGCCGGAGAGCTCGGCGAACGCGGCTGAATCTGAACTGAGCGGCCGGTCGGTGCAACTACCCGAACGGACGGGCGGCAACGGCCGCCGCCGGGTCGATCACTCGACCGGAACCACCGTGACCAGGTGGCTGACCTTGCGGATCATCCCGCGGATGGCGTGGGAGTCCTCGAGCACCTTCGACTTGTTGGGGCGGCCCAGGCCGAGCCCCCTGAGGGTCGCGCGCTGGGTCTCCGGGCAGCCGATGCCACTCTTGTGCTGGGTGACCTTGATCTTGAGAGCCATGACTAGCCTCGCATCTCGGCGACGGTGCGACCGCGGACCCGCGCCACCTGCTCGGCCGAGCGCAGCGACTTGAGCGCCATGACGACCGCGTGGATGACGTTGTGCGGGTTCGACGTGCCGAACGACTTGGTCAGGATGTCGGTGACGCCCGCGACCTCGAGGACCGGACGGACGCCGCCGCCGGCGATCACGCCGGTACCGGGGGCGGCCGGACGGAGCAGCACCTGGGCCGCGCCGAACTCGCCCATGATCTCGTGGGGGATGGTGCCCTTGATCAGCGGGATCCGGAACAGGTTGCGCTTGGCGCGGTCGGTGCCCTTGCGGATCGCCTCGGGCACCTCGTTGGCCTTGCCCAGGCCGGCGCCGACGTGGCCGTTCTGATCGCCGACGACGACGAGCGCCGCGAACGAGAACCGCCGGCCGCCCTTCACCACCTTCGCGACGCGGTTGATGAAGACGACCTTGTCGACGAGCTCGCCAACTTCTTCGGGATTGATCGACATGATGTTCCTGTGCCTGTGCGACTAGAAGGCGAGCCCGGCCTCGCGGGCGCCGTCGGCGACCTCGGCGACCCGGCCGTGATAGAGGTAGCCGTTGCGGTCGAACACGACCGACTTGATCTGCTGGGCGAGCAGCTTCTCACCGATCGCCTTGCCGACGATGCGGGCGACTTCCTTCTTGGTCTTGCCGTCGCCGCCCTCGAGCAGCGGCTTGACCGCCGCCTCGAGATCCGACGACGAGGCCAGGACCTTACCCGTGGTGTCGTCGATGGCCTGGGCGTAGATGTGCTTGGTCGAGCGGAACACCGACAGCCGCGGACGCTCGGCGGTGCCGCTGACGCGCTTGCGGATGTGGCCCTTGCGGCGGAGCCGCTTGCGCTCCTGCGGGTTGGCGATCTTGACGTGGCCAGCCATGGCGGTCTCCTACTTGCCCTTGCCGGCGGCCTTGCCCGCCTTGCGGATGATGGTCTCCTCGGCGTACTTCACGCCCTTGCCCTTGTACGGCTCGGGGGCGCGGAAGCTGCGGATCTTGGCCGCGGCGGCGCCGAGGAGCTGCTTGTCCATCGCGGACAGGATGAGGAGGTTCTTGTCGACCTTGGCCGACACGCCCTCGGGCAGCTTGTACTCGACCGGGTGCGAGTAGCCGAGGGTCAGCACGACCGTGCCGCCCTTGACCTCGGCGCGGTAACCGACGCCGTTGATCTCGAGGGTGCGCTCGAAGCCCTTGTTGACCCCGGTGATGAGGTTCGACGTGAGGGCGCGCATGAGACCGTGGGCGGCGCGGGTCGGCTTCTGGTCGTTGGCACGAACGAAGACCAGCTCGGCGCCCTCCTGCTTGACCTCGATCGCCTCGTGGCGCTGGAGGGACAGGGAGCCCTTGGGGCCCTTGGCGGTGATCTGCTGGGCCGTGATCTGCACGGTCACGCCCTTGGGAATCTCGATGGAACGCTTGCCGATGCGGGACATGGCGTCACCAGATCTCGCAGAGGATCTCGCCGCCGACGCCGCGCTTGCGCGCCTCGCGGTCGGTCATGATCCCTTGCGACGTGGAGATGATGGCGATCCCGAGCCCGTTGCGGACGCGGGGGACGTCACGGGCCGGGACGTACTTGCGCTGGCCGGGACGCGACACCCGGCGCAGGCCGGTGATCGCGTTGTGGGTGCGGCCGTCGTAGCGCAGGGTCACGGTGATGGTGCCGGACTTCTCGTCCTCGGCGCTGGCGACGCCGTCGAGGAAGCCCTCCTGACGGAGGATCTCGGCGATGCGCAGCTTGAGGTTCGAGCGCGGGCAGGCGACCTCGCGCTTGCGGGCGCGGATGCCGTTGCGCAGGCGGGCCAGGAAATCAGCGATGGGGTCGGTCATCGACACGGCAGGTCTTCCTTCTCCGGCTCACCAGCTCGACTTGATGACTCCCGGGATCTCGCCGCGCAGGGCGAGCTCACGGAAGCAAAGCCGGCACATCTCGAACTTGCGCAGGAACGCGCGCGACCGACCGCACCGCTTGCAGCGGTTGTGCTGGCGGACCTTGAACTTGTGCTTCTTCGGAAGCTTGTCGACGAGCTTGCTCATGCGGCCGCTCCTTGCGCGGGAGCCGACTGACGGAACGGCATGCCGAGGTAGGCGAGCAGCGCCCGGCCCTCGTTATCCGTCTTGGCAGTGGTGACGATGCTGATGTTGAGGCCCTTGACCGAGTCGATCTTGTCGTACTCGATCTCCGGGAAGATGATCTGCTCGCGAACGCCGAGCGTGTAGTTGCCGCGGCCGTCGAAGCCCTTGCTCGAGACGCCGCGGAAGTCGCGGACGCGCGGCAGGGCGATGTTGACCAGGCGGTCGAGGAACTCCCACATGCGGTCGCCGCGGAGAGTGACCATCACGCCGATCTTGTGGCCCTTGCGGAGCTTGTAGGTCGCGATGTCCTTCTTGGCCTTGCACACCACCGGCGCCTGGCCGGCGATCGCCTTGAGCTCCTCGACGGCGCTGTCGATGATCTTGGCCTCGTGGGCGGCGCGACCCAGGCCCATGTTCAGCGAGATCTTGACCAGCCGCGGGACCTCCATCACGGAGCCGTAGCCGAAGTCCTTGGTGAGCTGGGCCTTGACCGTGTCGCCGTACTGGCGCTTGAGCCGGGGCGGCTGCTCGCGCTTGTACTTGGGGGCCGGGCCGCTCGGCTCGGCGCCCTTCTTCTTGCCCCCGCCCTGCTTGGCCTGGGCGGCCTTCTTCTCTTTGGGCTCGGCCTTCGCCTCGCCCTTCTCGTCGTCCTTTGCCATCGTCGGTGTCCTTCAGGTTCCGATGGGACCAGGTCCGGGAATCGGGATCACAGCCCCGCCGCGGGGAAGCGGGTGCCGGTCTTCACGCCGACCCGGATCTTCTCGCCGTTCTCGACGACGATCTTGGTCCGGGTACCGCGGCCGAGCTTCTCGTCGAAGAGCAGCACGTTCGCGATGGCGATCGTGCCCTCCTTCTCGATGATGCCGCCCTGCGGGTTCTTCTGGGTCGCCTTGGTGTGGCGCTTGACCAGGTTGACCTTCTCGACGATCACGCGATCGCCGAGGACGCGCAGCACCTTGCCGCGCTTGCCCTTGTCCTTGCCCTTGGTGACGACCACGAGGTCGCCGCGGCGCACGTGTGCCATCACAGCACCTCCGGAGCGAGGGAGATGATCTTCATGAAGCGCTTGGCGCGGAGCTCACGAGCGACCGGCCCGAAGATGCGGGTCCCGATCGGCTCGTTCTCCTTGTTGATGAGGACGGCCGAGTTGCCGTCGAACCGGATGAAGCTGCCGTCGGGACGGGGGAGCTCCTTCTTGGTCCGGACGATCACCGCGCGGGCGACCTCACCCTTCTTCACCTTGGAGCCCGGGATCGCCTCGCGGACCGAGACGATGATGACGTCACCGATCGACGCGTAGCGCCGGCGGGTGCCGCCCAGGACCTTGATGCAGTAGACCTTCTTCGCGCCGGAGTTGTCGGCGACGTCGAGGACGGAAGTCTGCTGGATCACGGCAGAACCTCCTTGACCTGGGTCTGATCGGCCTTGGTCAGCGTGCGGAACACGCGCCAGCGCTTGGTCTTCGAGAAGCGGCGGGCCTCGATGATCTCGATGACGTCGCCGACGTTGCACGCGTTGTGCTCGTCGTGCGCCTTGTACTTCACGCGGCGGGTCACGAACTTGTGGAAGCGACGGTCGCGGACGCGACGGATGACGGTCACGACGACCGTCTTGTCCATGGCGTTCGACGTCACCGTGCCCTGGATCGTGCGGCGGGTGCCGCGGTCGTCCGCGGCCTTGGCGTCAGCAGTTGCGGTCGTCACGACTAGGCTTCCTTCTTCGCGCTGCGCTTGCGCTTGCCGGCGCCCTGGGTCTCGGTCCCGAGCTCCCGGGCGCGGAGGACGGTCAGGATGCGCGAGACCTCGCGACGCTTCGAGGTCATCTCGGCGGTCGAGGTCACCTGGTTGGTGTGGCGGCCGAGCTGAAGGCGGAACAGCTCGTCACGGACGCGGGCCAGCGCCGCCTTGAGCTCGTCGCTCGGCAGGTCGCGCAGCTTGTCGAGGGCGTCAGCGGTCTTGCTCATAGCACCGGCTCCCGGGCAACCATGTGGGTCTTGATCGGCAGCTTGTGGTGGGCGCGGAGGAAGGCCTCCTTCGCGGTGGTCGAGTCGACGCCCTCCACCTCGAAGATCACGCGGCCCGGCTTCACGACCGCGACCCAGCCCTCGACCGCGCCCTTACCGGTACCCATGCGGGTCTCGGCCGGCTTCTTGGTCACCGACTTGTCGGGGAAGAGGCGGACGTAGATCTTGCCGGACTTCTTCACGGCGCGGCTGATCGCGACGCGGGCGGCCTCGATCTGGCGGGAGGTGATCCAGCCGGGCTCGAGGACCTGGAGGCCGAAGTCGCCGAAGGAGACCTCGTTGCCGCCCTTGGCGAGCCCGGTGGTCCGGCCCTTGTGGCGCTTGCGGAACTTGGTGCGCTTGGGGGAGAGCATGGTGACGATTCCTTACGAGGCCTAGCGGGCCGTCGGAGCCTTGGGTTCCTGCTTGCGGGGCGCGAGGACCTCGCCGTGGAACACCCAGCACTTCACGCCGATGCTGCCGTAGGTGGTGTGGGCCTCGGTGAAGCCGTACTCGATGTCGGCGCGGAGGGTGTGCAGCGGCACCCGACCCTCGCGGTACCACTCGCGACGCGACATCTCGGCGCCGCCCAGGCGGCCGGCCGAGGCGACGCGGATGCCCTTGCCGCCGAACTTCATCGCGGTCTGGACCGCCTTCTTCATCGCGCGGCGGAAGGCGATGCGGCGCTCGAGCTGGGTCGCGATGTTCTCGGCGACCAGCTGGGCGTTGGTCTCGGCCTTGCGGACCTCGACGATGTTGAGGAAGACCTCATTCGAGGTCAGCGCCTGGACTTCCTTCTTGAGGGTCTCGACGCCGGCGCCGCGCTTGCCGATCACGATGCCGGGGCGCGCGGTGTGGATGTTGATCTTGCACTTGTTCGCGGCGCGCTCGATCTCGATGTACGAGATGCCGGCGAACGAGAGCTTCTTCTTGATGAAGCTCTTGAGGCGCAGGTCCTCGTGGAGCCACTTGGCGTAGTTCTTCTCGTTGTACCAGCGCGACGACCAGGTCTTGATGATGCCCAGGCGGAAGCCGGTCGGATGCGTCTTCTGACCCATGATGCGTTCCTCGATTCCGCTCAGTCGTCCGAGACGATGACGGTCAGGTGGCTGGTACGGTGGTTGATGCGGTTGGCGCGGCCCATCGAGCGCGGCATCCAGCGCTTCTGGATGGCGCCGCCGTCGACGGTGATGATCGCGATGCGGAGATCCTCGACCGACACGTCACCGCCCGACTTCTCCTCGGCGTTCGACGCCGCCGACTTGACCGCCTTGGAGATGATCTGCGCCGCCTTCTTGGGCATCAGGTCGAGCAGGCCGACCGCCTCCTCGACCGCCTTGCCGCGGACGAGGTTGGCGACGACCCGCATCTTGCGCGGGGACATCGAGATGCCGCGGATGAGAGCTCTGGCTTCCATGACTAGCGCGCCTTCTTGTCGCCGCCGTGGCCGTGGTACGTGCGAGTCGGGGCGAACTCGCCGAGCTTGTGACCGACCATGTGCTCGGTCACGAAGACGGGGACGAACTTCTTGCCGTTGTGGACGGCGAAGGTGAGCTGGACCATCTCGGGCGTGATCGTCGAGCGCCGCGACCAGGTCTTGATGACCCGCTTGTTCGGGTTCGACTCCTTCTGCGCCGCGGCGATCTTCTTGTGGAGGAACGACTCGACGTAGGGGCCCTTCTTGACTGAACGAGGCATGGCTTACCTTCTCTCCAGGCTCACTTCTTGCCGCGGCGGCGGACGATGTACTTGTCGGTGCGCTTGTTGTGGCGGGTCTTGTAGCCCTTGGTCGGGACGCCCCAGGGGGTGCACGGGTGGCGACCACCCGACGACCGACCCTCGCCACCACCCATCGGGTGGTCGACCGGGTTCATCGACACGCCGCGGTTGTGCGGGCGCTTGCCGAGCCAGCGCTTGCGGCCGGCCTTGCCCCACTCGATGTTCGCGTGCTCGGGGTTCGAGATCGACCCGATGGTCGCGCGGCAGTCGATGTGGACGCGGCGCATCTCGCCCGACGGCAGGCGGATGGTGCCCCACTCGCCTTCCTTGGCCATCAGGGTGACCTTGGTGCCGGCCGAGCGGCCGAGCTGGGCGCCACCGCCGATCTTGAGCTCGACGGCGTGGACCTCGGTGCCGACCGGGATGTAGCGGAGCGGCAGCGAGTTGCCCGGCTTGATGTCGGCCGAGTTGGCGCTGATGATCTCGGCGCCGACATCCAGCTTCTGGGGCGCGAGGATGTAGGCGAGCTCGCCGTCGGCGTACTGGATCAGCGCGATGCGCGCCGAGCGGTTGGGGTCGTACTCGATCCCGATGACCTTGGCGGGGACGCCGGTCTTGTTCCGCTTCCAGTCGATCTTGCGGTAGCGCTGCTTGTGGCCGCCGCCGCGGAACCGCGAGGTGATGCGGCCGGCGTTGTTGCGGCCGGCCTTCTGCGGCTTGTGCTCGAGCAGCGACTTCTCGGGCTTCGACTTGGTGATCGACGCGAAGTCCTGGGTCGACATGCCGCGGCGACCGGGCGAGGTCGGCTTGTACTTGATGATCGCCATGGTCAGACTCCCTCGAAGAAGGCGATCTGGTCGCCGGCCTTGAGCGTCACGTAGGCCTTCTTCCAGGCCGGACGACGGCCGGAGAACTTGCCCACCCGCTTCTCCTTGCCGCGGACGATCTGGGTGCGGACGTCGGTGACCGACACCTTGAACAGCGACTGGATCGCGTTGCGGATCTCGATCTTGTTGGCGTCGCGCGCGACCTCGAACACGACCTGCTGGGCGTAGTCCTCGCCCTCGGCCGGCCGCTCGGCCGCGCCGCCGGTCTCACGGAGGCGGGCGCTCTTCTCGGTGAGGAGCGGGCGCTTGATGACAGTCTGGGGGGCTCGCATGACCTGGGTCCTTCCGGATCACTCAGCCGCGGCGCGGAGCGTCTCTTCGACGGCCTTGACCGCGCTCTGGGTGAAGACGACCGCCTCGTGGCGGAGGATGTCGTAGACGTTGAGGCCCTCGACGGCGAGCCAGGTCGACGCCGGCAGGTTGCGGGCGCCGCGGGCCAGGGTGGTGTTGTCCTTGCCGTCGACGATCAGGACCTTGCTGGTCGGCTGGGCGTGGCCGAGGGCGGCCAGCGCGGCGGCGACCGCCTTGGTCTTGCCGCCGTCGACGTCGAACTTGTCGAGGACGATCAGCTTCTGCTCGCCGGCGCGCAGCGACAGGGCCGAGCGCAGGGCGCTCTTCTTGATCTTCTTGGGGAGCTTGTACTCGTAGCTGCGCGGCTTGGGACCGAACACGCTGCCGCCGCCGACCCAGTGCGGCGCCTTGCGGCTGCCCTGGCGGGCGCGGCCGGTGCCCTTCTGCTTCCAGGCCTTGATGCTCGAGCCACGGACCTCGCTCATGCGCTTGGTCGACGCGTTGCCGGAGCGGCGCTTGGCGAGCTGCCACTTCACGACTTCCCAGAGCAGGTGCTCGTGGACCTCGGCGGCGAAGACGTCGTCGGCCAGGTCGATCTGGCCCACGCTCTTGCCGGCGGTGTTCTTGATGTCGAGCTTCATGGCACGTCCTTCAGATCTTGATCTCGACGTCGACGCCGGCCGAGAGGTCGAGCTTCATCAGCGCGTCGAGGGTCTGCTGGGTCGGCTCGAGGATGTCGAGCAGGCGCTTGTGCGTGCGGATCTCGAACTGCTCGCGCGACTTCTTGTCGGTGTGGGGCGAGCGCAGCACGCAGTACTTGTTGATCTTGGTCGGCAGCGGGATCGGCCCCGCGATCTTGGCCCCGGTGCGCTTGGCGGTCTCGACGATCTCGCCGGCGGACTGATCGAGGAGCTTGTGGTCGTAGGCCTTGAGCCGGATGCGGATCCGCTGGGTGGTCATGTGCTGATTCCTAGGGTCCTCTGAGGAGTCGCGCAGTGTACTCAGATCGAATTCAAATGGAAGTGCTTTTTGCAGCTTCTTACGGGGGGTTGCGGAGGCTTGAGGCGATCGCCGAGCGATCAGAAATCAGCTTCGCAACCTCTCGGAATCAGGCGGTGATCTTGGTGACGACGCCGGCGCCAACCGTCTTGCCACCCTCGCGGATCGCGAAGCGGAGGCCTTCCTCGCAGGCGATCGCCGAGATCAGCTCGACGTCGACCCGGATGTTGTCGCCCGGCATGACCATCTCCATGCCGTCCGGCAGCTTGACCACGCCGGTCACGTCGGTGGTCCGGAAGTAGAACTGCGGGCGGTAGCCGTTGAAGAACGGCGTGTGACGGCCGCCCTCCTCCTTCTTCAGGATGTAGATCTCCGCCGCGAACTTCGTGTGCGGCAGGACCGAGCCCGGCTTGCACAGCACCATGCCGCGCTCGATGTCCTCGCGCTTGAGGCCGCGCAGCAGCAGGCCGACGTTGTCGCCCGCCTGGCCCTCGTCCAGCAGCTTGCGGAACATCTCGACGCCCGTGCAGGTCGTCTTCTTGGTGTCGCCCAGGCCGACCACCTCGATCTCGTCGCCGACCTTCACGATGCCGCGCTCGATGCGGCCGGTCACCACCGTGCCACGACCGGTGATCGTGAACACGTCCTCGACCGGCATCAGGAACGGCTTGTCGATCTCGCGCTTCGGCTCCGGGATGAACGAGTCGCACGCGTCCATCAGCTTCTGGATCGACGCCACGCCGTACTCGGTCGAGGTGTCGCCCTCGAGCGCCTTCAGCGCCGAGCCGCGGATGATCGGGGTGTCGTCGCCCGGGTACTGGTACTTCGACAGCAGCTCGCGCAGCTCCATCTCGACCAGGTCGAGCAGCTCCTCGTCGCCCTTGCCGATCATGTCGCACTTGTTCAGGTACACCACGATCGCCGGCACGTTCACCTGCCGGCCCAGCAGCACGTGCTCACGCGTCTGCGGCATCGGCCCGTCCGGCGACGACACCACCAGCACCGCGCCGTCCATCTGCGCCGCGCCCGTGATCATGTTCTTGATGTAGTCCGCGTGGCCCGGGCAGTCGACGTGCGCGTAGTGCCGCTTGTCGCTCTCGTACTCGACGTGCGCCGTCGCGATCGTGATGCCGCGCGCCTTCTCTTCCGGCGCCTTGTCGATCTGGTCGAACGCCGTGAACTTCGCCAGGCCCTTGCTGGCCTGCACCTTGGTGATCGCAGCGGTCAGCGTGGTCTTGCCGTGGTCGACGTGGCCGATCGTGCCGATGTTCACGTGGGGCTTGTTACGGACGAACTTTTCCTTCGACATGACGCTGCTCTCCTGCGGGCCTTAGCGAAGCCGGACGTACAGTTGGGTTTGCTGCGAGCCCTCTGTGAGAATTGAACTCACGACCCCTTCCTTACCAAGGAAGTGCACTGCCACTGTGCTAAGAGGGCGGGGAAACTGGGTGATGGGAAGCGTTACGAGTGACGGAGCGGGCGATGGGATTCGAACCCACGACATCCAGCTTGGAAGGCTGGAGCTCTACCGCTGAGCTACGCCCGCGCGTGGATTCTTCCCGGTGGAGGAGGGTGGATTCGAACCACCGAAGGCGTGGAGCCGGCAGATTTACAGTCTGCTCCCTTTGGCCACTCGGGAACTCCTCCGGATGTCGTGAAATTAGCTTACGTTGCGAGACCTTGCGCTGGCTGGAGCTGGCGGTGGGACTCGAACCCGCGACCTCCTGATTACAAGTCAGGTGCTCTACCGGTTGAGCTACGCCAGCGGAATCAATGAGGAAAGAACTCCGCCGCGTGCACCACGCGACGTCCGCGAGTGTATAGGCGATGACTTTCGCGGAGTCAACGCCCTTTCGCGGGTTTTCCCCCGAGCGATCGCCACTCCGATCGCGTCCGCGGCGCCGCATCATTATATATCCGCTTCGATGGCGCCTGGCTCAGGGCGCCCGGACCGCGCTGGCAGTGGGGACGACCGCCTCCCCCTTCGCCTCGCGGGCGAGGATCGCGGTGATCTCGCCCGCCTTCACCTTCGACGCCCGGCTCCACGCGTTGTCGACGCCGTACGCGGCGGCGAGCTTCACGTTCATGTCGTGGCCCTCGAGCGCGGTGTGGAGGTGGCGGCGCACGCGCTCGTGCACCTCGCTCACGTAGAGCGCGCGCGCCTCGACCGACAGCCCGTCGGGATAGGGAGCCCGCACCGCCGTCTCCCACAGCTCCATGAAGATCTGCGACATGCGGTAGCCGGCGGCGAGCGCCCAGTACGGGTCCTTCTGCTCGAGCGCCTGCTTCCAGCGATCGTAGGCCGCCGCGGCCAGCTTCTCCTTGGCGACCAGGTCGGCCTTGAGCAGCTCGTCGGCCGAGCGCAGGGGCACGGCGGCGAACTCGCGCGCGGCGAGCTCGCCCAGGTAGTAGTGGGCCATCGCGATGAAGTACGGATCGTCGACGTGGGTCGCGCGCCGCCACGCCGCCACCGCGGCCTCGAGCGCCAGCCGAGCGTCGGCCGCCCGCCCCTGCTCCATGAGCACGTAGCCGAGGCGCGCGTTGATCTCGATGCGGTCGAGGAACGACACGTCATCGCGCGCGGCGATCTCGCGTAGCGTCTTCTCGGACGCGATCCACGCGCTGGCCTCGGCCTCGAGCCCGGCCACGCGCAGGTGGCCGTCGAGCGACTCGCGGCCGCGCGGGAAGCGCGCCACCAGATCGCGGTAGGCGGCGATCGCCGACCGGGTGTCACCGAGGTTCTCGTGGATGACCCCGACGTTGAACAGCGCGGCCGGCGCCAGCCGCGACGTCGGGAAGTCGGCGGCGAGCTGGCGGTAGAGCGCCATCGCCTCGGTCGGGTGACCGGCGTCGAGCGCGGCCTTGGCCTGATCGAGCAGGGTCGACGGCGCGATCGCGTCGATGCCACCCGCGCTGTTGGGGACCAGCCGGATCTCTTCGAGGTCGTAGTGGGCGCCGCGGCCCGTGCCCGGGCGGCCGCCGGCGTCACCGGTCGGGCGTGGTCCCTGGGTCGCGGTGGCCAGGTCGTCGGCCGGCGCGAGGTCGGTGGTGGCGTCGGTCGGCGCGGGCGGCGTCGGCGTGGTCGACCGTGCGCGTGGGCCACAGGCGGCGAGCGCGAGGGTCAGGAGCGCGGCGAGGCAGGCGCGGCGGGGCATGATGACGATATTGACGCACGGCGCGCGCGGACGACGCAGAGGCTGTGAAGCTATCGCGATCACACGCCCAAGCGCGCGGAATCAGCCCGCGACGACCTTGACCATGACCCGGCGGCTGCGCGGGCCGTCGAACTCGCAGAAGTAGAGCGCCTGCCACGTCCCCAGGACGGGCTTGCCACCGTCGATCACCAGCGTGACCGAGGCGCCCACGAGGCTGCTCTTGATGTGGGCGTCGGAGTTGGTGGCGGCGGAGACGTACGGCCCGTCGTGCGGCACGACCTTGCCCAGCTGCTCGAGCAGGTCGGTCTTCACTTTGGGGTCGCTGTTCTCCTGGATCGTCAGACCCGCCGTGGTGTGCGGACAGAAGACGCACGCGAGCCCGCTGTCGACGCCGCTCTTCCTGATGGCGGCGCGCACCAGCGAGGTGATGTCGATCGTCTCGATGCGCGTCGTGGTCCGGACGTCGAAGATCTCGGTGGCCGGCATGAAGCGAGTGGTACCATGAAGAGGGCGACGGTTTCGCTTGACGATCCGGCTGTCACACCGCTTTGCTAGATGATGAGAGTCGACGCGCGTTCGGACGATCCGACGCTCGACTCGGCTGGCGAGGTCGCTCACTCGATGAAGGTCGCGTTCACTCACAACCTCCGGCTCACTGATGTCCGCCACTCCGAGAAGGAGGCCGAGTTCGACAGCGTCGAGACGGTCAACGCCATCGCGGCGGCCATCGAGGCCGCCGGGCACGAGGTCGAGAAGGTCGAGGTCTCCGGCCCGGCCTCGACCCTGCTCGAGCGGCTCGAGGCGATCGACCCGGACATCATCTTCAACACCGCCGAGGGCCAGCAGGGCAAGCTGCGCGAGGCGCTCTACCCCGCCCTGTTCGAGGAGCTCGGCATCCCGTACACCGGGTCCGACGCGTACACGAACGCGCTCACCCTCGACAAGTGGCTGACCAAGCTGCTGGTCACCAAGGCCGGGGTCGACAGCCCCCGGGCTTGCCTGGTCCACGCTCGAAACTTCGAGCAGATCATCGACCGCGGCGTCGGCCTGGCCTTCCCGGTCATCGTCAAGCCGAACCACGAGGGCTCGAGCAAGGGCATCTACGTGGGCGGCGGCAACGGCAGCAACGGGAACGGCAACGGGTCCAGCGTGGCGAGCGCGCTCGCCAAGGATGGATCCGTGGTGCGCGAGCCCAGGGATCTGCCGGCCGTGCTCAAGTCCGCCCTGCGCGCCTACCCCGACGGGGTGCTGGTCGAGGAGTACGTCGAGGGCGTCGACGTCATGGTCGGGTACATCGACGGGGTCGGCCACGACAACGGGCTCCTGCCCCCGGTCGAGCTGCTGATGGAGACCTCGGCCGACCGGCCGTTCAACGTTTGGGACTACCGGCTCAAGAACGTCGAGCCCGGCAAGGCGTCGTTCCGCTGCCCGGCCAACATCCCGCGTGACATCGCCGCGCGGGTCCGCCAGATCGCCGGCGAGGTGATCCGGGTCCTCGGCCTGCGCGACCTGGCCCGGGTCGACTTCCGCATCTCGCCCGACGGCCGGATCTACTTCCTCGAGGCCAACGCCATCCCGTCGCTGGCCCCATCGGCGTCGCTGTTCGTGGCGACCTCGCAGCTCGGCATGGGCTACGGCACCTCGGTCGCCTCGATCTTGAACTCGGCGGCCCTGCGCTCGGGGCTGGCCACCGCCAGCCAGCTCGGCGTCCACCGCCGGCCGGGCCGGGCCCAGCCGATCCGGGTCGGCTTCACCTACAACGTGAAGCGCGACCACGACGGCGACGACGAGGCCGAGTGGGATCCGCCCGAGACCATCATCGCCATCGCCAACGCGCTGGCGCGGCAGGGCCACATCGTCGTCCACCTCGAGGCGACCCCCGACCTGCCCCGGGTGCTGGCCGAGGCCGACGTCGACCTGATCTTCAACATCGCCGAGGGCGTCGAGGGCCGCAACCGCGAGGCCCAGGTGCCGGCGCTCTGCGAGCTGCTCGGAGTGCCGTACACCGGCTCGGACAGCGCCACCCTCGCCATCGCGCTCGACAAGGCGCTGGCGAAGAAGGTGCTGATGCAGCACGACATCCTGACGCCGAAGTTCCAGCTCATGGAGTCGGCGCGGGAGCGGCTCAGCCCCGACCTGTCCTTCCCGCTCATCGTCAAGCCGAACGCCGAGGGGTCGAGCAAGGGCATCGAGGGCTCGACCAGCGTGTGCGACACCGAGGAGGAGCTGCGCGCGGCGGTCAAGCTGTGCGTCGAGCGCTACCGGCAGCCGGCCCTGGTCGAGGAGTACATCGCCGGCCGCGAGTTCACGGTCGGGCTCCTGGGCGAGAAGCGGCCGCGGGTGCTGCCGCCGATGGAGATCTGCTTCAAGAACAAGGACAACGACCGGCCGGTCTACGACTACCAGGTCAAGCAGGAGTGGGAGCAGCACGTCTTCTACCAGTGCCCTGCGAAGCTGACCGAGTCGGAGCAGAAGGCGATCGAGAAGATCGCGCGGGCGACCTTCTGGGCGCTCGACTGCCGCGACGTCGCCCGCGTCGACCTGCGCATGGACGCCGAGGGCCGGATCTACGTCCTCGAGGTCAACCCGCTGCCCGGCCTGACCCCGGGGTACTCGGACCTGGTGCTGATCGCCCAGGCGATCGGCATCGAGTACGACCAGCTCATCGCCGAGATCATGAGCGGCGGCCTGCGCCGCATGCGCGAGAAGCGGCGCGAGGAGCGCGAGCTCGACAAGAAGGAGGCGGCCGCCAAGGCGACTGCCGCCGAGGCCGCCACCAAGCTGGAGAAGGCGGCCGAGAAGGCCGAGAAGGCCGCCGAGAAGGCCGAGAAGGCCGCCAAGCGGATGGCCAAGCTGGCCGTCGACAAGGCCCGTCCGCCGGGCGTGCGGCCGGAGATGGTTGCGTCTCCGCTCGCCCTGGCCGAGTCGAGCGACGGCGACTCGGCGCGGACCGAGGTCCCGGCCGGACCGCCGACGCAGCACTGACGCGGTCGCCGCCAACGGTCGGCTTCTGCGAAGTTCCTGCGGCGCGTTCCGCGCCGCATACTCGACCGCCGCGGAGCCCGGGTGTGCGCCGCGTCAGTCGTCTTCCGGACGCCTTCGGCGTCCTCCGATGGGGGATGGATCGCCATCCCCCACCCCCCCACTCTTCTCGCGCCACTTCGTACACCTGAGGCCCGACGGACCAGCTCGCGACGGGGGCGGCTGATAGATTCATGCCGTGCGCATCGGGACCCGCATCACGGTCGCGACCGCCCTGTCGGTCACGCTGACCCTGGCGGTGTACGCGCTGTTCGACGTGCGCACCCGCAGCGCGTCGCGGCGGCAGGCGCTCGAGGCCGAGGCGCGGTCGACGGCGCTGGCGCTGCGCAGCACGCTCGAGGCGCTGGGCCCGGCCGCGAACAAGATCGACCCGGCCCGGCTGGCCAAGGACGTGTCGCGCGACCTCGGCCGCGGCACCGGCTGGCAGGTGCTGATCGTCCGCCGCGATCCGGCGGCCAAGCTGCCGCCGCCGAACCTGTCGGCCGGGCAGGCCCGCCGGATGCGGGCGCTGGCCGAGTCGCCCCAGCTCGCCCTGGTCGAGCACGAGGACGGGTCGCTGCACTACGCGGTGCCGCTGCGCGCCCCGGCCGACCGCGGGGTGGTGGTCACCGGCATGCTCGAGCTGGCCCGGCCGACCGCCCGGCTCGACGAGGAGCTGGCCCACGACACCTGGCGGGCCGTGCTGTGGGTCATCGTCATCGGCGGGGCCACCACCACGGCCGTGTTCCTGCTGACCCGCACGCTCATGACCCGGCCGATGGAGAAGCTGCTGCGCGGCATCGACGACGTCGCCAAGGGCGACCTGTCGCACGTGCTCCTGTCCGAGCGCGACGACGAGATCGGCGAGGTCGCGTCGCGGTTCAACGACATGACGTTCTCGCTGCGCGAGTCGCGCGCCGAGACCCAGCGCCAGAACGACGCCAAGTCGAGCCTCGAGCAGCGGCTGGCCCACACCGAGAAGCTGGCGACGATCGGCCAGATCGCCGCCGAGATCGCCCACGAGGTCGGGACCCCGCTCAACGTGATCGCCGGCCGGGCCCGCGCCACCCAGAAGAAGGCGACCGACCCCGAGGCGGTGACCAAGAACGCCGGCATCATCGCCGAGCAGACCGCGCGCATCACCCGCATCATCCAGCGGCTGCTCGACTTCGCCCGCCGCCGGGTCGGCTCGCCCGGCCAGGCCCGGGTCAACCTCAACGCGGTCACGCTGACCACGATGGAGCTGCTCGCCGGGCAGTTCTCGGCGGCCAAGGTGAAGAGCCGGCTGGTGCGGGCCGAGGGCCTGCCCGGGGTGATGGGCGATCCCGACCGGCTGCAGCAGGTGCTGCTCAACCTGCTGCTCAACGCGGTGCAGGCGATGCCCGACGGCGGCTCGGTCACGCTCGAGACCTCGGCGGTCACCCGCAAGCGGCCCGGCCTCGAGCTCGCCCGCGAGCAAGCCTACGTGTGCGTCGAGGTGGCAGACACCGGGCCCGGCATCCCCGAGGACCGGCGCGACAAGATCTTCGAGCCGTTCTACACCTCCAAGGACAACCAGGGCGGGACCGGGCTCGGCCTGGCGGTGTGCGCCGGCATCGTCAAGGAGCACGACGGGTGGATCGAGGTCGACGACGGCTCGGCCGGCGGCGCGGTGTTCCGCATCTTCCTGCCGGCGGCGCGCGACCGGTCGCCGTCGGAGCAGGTCCGTCTCGGCGGGTCGCAACCTGACAGGACGTGACGACTGGTCAGCCCCTGCGGCCGTCGCCTGCGCTGTGCTAGCGTGCCGCCGATGGCGGATACCCCCCCTAGCATCCTGGTCGTCGAGGACGACGACGCGATGCGGGAGCTGCTGGTCGAGGAGCTGAGCGACGCCGGCTACCGGGTGCGCGCGGCGCCGGGCGGCGCGTCGGGGCTCGAGCTGGCGCGGGCCGAGCGGGCCGACGTGGTCGTCACCGACCTGCGCATGCCCGACCTCGACGGCTTCGATCTGATCCGCGACGTCAACGCCCTGCCCGACCCGCCGCACATCATCATGATCACGGCGTTCGGGTCGATCGAGACCGCGATCAAGGCGGTCAAGCTCGGCGCCTACGACTACATCACCAAGCCGTTCGAGATCGAGGAGCTGCTGCTCCTGGTCGACAAGGCGCTCGGCGAGCGGTCGCTGCGCCGGCAGGTCGCGCGGCTGCAGCGCGAGGTCGAGCGGCAGTTCGGGTTCGAGAACGTGATCGCCCGGTCGGAGGCGATGCGAGAGATCCTGAGCCTGGTCGCCCGCATCGCCGGCTCGACCGCGTCGGTGCTGATCACCGGCGAGAGCGGCACCGGTAAGGAGCTGATCGCTCGGGCGATCCACTACAACTCGCCGCGGTCCAAGGCGCCGTTCGTCGCGGTCAACCTGGCCGCCGTGCCCGAGACCCTGATCGAGAGCGAGCTGTTCGGCCACAAGCGGGGCGCGTTCACCGACGCCCGCGCCGACCGGATCGGCCTGTTCGCCGAGGCCGACGGCGGCAGCATCTTCCTCGACGAGATCGGCGAGCTTGCGCTGCCGCTCCAGGCCAAGCTGCTGCGGGTCCTGCAGGAGCACGAGCTGCGGCCGCTGGGCGCGACCAAGACCCAGCGCATCGACGTCCGGGTGATCGCCGCGACCAACCGCAACCTCGAGAGCATGCTGGCCGACGGCAGCTTCCGCGAGGATCTCTACTACCGACTCAACGTGATCCAGCTCGACCTGCCGCCGCTGCGGTCGCGCCCCGAGGACGTGCTGCCGCTGGCCGAGCATTTCCTCGCCCAGGTCGCCGCCCGCCAGTCGCCGCCGCGGAAGGTCCGGATCGCGCCCGACGCCCAGCAGATCCTGCTCGGCTACGCCTGGCCGGGCAACGTGCGCGAGCTGTACAACGTGCTCGAGCGCGGCGTCGCCCTGGCCCAGGACGGCATCATCGGGTCCGAGGACCTGCCCGGCCACGTGCGCGAGCGCAAGCCGGGCGACTTCCTGGCCGCCGCGGTCGCCCGCCGAATGACGATGGCCGACCTCGAGCGCGAGTACATCGCCCGGGTCCTCGAGGACGAGGGCGGCAACAAGACCCGCGCCGCCCAGCGCCTCGGCCTCGATCGCAAGACCCTGTATCGCAAGCTCGAGGAGTACGCCAAGCAGGGCGCGCCGATCGCCGAGGACCAGAGCAACGGCAGCGCCAGCGGCGAAGGCCGCGGCTAGCGGGTTGCCGACACCGCCACCGGCGGTCGAGCCCAACCCGCCCCCTGCCCCTGCCCGGTAGTTGGCGGAGCGCGGGCAGCGATCCGAGGTCGTCACCGGGCCGAGCGGCGGCCGACGAGATCGGGCATGGGCACGGGCACGGGCACGGGAGCCGCTTCCCACAGGAACTTCGTTCCTGCGTGAGCGGCTAGCCCGGATCATTCATGACGATGGCGAGCGAGGACCGCAGATCGTCGAGAAGGCTTGGCCGCACG
>Ga0247822_10000274_pt1 | contig 26224 bp, 32 predicted proteins | sample 13C_Cellulose_Da_FD_192423 | JGI IMG/M metagenome (GOLD analysis project Ga0247822, IMG submission 192423) | Soil microbial communities from agricultural site in Penn Yan, New York, United States - 13C_Cellulose_Day30 | ecosystem: Environmental > Terrestrial > Soil > Agricultural land | place...
GTCTACGATCGACGCCGGACCGCGCGTTTCGATGCGCGTTCGCCGCAACGTCAGCGTGCATCTCGATTGGCGCCAGCGGGTTGCCGGAACGGCCTTGCCGGGCTCGGGTCCGGCCGTAACGCTTGGAGCCAATTTCTAGCCCGCGGAAAACTGCCGTGCGGCTTGGCCTCAGGCCGACTTTGCCGCTAGTCCTTGCGTGCCGATGGACATCTATCTTCCGATCGCCGGCCAGTCGGTCAATGCGCTGCTGATCATCGCGCTCGGTGGGCTCGTGGGTATTCTCTCTGGCATGTTCGGCGTGGGCGGAGGGTTCCTGACCACTCCTCTGCTGATCTTCTACGGCATTCCTCCAACAGTTGCGGTCGCGTCCGCCACCACGCAAATCACCGGCGCCAGCGTCAGCGGTGCGATGAGCCATCTTCGCCGGGGTGGCGCAGATCTTCAGATGGGCGCGATCGTCGTCGTCGGCGGATTGATGGGATCGCTGGTCGGTGCCGCCATCTTCCGGGCGCTTCAGGCAAGCGGCCAGATCGACGTGGTGATCGGATCCCTTTACGTCCTGCTGCTCGGATACATCGGCATCCTGATGCTGAAAGACGCCTTGATCGCGCTTGGCACGATCAAGGTGAAGGCGCCCGAAGTCCGCCCGCGCCATAACCGTTGGGTTGCCTCGCTTCCTCTGCGTTGGCGTTTCTACAAATCGGGTCTGTACATCTCCCCGCTGGCTCCATTCGCACTCGGCTTCGGCGCCGGCATTCTCACCATGCTGCTGGGTATCGGCGGCGGCTTCATTCTCGTTCCGGCGATGATCTACCTCCTCGGCATGCCCGCCCGCGTGGTCATCGGGACCTCGCTGGCGATCATTCTCGTCATCTCCGCGGGGACTACGATGGTCCACGCCTTGACCACGCGAGCAGTCGACATCGTTCTCGCCGGCCTGCTCCTCGTCGGAGGCGTCGTCGGGGCGCAATATGGCGCACTGCTCGCCACCAAGATGAAGCCGGACCTCCTCCGCTTCGCTCTCGCCATCGTCATCCTGATCGTCGCGGGGCGAATGGCGCTTGGCCTAGCCTGGCGTCCGGACGAGATTTTCACGGTGGAATATCTGTGAAGCGCCTGCGCGCCGCGGTGCTGGCGGTCGTTGCCCTTGGGCTCATGGCCCAAGCGAAGCCGGTCCTCGTTCCGGACGTCTCCGCCCGTCGGGTCGAGATCCGCTACAGTTTCACCGGTGCCCAGTTGCTGTTGTTCGGCGCGATCCTTTACCCGCGCGGCGTCGTTCCGGAGAAAACGCCAGACATCGCAGTCGTCCTGCGGGGACCCGTTCAGCCAATTCTGATCCGTGAGAAGGAAAAGATTGCGGGCATCTGGATGAACGCCGATTCCTCGCGCTTCCGCTCGGCACCGGCCTTCTATGCCGTCGCATCGTCCAAGCCGATTGCCGATCTGCTCGATGAACGTACGGCCGCAATCTATGAGGTGGGGCTTCAGAACCTGCAGCTATCGCCCGGTACCGGCGCGCTCCCCGAAAAGGCGCGGCGCTTCGAAGCGGGCCTGATCGATCTTCGCAAGCGTGGCGGCGTCTATTACGAGAACCCGCGCGGCGTGGAGATCAGCGAGGGCGTGCTCTACCGCGCCCGCATCTCCATCCCCAGCCAGGTGCCGGTCGGGACATACACCGCCGAGACCTTCCTCATTCAGGACGGCCGCGTGACTTCGGTTGCCACGCGCGACATCGAAATCGGCAAGAGCGGGTTCGAACGCTGGGTCTCGCTCGTCGCCCGCCGTCACGAATTTCTTTACGGTCTTGCCGCAGTGTTCATGTCGCTGTTCCTTGGCTGGGCCGCGGCGATGGTATTCCGCCGCCGCTTCTGACGTGCTTAGCCCAATCTTAACCGACGTCGGTTAACCACGCTGAAGAGTGTGCGTTAACCGGGAGTGCGTGTGAGCATGGACGAGCAATCGAACCTGCAGAATTTCGTCAATGAGATTACCAGCTTCGGCGACGAGGGCGGCGCGCCCAAGCCTGCGTTTGCGCCGGTCGCGAATCTGGAATCGATCGGTTTCGTCGACGAGATTGCGGGCTCAGGCTCGCGCATTCGTATGGAAGCGTCCGTTCTTGCGGGCCTCGCCAATCACAGCGACCCGTCGGTCGCAACGTCGGGCCAAGTCGGCAGCCAGGTGAAGATGGCAGTCGGTAGCAGCTGGCTCATCGCCAACGTCCGCACAATGAAGAGCGGCGAGAATGGCGAGATCATCGCCGCGATCGACTTCCTGGGTGAAGGCACCCGCGACGCTCGCGGCGGCATGGGCAACTTCCGTCGCGGTGTGACCCGTTATCCGATCCCGGGCGACAAGGTTCTCCCGGTCACCACGCAGGACCTGCGCTCGGTGTTCGCAGCCAGCGATGAGCCGCACATCGAGATCGGCACCGTTTACCCAACCGACGACATTCGCGGCGCGCTCTACGTTGACCCGATGCTGTCGAAGCACTTCGCCGTTCTGGGATCGACCGGTACCGGTAAGTCGACCTCGGTGTCGCTCATCCTGCACCGCATCTCGCAGTTGAGCCCCGAGGGTCACATCGTGATGATCGACCCGCACGGCGAATATTCGGCCGCGTTCAAGGATTGCGGCGAGATCTTCAACGTCGACAATCTGCAGCTGCCCTACTGGCTGATGAATTTCGAGGAGCATTGCGAAGTGCTCCTGACCACCGACGGTGGCGAGCGCCAGCGCGACGCCGACATCCTCGCCAAGTGCCTTCTCGCTGCCCGCACCAAGGGCAAGATGGCGGAGCAGTTCGGCAAGGTGACGGTGGACTCGCCGATCCCGTATCTGCTGACCGATCTCAACTCGATCATTGTCGCGGAAATGGGCAAGCTCGATCGCGCCGGCGACACGACGCCCTATGCGCGTCTCAAGAACAAGCTCGACGAGCTGAAAGCCGATCCGCGCTACAATTTCATGTTCTCGGGCATGATGGTGACGGACACGATGGGCGCCTTCGTGTCCAAGCTGTTTCGACTTCCCGCCGGTGGCCGTCCGATCTCGATCGTCGACGTTTCCGGTGTTCCGTCGGATATCACGTCGGTCGTGGTCTCGGTGCTCGCCCGCATGGTCTTCGACTATGCGATCTGGTCGCGTACCGAGCCGCAACGCCCGATCCTGCTCGTCTGCGAAGAGGCGCACCGCTACGTTCCGAAGGACGAGAATGCTGCTGGCCAAGCCGTCCGCAAGATCCTCGAACGTATCGCCAAGGAAGGCCGTAAGTACGGCGTTTCGCTGGGCCTCATCACGCAGCGTCCGTCCGATTTGGCCGAAGGCGTGCTGTCGCAGTGCGGCACGATCATCTCGATGCGTCTGAACAACGAACGCGACCAGGCCTGCGTCCGTGCAGCCATGCCGGAAGGCGCTCGCGGCTTCCTCGACGCCATTCCCGCTCTCCGCAACCGCGAGTGCATTGCCTGCGGCGAAGGCGTCGCCATCCCGATCCGCGTGCGCTTCGACGACCTCGAGCCCGAGAAGCGTCCGGCCTCGGCAGACCCCAGCTTCGCAGCACTATGGCGCGAAACCGGAGGCGAAGAGGGCATCATCCAGCGCACCATTCGCCGCTGGCGCGGTCACGGGCGGTAAGCTTACAGCCGTTGCCTGAAAGTTCTCGCGCCCGCATAGTCGGGCGATGAAGGACGAGTTTGCGCAACAGGTCGCGCGGGAAGGCGACGATCCGGAGATCCGCGCGATCCTGCTGGAGGTTTGCAACGCGACCCACATGGGCTTCGTCGCGGTCGCACGAGTGACTGACGATCGATGGATCGCGGCGCAGGTTCTCGACCGCATCGAATTCGGGCTCGATCCCGGCGAGGAACTCGACGTCAAGAAGACCATTTGCGACGAAATCCGTCAGTGCGGGCAGGCGATCATCATCGACCGGATCGCCGACGATCCCGAATGGCGGACTCATCCGGTGCCGATGCTCTATGGCTTTGAAAGCTATGTATCGCTGCCGATCTTCCTGGCGGACGGCACCTTCTACGGCACCTTGTGCGCCATCGACCCCGAGCCAAGGACATTGAACGGACCGGAGATGGTCGCCCAGCTCACGCTCTGCGCCGAGCGGGTCGCCTCAATCCTGTCGGCAAACGCTAGATCGCTGTAGGAGTCCGTCCGGCCGCGGCTTCAGGAGCGCGCACCGGCTTCAGCGGGATCGAGGTAATCTGCTTCAGCCTGGTCTTGAACGCGGCGAGCTGTTGGCCGCTGACGGCGGGGCGGCTGCTGACCAGCCGTGCGGTGAGCGGATTGACCGGCTGACCTCCGACGCGAACCTCGAAGTGAAGATGCGGGCCGGTGGCGAGGCCGGATGCCCCGACATAGCCGATGACCTGTCCCTGGCGAACGGCGGTGCCCGGCTGCGCGACCATTGCGCTCATGTGCGAATAGGTGGTGACGATACCGCCGTCGTGAACGATCTGGACCTGCCGTCCGTAACCGCCATGCCAGCCTGCGCCGATCACCTGTCCGTTGGCGGCCGCGACGATCGGGCTTCCCCAAGGCGCGCCAAAATCGATACCGGCATGCAAACGCGAGTAACGCAGGATCGGATGCACGCGATAGCCGAAGTTCGACGTGATCCGGCCTGCGACGGGCGACATTAGTCCGCCTGCGGCCGCGTCTGGCGGGCTTCCGTCAAACCATTCGATCTTGCCCTTGTTGTTCCACTTGAGGACCTGCACATCGCTGTGCATTGCCCGGTCGATGCCGGCGTAGATCAGGCGATCCGGGTCTCCGCCGATCCCCTTTGCGACGGCGAAGTCGAAACGATCGAATGGCGCAACCTCACCTACGTCGATGCGGGTCGAGATCGCCTTCAGATATTCGGCGGCAATGGTCGGACTGGCTCCTGCTCCCCGCAGGGACCAATATAGGCCGCCGGCAACGTCGCCGTTGATGCGCTGGATACCGTCGCGCTCGCCGGCGATAACACCGACTGGTTTGGGGATCGCATCTTTCTTCGCCGGCGCGCCAAGCATCGCGAGCTCGCTGAGCTGGGCGTTGTGCATCGTTTCGGTGGGCGTGGCCGCGATCTTGCTGGCAATGAACGGCTTGAAGTCCGGGGCAAGGAAGAAGGCGACTCCGCAAAGAGCCGTCAGTGTCGCCGCACCCCGAAACCAGCGCGGTCCGATGTCTTCGGCGTGAAGATCGACGATGAAGCTGAAGGGCTCGCGCTTGGCTTTGGCACCGAAGTGGCGCGGCGCGTCGACGGTGCTGCGCGGGAACGGGACGACCTGCCCCGTCTCGACCTCGTCCGGCCAACTCTCACGCGCCTGAAGCATTTGAAATTCCCCGCCTTCGGACCGGTGATGGCGGAACACGGTTAATGACCGTTTAAAATCGGGCCGTCCGTCGAAGGAACCTTGCGCTTGCGCTGAGCGCTGCCACATTCGTCATGATGTCACGGCGCGACGATGCCCCGGTCCGGGCGATCCTCGGTCCGACGAACACCGGCAAGACCTACCTGGCCATCGAGCGCATGTGCGCCCACTCGTCGGGCGTCATCGGCTTTCCGCTACGCCTGCTCGCGCGAGAAGTTTACGAGCGCGTGGTCGCTTTGAAGGGCGAGAAACAGGTCGCGCTTCTGACCGGTGAGGAACGGATCGTTCCACCCCAGGCGCGCTACGTGCTGTGCACGGCAGAATCCATGCCCGTTCGGACCGGGCGCGACGACCGCCCGAAGGAAGGCGCATTCCCCGAGCAGTTCGCGTTCGCGGCGATCGACGAGGCTCAACTCGGCATCGACCCCGAGCGCGGCCACGTGTTCACGGACAGGATGCTTCGCGCGCGGGGCCGAGAAGAGACATTGATCCTCGGTTCGGACTCGCTGAAACCCCTGGTTCGCAAGCTCCTGCCCGATGCGGAGATCGTCAGCCGCCCTCGCTTCTCGACCCTTCGATACGCGGGCAATGTGAAGCTCTCGCGCTTGCCTCCGCGATCGGCAGTCGTCGCCTTCTCGGCGGAGCAGGTCTACGCGCTGGCCGAAATGCTGCGGCGCTTTCGCGGCGGCGCAGCCGTGGTGATGGGCGCACTCTCGCCAGCCACGCGCAACGCCCAGGTCGCCATGTTTCAGCGCGGCGAAGTCGATTATCTCGTCGCCACCGACGCCATCGGCATGGGCCTCAACATGGACGTCGCCCACGTCGCTTTCGCGGGCCTCGAAAAGTTCGACGGCCGCCGCGAACGTCGCCTGACCATCGCCGAGATGGCGCAGATCGCAGGCCGCGCCGGCCGCCATCAGCGCGACGGCAGTTTCGGAACCCTGGGCCTCGGCAACAAGGAATCCGCTGCGTTCAGCGACGAGGAAATCAGTGCGATCGAGGAGCATCGCTTCCGCCCGCTCGACTCCCTCTACTGGCGCAACCCCGACCTGGATTTCACCGACGTCAAATCTTTGATCGGCAGTCTCGAAAAGCGAAGCGACGACCCATTGCTGCGGCCCGCACCCGAGGCCATCGACCTTTCGGTTTTGAAGCTCATTGCTCAGGATCCGGCGATCTCGGCGAAGAGGGGGGTGGCATCCCGTCGGCTCTGGTCGGTCTGCGGCCTGCCCGATTTCCGCAAGGTCGGGCCAATGCATCACGCCCGCATGGTCCGGCGGCTATTCTCCTATATCGAGGAGGGCGGCCACGTTCCGCACGAATGGTTCGCGGCGGAAGTCTCCCGGCTCGACAACGTCAATGGCGACATCGAAGCGCTCGCCGATCGCCTCGCCGGTGTTCGGAGCTGGGCCTATATCGCGCACCGGGCGGACTGGCTTGCCGATCCGTCGAAGTGGGCGGAGCGTACCCGCGACGTCGAGGCACGCCTGTCCGATGCCTTGCACGAACGGCTGACCCAGCGTTTCGTCGACCGCCGTACTGCAGTTCTTGTCCGCGACATCGGTGCTCGCGGGTCGGACGCCTTGCCGGTCACGGTCGCCGCCGACGGCGAAGTCAGCGTCGGCCCAGAGCCAATCGGCCATCTCACCGGCTTCGACTTCCGTGTCGATCCGTCCGCACGGCTGGCCGATAAGCGGCTGTTGCTCGCCGCTGCCGAAAGGCGTCTAGGCGACGAACTCGATCGCCGCGCGAAATCGCTGATCGAAGCGCCCGATCATACTTTCGAGTTGATCATCGAGGACGGCCGCCCCGCGGTGGGGTGGCATGGCAATGTGCTCGCGCGCCTCGCACCCGGTCGGTCCCTTCTGGAGCCGGCTCTACGAACCAGCCGCGCCCTCGATCAACTGTCCGCCGGGCGCCGCGCCGAGTTGCGCGCACGGCTGGAAGCCTGGGTGGACGCTCAGGTCGACCACAACCTCCGGTCGCTCAAGAAGCTTTCGGTCGCCGCCTCGGACCGTTCGACGTCGTCCGGTGTCCGCGCGCTGGCGGCCATGCTGACGGCTGCTGGTGGTGTGACGACCCGCCGCGAGTTGGTTACTTCCATTGCCGCTTTGGAGCACACGGACCGCCAGACCCTGCACAAGCTTGGCGTTCGCCTCGGCCCGCTCGACGTTTTTCAGCCCGCCTTGCTGAAGCCTGTCGCCCAGCAGTGGCGCGCAGTCCTGCAGTCGGTGCGCGCCAATCAGCCAATGCCGGCACTACCCCCTCCCGGGGCCGCGACTTTGGACAGCGAGGCCGATGCCCGCGGTGCGGCTCTCGCCTATCGGCGGCTGGGCCGGCAATGGCTCCGCATCGATCTCGCCGACCGCCTCGCAAGTCATGCACACAAGGTGCGCTCGGCTGGGGGGGACGAGCCGGTCGATGCCGCGTTCGCGACCTCTGTGGGCCTCGACGAAACGGGCATCGCCAAGCTGATGGAAGAAGTCGGCTTCACTCGGGCCGGTGAGGCATGGCGCTGGCGCGGGCGGCGTCCGCCCCGTCAGGATCATCGCGAGAGCCGATCCCACGCCTTCGCGGAACTCGCCAAGCTCAAGCGCTAGCCGTGCGCATCGACCTGTTCCTGCATCGCATCCGTCTTTTGAAAAGCCGCAGCCTTGCTCAGTCGCTCATCGAGACTGGCTACGTTCGCGTCGACGGTAAGCGCATTGAGAAGACGGCAGAGCAAGTGAAGACCGGCAGCATCGTCGCACTGCCGTTGCGGGGTGAAGTGCGGATCCTCCGCGTGCTTGCTCTACCCGGCCGGAGGGGCCCGGCTCCCGAGGCGCGAGCTTGTTACGAGGAACTCGGCGCCGACACAGGCGATTGACGAGACTCGCGCTCGCTCCTAGCGATTTCACGCGAAAGAGGGAGTTCGACCAGCCATGACCTACGTCGTCACCGACGCCTGCATCCGTTGCAAATATATGGATTGCGTCGAGGTCTGTCCGGTGGACTGCTTCTACGAAGGCGAGAACATGCTCGTCATCAACCCCAATGAATGCATCGACTGCGGCGTTTGCGAGCCAGAATGCCCCGCCGAAGCGATCCTGCCCGACACGGAAAGCGGCCTCGAAAAGTGGCTGGAGGTCAATTCGACCTATTCTGCCGAATGGCCGAACATCACGCGCAAGAAGGACAGCCCCGCCGACGCCGACGAGCACAAGGGTGAAGAGGGCAAGTTCGACAAATACTTCTCGGCCGATCCCGGCCAGGGCGATTGATCGCGAGCGGGCTTACCGCTTGACGTTGAACGTGTAGCTAAGGCCCAGACCGCCCGACAGCTGATTGCGCGAGCCATATTCGCGGATGATCGGCGAATCCGCAGCATCGCCGACCAGGCGTTCGTAACGCGCATAGCCGAACAGCCCGAAGCGCTGATCGAACTGATACGACAGCCCGCTGGCCAGAGCGACGGCATGAATGCCGGCGTCCGGCTTGTAGGCCGGCAACCCCGACGCCAACGCGTGCTCGCTATCGACGCCGAAATATTCGCGCTGGAAACGAGCGTTGGAGAACAGCACGCGCGGACCGATCGAGAAAACGTAGCGGTCTGCGTCGCGCGAAATGTAGTCGGCTCCCACGGACCCGATCAGGCCGTTATGTCCACCGACACCTTTGCGCAGTTCCGCCCGCAGACGGAATGCGTCGCTCAAGTCATATTCCGCAAAGCCACCGACCTCGACGGTAAAAGGGACTTTCCCCACGGGTGCGCCGACATCCGATGCCTTGCGCTTGGCCTGCAGATTGACGACCGGCCCCGCAGCGAACCCATTCTTGTCGATCAGCCGAATGCCAAAGGCATCGTCCGGGGACTCAAAAGGGAAGGGGTTGTCACCCTTCGCAATATCGACGTCGACGAGCGGCAGCACGTCGTGATCGTCCGACCCGATGAAGGACGGCTTCAGCTGACCGCCCAAACCAACCCGAACGCGAAGATCTTCACGGTCCTGAGCGAGGGCTGGCGTGGCAATGGCGAAGGTGGCGGCGACGGCCAGGAGAGCGCTTTTCATAGGCGTCGAAACTGCCGGGCCTGAACTTGGTTGCACTTCCGTATCATTCCTCGCGCCACCCTTGCGCATTGGACGCCTGATGCCCAACCGAGGCATATTAGGGAAGTAGGCGATTCATCTGACGGGTCGCCGGCCTGAGTAGAGAGGCACCCCATGCACCGCGTTTCAGTCCTGATCGTCGCCATGATCGCAAGCGCTCCCGCCTTCTCGCAAAGCGCGATCACGGCCGCCAGTCCGGCGACCAATCAGAGCAACCGCGCCGAAGTCCTGAAAACGCTCGATCAGAATTTCGACAAGTCGGACGTCAACAATGACGGCTTCCTCAGCGATGAGGAGGTGCGCCGGGCCGCAGGCCAGGTCGGCCAGCAGGTCATGGCCCGCCTGGAACAGGAGTTCGACGCGCTGGACAAGGACAAGAACGGCCAGCTCACCAAGGACGAGTTCAAGGCGGTGGCCGCTCCCAGAATGGCGCAATTGTCGGCTACCGCCTTGCAGCAACTCGATACCAACAAGGACGGCAAGGTGAGCCCCTCGGAGTATCGGGCGCCGGCCCTGACCGCTTTCGACCGCATCGACGCCAACAAGGACGGCACGATCTCGCCCGAAGAACGGCAGAAGGCGCAGGCGCGCTAGCCTTCGCCGGATCACGCGCCTAAGGACGACTCTTCCCTGGGGGAGCGGTGGCCGCCGCTTGAGAGGTTCGCACGAGCGGACGACCCATCGAACCTGATCCGGCTGACACCGGCGGAGGAAGAGGAGTTTCCAAGATGGCGGACGTCCCCGCACGCACCGAGCTTAAAGTTACCACCGGCGCCATTCGCGGCAGCCGCAAGATTCACGTCGGCCCGCTGGGCGTCGCGATGCGCGCCGTCGACCTCGAGCCGTCGTCCGGCGAGCCGCCCGTCACGCTCTACGACACCAGCGGCCCTTTTTCGGACCCGAACGTTCGCATCGACATCATGGCCGGCCTGCCCGAGCTTCGCCGCGACTGGATCCGCGGCCGCGGCGATGTCGAGGAAGTCGCCCAGCGCGAGGTCCGCCCCGAGGACAACGGCCAGCTCGGCCCCGAGCGCAGCGGCGGAGTCCAGCCCTTCCCCAACGTCCGCAAGCGCGTGCTCCGCGCCCGCCCCGGCGCCAACGTCACGCAGATGCACTACGCGAAGCGCGGCATCGTCACACCCGAGATGGAATATGTCGCCACCCGCGAGAACCTCGGCCGCGAAGCGGCGCTAAACGCCCCCCGCGACGGTCAGGACTTCGGCGCAGCAATCCCCGACTTCGTCACCCCCGAGTTCGTCCGCGACGAGGTCGCCCGCGGCCGCGCCATCATCCCCAACAACATCAACCACCCGGAATCGGAGCCGATGGCGATCGGCCGCAACTTCCTGGTCAAGATCAACGCCAACATCGGCAACAGCGCCGTCGCCTCCGACGTCGCGTCCGAAGTCGACAAGATGGTGTGGGCGATCCGCTGGGGCGCCGACACGGTCATGGACCTGTCGACCGGCCGCAACATTCACGACACGCGCGAATGGATCATCCGCAATTCGCCCGTGCCGATCGGCACCGTTCCCATCTACCAGGCGCTGGAAAAGGTCGGCGGCATCGCCGAGGACCTGACGTGGGAGATCTTCCGCGACACGCTCGTCGAGCAGGCAGAGCAGGGCGTCGACTATTTCACCATCCACGCCGGCGTCCGCCTGCCCTACGTGCCCCTGACCGCCAAGCGCGTCACCGGCATCGTCAGCCGCGGCGGCTCGATCATGGCGAAATGGTGCCTCTCCCACCACAAGGAGAGCTTTCTCTACGACCGCTTCGACGAGATCTGCGAGATCATGAAGGCCTACGACATCGCTTTCTCATTGGGCGACGGCCTCCGCCCCGGAAGCATCGCCGACGCCAATGACGAAGCGCAGTTCGCGGAGCTCTACACGCTTGGCGAGCTCACCAAGAAAGCCTGGGAGCATGACTGCCAGGTGATGATCGAGGGCCCCGGCCACGTGCCGATGCACAAGATCAAGGAGAATATGGACAAGCAGCTGGAAAGCTGCGGCGAGGCGCCCTTCTACACATTGGGCCCGCTGACCACCGACGTCGCCCCCGGCTACGACCACATCACCAGCGCGATCGGCGCGGCGATGATCGGCTGGTTCGGAACGGCGATGCTTTGCTACGTCACGCCCAAAGAGCACCTCGGCCTCCCCGACCGCGACGACGTGAAGGTCGGCGTGGTGACCTACAAGCTCGCAGCCCACGCGGCCGACCTGGCGAAGGGCCACCCGGCGGCAAAGGCGCACGACGACGCCCTATCCCGCGCCCGCTTCGAGTTCCGCTGGCGCGACCAGTTCAACCTCTCGCTCGATCCGGAAACGGCGGAACAGTACCACGACCAGACCCTCCCCGCCGAAGGCGCCAAGACCGCCCACTTCTGCTCGATGTGCGGCCCCAAGTTCTGCTCGATGAAGATCACGCAGGAGGTGCGGGACTTCGCCCGCCTGCAGGAGCAATCCTCAACCGCTCGTCCTGAGGAGGGACTGAGCTTGCCGAAGGCCCGTCTCGAAGGATCACCCGAGCAGGCGGAAGAAGGCATGGCAGAGATGAGCAAGCGCTTCCACGACGAGGGCAGAGAGCTTTACGTGCGAGCGGCTGACTAAATCGCGGTTTCTGCCTTCACTTTCAGATCACGCAACACCCGGCGCGTGTTGCTCTGAGCTGCCCAGCGAGCAATCGGCTCCCAGTAGACTACGGGGGCAATGCTGAGGCGGTGGGCGGCCCGGATGGTCAGTCGCGAGCGATCCTTGCCAAGCGGCTGAATCTCGAACTGGGTCTCGCCAGTTTCAAAGTAGCCGTCCACGTGCGGAGCATGAACCGTTTCATACGGGCTCATCTCCTTCATCGCAGGTGGCTGGCTCAGGACCACGAAGCCGAGCCGCCTACCTTCTTTCCACTCGGTAATCTGCTCTCGCGCGTCACCAGTCGAGAAGTAACCGGTTCGAATTGCCCCCACTCCCGTCCCCGCAAACTGCGCTCGTTCGGGATAGGCGAGACCCAATTTCCCACCGAGAGTAGCTGGCTCGCGGATTGGTTCCTCACTTGTCACTGCGCGCCAGACTTGCTGAGGCGAGGCGTCAACGAGCATGCTTTCATCGGTGAGCATTGTAACGGCTGGCGGATACAAAGCGTCGACGGCGAACATCAGCGGCAACAAGGCGATACAATAGACTGGGCCCATCGGGGCTTTGCCTTTGCGGGCGGCACTTCGACCTAATGCGCCACCGGCGATGGCCGCTATGGCAGCCAGCGGGGCGGCCATCACCAGGCAGATCAGCCCTTCAAGCGCGAAGAGGATCAGTCCGAAGCAGCCGAGCGCGGCGGCCAGAAGCACCAGGCCGTTCGTCGCCTTCATGCTTCGAAGCTCGTGACGGTTCGCCAGGAAACCGGTCGTGAATCCGACAACGAGGGGCGTCAGAACGAACAGTCCCCAACCATAGGCTCGGAACACGAGGGCTGAGATCGCGACCGCCAGCAGTATGATGAGCACACCCGATAGAGTGCCTAGGATGACCTGAAAGGCCCTTTTGCGGCTGGCGTCGGCAATCAGCTCGGCGAAGGTTCGGCGCTCGTCCATACGCGACTAAGCCCGAGCCATAATTCTTGCGAGGAACGCGCAGCCCATTCCTCGTTCGGCAACCCGCTTCAACGCAGGTCGGTGCGGCAGTTCCTCCGGTGTGACGATGTCCCAAGCCAGCCCTAAGCGCTCGAAAAGCACGAGCAACGTCCAACCGAGATCGATCTGCCCCGGCTCAAGTCCAAGCTTTGCCGAGCCTGGGAAAGCATGATGATTATTGTGCCAGCTCTCACCCATGCTGATCAGGCCGGCTAACTTTACGTCGTACCCCTGAACGCACGCGCCGCTGACCACCCAGGTCTGGCCGCCCTCTCGATGCGCGTAGTGCCCGACGAGCCAATGGCCAGTCACGCAGACAGCGACGCGAGCGGAAACTCCCCAAACCAACCAAGGCAGTCCTCCGACGGCGAAGAACAGGATAGCCCAGGGAAGCTGCTGCGCCATCCAAGTCCGCTCCATCCAGGCATAAACACGATCGTGAGCAAGGCGCGGCTCGAGGCGAAACTCGGGCGGGTGGATGAGATCGAGCCGGCAATGAAGCTGATGCCAGCCATCTCTCCAGAAGCCGGCGCGATGAGCGAAATAGTCATGGCACGCCCGCTGACGTTGCGCCCAATCGCGCATGTCGTGGAGCCGGATCATGCCGATCGGACCCGCCATGCCGACGAGAACGCCGAGATAGACGCAAACATTTTCAAGCCAGCGCGGGCAGGCGAAGCTGTTGTGAATGAGTCTGCGATGCATGCCGACAGAGTGACCGGCACATAATGTGATTGCGCACGTCGCGATGAAGAGCGCGAAAGCGCCCCAAGTGAAATAGACTGGCCCGAGAATGAGAGCGGTCAGGCTCATTGAGCCGATCCAAAGCGACTTTGCCGGCGCCCATCGCACCCTGCCTTCAGTTGGATCGCAATTGGTGCCGGTGACGATCCGCTCCGAACCCGGCACCAACTGCATGCCTGCCTCCTACTTCTTCGGTTTGACGGAGCGCGCTTCGCGAAGAGCGGCGCTTTCACGTCTCAGTGGCGTTGAAACAGGACAGAGCCGCTGCACGAAGCCGTTGAGCGTGTTCGTCAAGTTCTCGGGGACCAGAGAATAGTGGACAAACTGCCCACGCTTTTCGCTTTTCACTAAGCCAGCATTCTCGAGGACTTGCAGATGCTTCGAAATGGCTGGTTTGCTCATCTCAAAGCGCGCAGCGATCTCACCCGCAGTGAGATCTATCTCCGACAAATATGCGAGGATCTTTCGACGCGGCGCAGACGCGAGAGCTTCAAATATTTTATCCATCCGCGTAGGTAATTAACTAATAAGCTAATCGGTGTCAAACGCTTCAGCAGCGATGCAGACGGCGGCCTAATCTTCGGCACACGTGCAATTTGCTGTAAACTCATCCCGCCGGGCTCGGCGGCGTTTTTGCGGAGGACGAGTCATGCTCAATCCCGACGTACCGATCGAAGAGCTGAAGGACGCTTACAAGAATTGGCGTGAGACGAAGGGCGGCAACCTCGACCAGGTGCTCGGCCTGTTCGACGACCAGATCGAGATGCATTCCGTGCTCGAACCCGACGTGCCGCATGAGCTGGCGAGGGTTCAAAGCAGCCGCGAGGACACGCGGAATTACTTCGGCGAGTTGCTCGACAATTGGGAGATGATCGACTTCCCGACGGAGAAGATTGTCGCCGACGGCGACACCGTGGTGTGGATCGGCCGCTGCCACTGGCGCAACAAGCATGACGGCAAGGAACTGAACACGCCGAAGATCGACGTCTGGACGTTCCGCAATGGCAAGGCGGTCCGCTTCTACGAAATGTTCGACAGCATGGGCTTCGCCCGCGCTGCAAGCCTGATTTGACCCGCCCGGCTCGCTGAATTCGCTGTCCTACAGAAAGGGCGCTGTGCTTCACGCTGCGCGATGAACGCAGCGCATTCTTCGACCCCGCTTCTTTGCGCCGCGCCCCCAATCGATAGCGCGCACGCGCGTAGAGGGGCGAACTTGGCGAACTTCGACGCCCGGTTTCGGCCTTGTGAAATCGGGGGTGGGCCGAAGCCCACCCCGCGTCTTCTAGCCGCCTTCGCGTTCCTCGAGGGCCTTGCTGACGAGGATATTCACCGCGACGCGGCGGTTCTGCGCCTTGCCTTCGGCGGTATTGTTGTCCGCCGCCGGATCCGCCTCGGCCATGCCGGTGGGGGTCAGCATGCGATAGGGCGCCCAGCCGCATTTCTGCTGCAGGTAATTGACGACCTTGCCGGCGCGCCGTTCGCTGAGGACCTGGTTATAGTCCTCGCTTCCGACCGCGTCGGTGTAACCGACAACCAGCAGCAGCGCGTTGTCCATCGCCTTGGCCTGGCCCGCGGCCGCGCAAAGCTGCGCCTCCTCGTCACGCGACAGCGCCCACTTGCCGGTGTCGAAGTAGATGTTGGTCGTGCCCTTGACGTTATACTGGTCGATGTCGCCGAAGCGCCCGCGAAGGGCCTCGGTCGCCGCCGCATTGTGGGCGATGGCCGTATCGTGCTCGCCGAAGCGCTGCGCGGTGCCGTTGCGGATCATCGAAGCGGTCGCGAGATTCTTGTTGCTGAGCCTCACCTGCGTCGCCACCAGGCCGCCGCCATATTGCACGGTCCTGACGGTGACCGGCAGCCCGTTGAGCAGCGAGTCCGCGCCAAGCTTGTTTTTGTCGAGGCCGAGGAAGCCTCCGCTGGACCGGATGTCGGTTGCCTGAGACACGAGGATTGCCGAGCTGGTTCCGTCGGCGGTGGTGACCTGCATCTGCCCGCCCTTGCGCGCGGTAATGATGCCCTTGACCTCAGGTCCCTTAGGCAGCCCCGCCAGATCGGTCGGCAGCTCGCCAGTCACGGTAATCGGGTTCGGCTCCTGCACCTGCGCGGAAAGGCCGCTCCAGGCCGGCACCGCCGCTGCGGCGAGCAGCAAGGGAACGGTCGATCGTCCAAAAATCTTCACTCATTCGGCTCCTTCAATTTGACCGGACACGACGCGTTCGCGCCAATCTGTCCGGCCGCCTTGGTCATGGCGTCGAGCGGTCGAAACTCATTCAACTCACTGGAAACATTGCGTCACGCAGCCCGCTCGTACGCCCCCGGGGGCGCCGACTGTCAGGCCAACCTTGCTGCCAGATGAACGGATTTCAGCTCTGTTTAGGTGCCGTTAAGTTAAGGGGTGGTCGGGCCGCATCGAGCGGCGGGTCGTTGGTTGAGGCACGGGCTCAACGGCGATTCATTGCAGGACGTGCCGATGCCTTGGCGCGAAGTTCAGGGGTTCAAGCACTGCGGCTAGGACTCTACGACGTCCCGGTCATGCAGCCCGGCCCCGGACAACAACTGACCAAGTTCGCCTGTCTCGATTGCCGGCGCGTGTTCAAGCGTTCGGTCGAGGACATCGGCAAGCGCAATTGGCCGCGGCCGGTTGAGGTGCGCCGGTGCCCGTCCTGCGGCGGCGACGCCTACCTGATGAGCAGCGACTTCCGGGCGCCGCCGCGCGACGATCTCAAGGCGTGGGAAGTGGTCGCCTACCTGACTCGTGCCGGCATGCCTTATTTCCGGCTGTTCGAGGAGGTCCCTCCGTCGGCGGTCGCCGACATCATCCCGCTGCCCACCAAGGGCCTGCTCAGCGTGAAGGTGAAGATCGAGCCCTATCCCGAGACGATGGCGGAGGCTCGGGCCTTCGTCGACCGCTACAGTCATCTCGCCCAGCCGATCGTCCGGCCGACGGGGAAGTGAGGCTGCGGTTGCCGTGAGACCGCCGCAGCCCCAGGTCGACTAGCGCAGGCCTCCGCTGGCGTTGATCTTCTCGCCAGTCAGCCAGCCGGCTTCGTCGCTCGCCAGGAACACCGCGACCTTGGCGATATCGTCGGGCGTGCCGGCCCGGGCGAGCGGGGTCTGCGACACGATCTGGTCGACGAAGTCGGTGCCGCTGATCCCGGCCGATCCGGTGCCTTCGGTTTCGGTATAGCCGGGCAGGATCGCGTTGACGCGGATGCCGCGCGGGGCGAGCTCGTTAGCCAGCACGCCGGTGACCGCGTCCAGCGCGCCCTTGGTGCCGCTGTAGATCGCCGACTGCGGGACAAGCACGCTGGTGATGTTGGACGAGATGTTGATCACGCTCGCGCCGTCCTTGAGATGCGGCACCGCGGCTTTGGTGGTCAGCAGGGCCCCGAGCACGTTGACGTCGAACTGGCGCCGATACTCGTCCTCATTGACGTCCTCGATCGCCGAAAACGCATAGACGCCGCTGTTGTTGACCAGCACGTCGAGTTGCCCGAACCGGTCGACGGCGACATCGACTAGACCCTTGGCGTCCTTTTCCTTGCTAACGTCGCCCTGCACGGCGACGGCCTTGCCGCCGGCCTGGGTAATCGCCTCGACGACGGCGTCCGCGCCTTCCTTGCTCGACGCATAATTGACGACCACCGCCGCGCCCTCGGCGGCCAGCGCTTTCGCGATGCCCGCGCCAATGCCCTTGGACGCACCCGTGACGACCGCAACCTTGCCTGTCAGTTTCGACATTTCACATTCCCTTTGAACCTTGGGACAGCGGCCAAATGCGGTCGTTTAATCCCATAGTTCAGGAATATGGAACTATTGAACCAAGCTTCAAGGGGACCTATTTGAAAATTTCATGCGACCCTTCGTTCACCCCTCTTTGGACAGCCTCCGTCCCGAAGCGATCCTGCACGCACTGTCGGATCCAGAGCGCGCGTCCATCTTCTCGGAGATTGCCGGCACCGAGTGCGTCCAGCGCTGCTCCGCACTGGCGACCGCGGCCGATCGCGTCATTCCGAAGTCGTCACTTTCGCAGCACTTCAAGGTGCTCCGTGACGCTGGCTTGATCCGCTCGGAGCGGCAGGGCGTGGAAATGCGCAACTATTCGCGCTGCGAGGAAATCGAACAGCGCTTTCCCGGCCTGCTCAAGGCGATCCTCAGCGCTTACCAACTCAACGCGCCCAAGGCGTAGGTCAGCGATGGAACTCCTGCGAATCTCATCGATTCACCGGTGATGACTCGCATCATCTTCCGTGACCTGCCGGCAGTATCCGAGGTCGAGCGACAGTTGAGTCTCCATGCCCGCGAGCGCCTCTTGGATGATGACATCGAGGAGCTGCCGCACCTGGCCGACGCGGCCTCAACGGAACTGTTCGGGATCACGCAGCAGGACACGTTCTACTGGGCGCTGCCGGAGCCGGTGCGCGAAAAGTACGGCCGTGCGGAGTGGGAGGAGCACTTTGAAATGCTCGGGCACTACACCCGCGACCCCAACGCCCACTGGCATTCGTACGACCTCGACCTGCGGTGCGTGGAAGGCGGACGCCTGCACTGCCTCGAAGTGTTCGGACGGCAGCTTGTCTGCGCTCTGAAAGGTCTGCACCCGAACGCCGTGACCGCCTTTGCCGACGGCGGGAGGCGCAAGGCCGCTTAGTCGGCTAAAACAACGCGCGGCAAAGTCTCGATCGGCTCGATCATGATGTTGCGGAATAGGGTCTCGGCCCCCTCCGACTGAAACTGGATGCGTCCGCTGATCAGCGGCACTTTCTTGCCGGTCGCCGGATCGATCACCGACAGGTCGCGGACAACCATCACGGGCTCCCCGTTGAGGACATGCACCGCCTTGTCGCCGACCACGTACAGGTCGACGCGATTCCACTCGCCGACCGGCTTCTCCACGTCCCGCGCGTTCTCGACGTTCCAAGCCGGCTGCTGGACCTCGATGGTCCGCCCGCCGATCATGAAGCGGCGCTTCGGGTAGATGATGCTCGGATCGTAACCGACCTCCGTCGTCACCCGAACGTCGTCGCCAAGCGGAACGACCATTCCGGTCGATCCCTTCATGATCTCGAATTCGACCGAGCGCATCCAGGTGCCCCACACGACGCCCGGCGGGCCGCCGCTGTGGTAGAGCAGGCCGTTGTTCTCCGGCTGGTCGAGCCGCGGCGCGTGCCGCTTGCCCGTCCATTTATACTCCAGGCTCAGGTGATAGTTGGCGATGTCCTTCTTGTGGACGATGCTGCCCCAGGTCTTGCCGTCGACACGGATCGCCGGCTGTCCGTCGGCCGACACTACGGTGAACATCGTACCCTTGCCGCCTACGCCGAGCGGCTTCACTGGCGGCTTCTGGTAGGTGAGACCGGGGTCCGCGTAGCCAAGCCACGCTTCCCAGTCGTCCAGGTCCTTGCCGTTGAACAACGAAAAAGCCGTGCCGGTCGGCTTAGGCATATCGACGAGCTTGAGCTTCTGCGCAGCGAAGGGCGGATCGCCGGCAATGGCGGAGCGCTGCTCGTCGCTCAAAGCTTCTTCCGGAACGACGGCCGCAGCCATCGCCAGGCCAATGCCATCGCGAACATTCTATCTCCTCGAAAGCCGGACCAGTGCTTCATCAAGCGCCTGCAGGAAACGCGACCGGTCCGCTTTTGCAAACGGTGCCGGCCCACCGACGACATCCCCGCCCGCGCGCAGGTCGGCCATGATCGCCCGCGTGGCGATCGCGCCGCCGATGCTTGCGGACGTGAACGGCTTGCCATTGTGGCCGATGACCGTCGCGCCCGCCTTCAGCGCACGGTCGGCGAGCAGGATGTCGCCGGTGATCACCACCGTTTGCGGGTGGGCCTGGCCGACGATCCAGTCGTCGGCCGCATCGAACTTGTCGGAAACGACGACGCGTTCGATCAGCGGATGATCCGGCACCCGGAGCCAGCTGTTACTGACGACGTTCACGGGCACTTCGCGCCGCCACGCGACCTTGTAGACCTCGTCCTTCACCGGACAGGCGTCGGCGTCGACAAGGATGCGGACACTGCCCGTCAAAGCTTCGTCAGGCCTTGCCGAGGCCGCCGGATCCCTTGGTCGAAGGATTTGCGGCGATGGTCTTCACCTTTTCCTTCTTCGGCTTGCGGGCTTCCTTGTTGGATCTCACTTGGCCTTTGGCCATGACAGCTCTCCTGCGAACGGCGTCGACGCGCCGGATCACGCTTTTGTAGGGAATCCTTCGCCCGTCGAATAGGCGTGGCGGACGAACGGTTGACGGTGAATAGTGCCTGTTCGCTCGAGGGGAGAGCAGATTGGCCAGTCGTCGCCTCGCTCTGATTGCTGCATTGGCCGCGGTGTTTGTCGGGTCGGCTCATGCCGCGGAGCCGCCGAAGATTAGCAAGCCTCGCCCCGCTCCGAATACGGCGCCCGACGTTCCCCCGCTGCCGCCCGCTTACTTCGACCCGAACCTCGCGGTCGGCGGCGAAGACGTCAAAGCGCGGAAGGTCGAGACCCGGTTGACGGTCCAGGTGCTGGTCAACGGCAGCGGTCCCTACAACTTCGTGGTCGACAGCGGCGCGGACACGTCGGTGGTCGGCTTGCGTATCGCGCGGTCGTTGCAGCTTCCGCTGGGCACACCTGCGATCCTCAACAGCATGACGGGCCGCAATATCGTCGACCGGGTGAAGGTTGACCAATTGACCCTCGGGCCAACGACCGTTCGCCAGCTTCAATTGCCCGCCTTGCGCGAAGCGGATGTCGGCGGCGACGGGATGATCGGCATCGACGCGATGGTGCAACAGCGGCTGCTGATGGATTTCGAGAAGCGCTTCATCAAGGTCGAGGACGCCCGGATCCCGGTGAAACCGCTTCCCGGGGAGATCGTCGTGATCGGGCGGCGGTATCGCGGGCAGCTCATCTTGACCCAGGTTCAGGCGGCCGGCCTGCCGCTCGAGGCCGTCATCGATACCGGCACGCAAATCACCATCGGAAACCTCGCGCTGCGCGATAAGCTGATCAAGCGGAACCGGGGCAAGTTCATCAGCTTTCCCGTGACCGGGGTGACCGGCGAAACCATGAATCTTGAGCTGGCGAAGGTTGCCGAGCTGCGGTTGGGGCCGGTCGTTCTGTACGACGTGCCCATGGCATTTGCGGACGTACCGCCGTTCAAACTGTTCGGCCTGGAAGGGAAGCCGTCCCTGCTGCTCGGCACGGACATCCTTGAATCCTTCCGCCGGATCTCCCTCGATTTCCGCTCGCGAAAGGTGCGCTTCCAATTGAGGCGCTGCCGTACGCAGGGCGTGATTATCTCGACCTCGCCGCAGACCACCACGAGAATTTCGGCTACCGCTCCCGACGTCTGTTCGCGCTAGAGGAGCAGGAATGAGCACCAAGCCGAAGCTGCTTTCCGGCGGCAACCCGCAGATCGCCAAAGGCGAGGGTGATGCGCCGGTCCAAGCGTACATTGCCGCAATGCCGGGCTGGAAAAGGGAGACCGGGCGGCAACTCGATGCGCTGATTACGAAGCATGTCTCAAACGTCCGCAAGGCGGTGAAGTGGAACTCGCCCTTCTACGGGGTCGATGGACTTGGCTGGTTCATCAGCTTCCACGTTTTCACGAAGTACGTGAAGGTGACCTTCTTCAGCGGAGCCAAGCTCGATCCGCTGCCGCCGGTCGGGTCGAAGGACCCCAACACGCGCTACGTGCACATCGTCGAGGACGAAAAGATCGACGAGAAACAGCTCGTGAACTGGATCAAGCAGGCGGCCAGCCTTCCGGGCTGGACGGCCGGCATGTGAGGATGTCCCGATGAAACACTTCCTGCTCTTCTACGAAGTCTCTCCCGACTATCTCGAGCGTCGACCTCAATATCGTGCCGAGCACCTCAAGCTCGCCTGGGACGCGCAGGAGCGCGGTGAGATCGTCATCGCCGGAGCCCTGGCGGATCCGCCGGACGGTGCAGTGCTGATGTTTCAGGGAGAGGATTCGTCGGCCGCCCAGCGGTTTGCGGAAGCCGATCCCTATGTCGCTAATGGCCTCGTCACCCGCTGGTACGTCCGCGAATGGACGACGGTAATAGGCGATCTTGCGGCCAATCCGGTTTGGCCAGGCTAGGGCCGCACCGTCTGAGGGTGCGGCCCGCGCCGATTAGCAGCTGCAGTTCTTGCAGGTGCAGGGGTTACAGCGGCAGCCGGTATTTTCAGGCGCCGGCGCCTTTTCGTTCGTCTTTTCCATTGCATTTCTCCTCTTGCCCGTCAGTGGGCTCAACCCATATGGCATCCGTACCATGGTACGGAATCAAGCGAAAAGTTCGGACACCATCGGAGCGCTCGCAAAGGCGGCCGGCGTGGGGGTGGAGACGGTGCGTTATTATCAGCGGCGCGGGCTGCTGCCGGAACCTGCCCGGCCTCAGGGCGAAATCCGCCGCTACGGCGAAGACGATGTTCGACGGTTGAAGTTCATTCGTTCGGCCCAGGCTGCCGGGTTCACGCTGGCGGAGATCGGTGAACTGCTGGAGCTGAGCGCCACGGACGACCGCGCTAGAGCACGGCAGCTCGCCCAGAGCCGCGTTGGCGCGCTTGATGCCAAGATCGCCGAACTGCAGGAGGCTCGCGTGGCGTTGGCGGGTCTAGCGACCGCATGCGCACACAAGCGCTCGGGGCCATGCCCAATTCTCTCGGCCTTCGAGCGCGCATGAACATCCGCGAACATCTCACCATGCCCACTGCTGTTTGATGTCATTGATCTAGCGTAACGTCCGCCGACTCATCCGGAGTCGAGGAGGCATCTCAATGACCGCGACGTCGCCAGTGACCGAAGAATATCTGGATGGAACCGGAGGCAGGATCTTCACCCGGCACTGGGAGCCGGAAGGTACCCCCAAGGCGAATCTGGTCATCTGTCACGGCGTCAATTCGCACGGCGGTCAGTATATTGCGGCGGGCGAGGAGTTCGCATCGCGCGGATATGCGGTCACCGCGCTCGACCTGCGCGGCCGGGGCAAGTCGGATGGCGAGCGTTTCTATATCGAGAGCATCGACGAATATGTCGCCGACGTATCGCTGGCCATCGAATATGCGCGGGACAAGCATCCGGACCTTCCGATGTACCTGCTCGGGCACAGCGCGGGTGGAGTCACGTCGACGACCTATGCGCTCGATTATCAGGATCGGATCGATGGGCTCATCTGCGAGAGCTTCGCCTTCCGGGTTTTCGCGCCGAACTTCGCGCTCAAGCTACTGGAGGGTGCCAGCCACGTCCTGCCGCATGCGCATGTGCTGCGGCTGAAGATGGAGGACTTCTCACGCGATCCCGAATGGGTGGCTCAGTTGAACTCGGACCCGCTCACGCATGATGAGGTGCAGCCGGTCGCGACGGTGGCGGCGTTTGCGCGAGCAGGCGAGCGGTTCGAACGCGAGTTCGGCAAGATCACATTGCCCGTGTTCATCCTGCACGGCACCGAAGACAAGGCCACGCGTCCGGACGGCAGCGAGCAATTCTTCAACGAGACCGGATCGTCCGACAAGACGCTCAAGCTTTACGAGGGATACTACCACGATTTGCTCGCCGACCTCGGCAAGGAGCAGGTGTTCCAGGACATCGACGCCTGGATCAGCGAGCGGCTTCCGGTGCGGCAGGAAACGGCGGCGGGACCGACGGTCCTCGCCTAGGTGTAGGCGATCAGCCGCCCGGCGATCGCCACGCCGAGCCACAGCAGCAAGGAAACGGCCGCAAGCGCTTTGGCGGCGGCGGGCGGCGGATCCGAGACCACGCGGCCAAACAGCAAGCGGAACAAGGCGACGTTGGCTAGGGCCAGGGCAACCAGGACAAGCTTGAGCTTGAACGTGTCGTTCGTGGCCAGAGACTTCGCGTCGGCCGCGAACAGAATGCTACCGCTGGCCGCGAGAATGAGCACGCCAGTTGCGGCAATCGGAACCAGCGCCTTGCTGAGCGGCTGAAGCGGGAGGCTGCGGAACAGGCCCATCGTGCGAAGGTCGACCAGGCCAATACCGCCAAGCAGCAGCACCAGCGCAAGAACGTGGACGGTGTTGGCAGCCGGATAGGCGTAGGCCGAACTCGCGGCCCAGTCAGCGAAGCGTGTCGCTGCGACCCATTCCCCGATCGCAGCGAACATAGGAGCTAGCGCAGCTCGACCGTTTTGCCGCCGGCGGTGATCCGCTCGATCCGCATCTCATGCGTTCCGTCGCGGCGCGGATAGCCTTCCAGGACGATCTGCTGCTGCGGCCCGACCATCTTCTCCGTCAGTCCGCGCGATTCCATGCGTGCCACAGGGGCGAGAATCACGTCCCAGGTTGCGTTCTTGTAGCGGACCTTGGCCGTGCCGTGCGGGTTGCCCCACTTCACGTCGGTCAACGCGGCGCGATACTTGATGACGTTGGTCTCGTCGTAGCCAGACCAGCCATGGTGCGCGATCGCTGCGGCAGGGACGGTCAGGATGGCGGCGGCAAGCATGAGCTTCTTGAACATGTCCGTTCTCCTCGGCCGTCCGGTAGCAGATGACGTCAGGAATGAAAAAGGCGCCGCGGTCTTTCGACAGCGACGCCTTTGGCGTGACCTCCCACTCAATTAGAATTGATATTCCGGCTTGCGAGCCTGCGAGGCCGTTCCGCTGAGCATGAAGCCCGACGGTTCGCTGGGCTTGGCCATCGACGACGCAGCCTTTGGCGCAGTGCCATGCAGGCGTTCGCGGCGGTCAAGCTCGCCGGCCAGCTTCAGGCGCTTGCGCAGCGAGAGCGACGGATTCTCCGGCGTCGGGCCCGCATAGGCGGCCTGAACGTGACGGCCGAACCCCGACGTCTCGAAATCATCCGAGACATTGGTGGTCGGCGCGGCGACGGGGGCAGCGCGCGGCTGGACCACTGGCGGATCCCAGACTGGCTCCGGCTCGGGCTCGACCTCGTCGGTCAGCACCATCTCGTCCTGATATTCGCCGTCCTCGTTCTCGTGACGCTTGCGGCGGCGGATCGCCATGCCGGCACCGGCAAGAGCGAGGATCACTGCGCCCGCTCCGCCCGCAAGCGGAATGGCTTCGTCGATCTTCGGCTCGGCCTCGGCCTGCTGCACCGGAGCCGCCTTAGGGGCAGGAGCCGGAACCGCTTCAGCGACGGGCGCTTCGGGAGGACGCGCATCGACCAGTGGAGCGGTCGCAGATGCGGCCACACCTGGAGCCGCAGCAGCCGGGACCGCTGCCTTGGCGGTCTGCTTGACGCTGGTCTGCGTCTTCGCAGCCGTCTTCTTGGCTACCGGCTTGGCCACTGGGGCGGCTTCCGCCGCCTCGGTCGTAGCCGTGGTTTCAGCCGGCGTGCTTTCCGTAGCCTCAGGCACTGGCGCCAGCGGATCAGCCGCCGGAGCGACCGGTTCCGGCGCCGGGACGGTTACCAGCGGCACATCGGTGCTCGTCGCCTCCTTGGCGGCGAGGGGGGTTGATGAAAGGGCGAGGACCGCAGCAATTGCAGTCATGCCCAGGCGTTCCTGTTTGCGTGTGTACATGCGAAATGAACACGCGGGGACGTTACGCGATCGCATCGTTTCCGATGAGTTGAACCGTCTCAGCGATAAATTGATAAAAGCTAATGAAATGAAAACGGCAGTCTGAATATATATTCATTACAGTGACTTATCGGAGGGGCGCCCGCTTGAGCAGGCACCCCGATCCGACGCGTGCTCTCGCCGGATTAGAGAGTGTTTTCCGAGTTGGTCATGCCGTCGGTCGAGTTCATCGACATGTCGTTTGCGGCATTCATGTCCATGTTCGCATCCATGTTGGCGTCGACGTTCATGTCGATGCCGGCGTTCATGTCGGTAGTGCCGAGATTGTCCATCAAGAGTGAAAAACTTGTTCATCGCAAAAATCCCCTGCGTGGTGGTGCGGGCAAAGCGCACCGCCAGTGCAGGAGGTTCCTACTGCTGTTTCAACGGCTTAGAGGGAATTGGCCCCGTTAGAGGTCTCTAGGCTGCTGCCCTGGTCGGACTCATTGAGCTGATCGAGCTGGTTTCCGAGCGTGTCGGTGGCGCCGCTGCTCTCGTCCGGTGGTAGAACCGTTTCTTCGGCTGGTGCGGCGGAATTGCCGTTCGTGGCGGCGGTGTTGTTGTCACTGGTCTGGGTGCAGGCGCCGAGCGCGGCAATGCCGATCGCGGCACCCAGTCGAAGCGTCAATTTCATGGCCCGGTTCCTCTCCTGGTGGGCTCCAAGCCGGGTCAGCGCTTGAGGACGATGGCGGTTCCGAAAGGACTAAATGCCCGGAAAGCTCTGCTTGATGCCGTCGATGATGAATTGAGCAGCAAGGGCAGCAAGGATGACGCCCAGGATGCGAGTGATCATCGCTTCGATCTTCTCGCCGATCAGCCGCATGATCGGGCCGGCGGCGAGCAAGGCGACCATGGTCAGCATGATAACAAC
>Ga0247822_10000275_pt1 | contig 26096 bp, 21 predicted proteins | sample 13C_Cellulose_Da_FD_192423 | JGI IMG/M metagenome (GOLD analysis project Ga0247822, IMG submission 192423) | Soil microbial communities from agricultural site in Penn Yan, New York, United States - 13C_Cellulose_Day30 | ecosystem: Environmental > Terrestrial > Soil > Agricultural land | place...
CGTCTCCACCCCGGTGAACGCCGGCCCGGCCAGCCGGACCACGACGCCGGGAACCGGGTCATCGCGGACCAGCAGGTTGTTGCCACCGCCGAGCATCCGCACCGACACGTCCGCGGCAGCGCAATACTTGAGCACGGCGCGCAGCTCGTCCACGGTGCGCGGCTGGACGAGGAAGTCCGCCGGGCCGCCGATCCGCAGGTGGGTGTACGGGGCGAGCGGCTCCCGCGTCTTGGTGATCTCGGCGAACTTCTGGGCCACGGACATGCGGGTCCTCCGCGGGGAGCCGGACCCGGAAATGATACGGCGCCCTTGAACGGGTGGTGAGGTGGCGGGGTGGTGAGGTAGTGGAAGACAATGCCTCTTCACCACCTCACCGCCTCACCACCCCACCACCTACTTGATGCAGAACAGGTGCCGCTCCCCGCGGAGGAAGATCTCCCCGTCGGAGAACGCCGGCGACGAGTAGCAGTGCTCGCCGATCGGGTTGCGGCTGACCAACTCGAACTCCGGCGACGCCTTCAGGACGAACGTCACCCCGTCGTCGTCCGTGAAGTAGACGTGCCCGCCGGCCACCACCCCGGACCCGCTGTGGTGCCCGCCCAGCCGCTCCGACCAGACCCGCCGGCCGGTCGCGGCGTTCCAGCAGCTTCCCACCCCCTCGTCGGTCACGAGGTAGAAGTGTCCGTCGTGCGCCACCGGCGACGGGACGTAGCCGCCGTCGTTCCGCTTCGACCAGCGGACGTGCGTCTTCGTCACGTTACCCGTGCCGGTCGGGTCGATGGCCATGACCCAACGCTCCGGGTAGCCCGCGGTCAGGAACACCAGCCCACGATGGAACACCACGCTGGAAACGAACTGCTCGGTCGGACCGTTCACGATCCAGAGTTGCTTGCCGGTGTCCGGGTCGTAGCTCGCCACGCACTTCGACCCGGTGAGGACCATCTGCGGCTTGCCGTTCACCTCGCCGATCACCGGCGGGCAGTACGACCGCAGCTTGTTCGGCCGGTCGATCCGCCAGCGCTCCTCGCCGGTCTTCTTGTCGAGGGCGACGATGTACGCATCCGCGTCCTGGTCGCCGTTGACGATCACCCGATCCTTGTACAGCACCGGCGAGCTGCAGAACCCGTGGGTGGAGTGGAACTCGCCAGGCGACTGCTCCCACAGCTTGTTGCCGGCGAAGTCGTAGCAGTAGACCCTCATCCGCGGCCGGTCGCAGAAGGTGACGTACACCCGTTCGCCGTCGGCCGCCGCGGTGGACGAGGCGTGGCTGTTGAGCTTGTGCTTCTTCTCCAGCGGGGCGACCAGAACGACCCGCTCCCAGAGCACCCGGCCGTCGGCCCGGTCCAGGCACAGCAGCACCCGCTTCTGTTCGGCCTCGATACAGGTGGTGACGAACACCTTGCCGTTGGAGACGACCGGCGACGAGTGGCCGGTGCCGGGAAGGGCCGCCTTCCACTTCACGTTCTCGGTCGCCGACCACTTGAGCGGGAAAGCCGTCTCTGCGGTGCTGCCGTCGCCCTGCGGCCCGCGCCAGCCGGGCCAGTCGGCGGAGAAGGAGACAGGAGACAGGAGACAGGAGGCGGCGCAGACAAGGAGCAGGCGGGACGGCACGGCGGAGGCTCCGGGCAGGTGGGGTGGGCGGCCGGCGGGTCCGGTCATTCAACCATGTTGCATCCGGGTCGGGAACGGAAAAAACCCACCCCGCGTCCAACCGACAGGTACACTGCCCGAGACACCGCCACCCGCCGGAGTACACCATGTCCACCCGCCGACTGGAAAAGCTGTCCGCCGTCTGCTGGCTGGCCGTCGCGATGACCGTGCTGGCCGCCTCTGCGGACCTGGCCGCCGCCGACAAGGTCAAGGACGCGCAGAAGTACACCCAGGACCTGAAGACCAGCAAGGACACAACCGTGCGGGCCACCGCCCTGACCGAGTTGGGCAAGATCGGCCAGTTTCAGAAGTCCCTGGTGGCCGACGCCGCCCCGCTCATGGTCAAGGCGCTCGCCGACAAGGACGCGAAGGTGCGGGCAGCCGCGGCCCGAGCCTACGGCATGATCGACCCCGACCCCAAGGACGCGGTGCCGCCGCTCCTGAAGCTGGCCAGGGAGGACAAGGAGGAGACCGTCAAGCTGGCCGCGATCCAGGGCCTGGGCTCGATGGGCCCCGGCGCGAAGTCCGCCACCAAGGATCTGCGGGAGATCGCCCAGTCCAACAAGGAAAAGAAGAACCGGCTCGGCCGCGCCGCCCAGAACGCGCTGCGGTCGATCAACGTCAAGAAGCCTTGAGCGGTGAGCGGTGAGCCAGACAAGAACAACCTGTGATCTCGTCTGGCTCACCGCTCATAGCTCACCGCTCACCGCTCACTCCACCCGCCACCGGCCAACCGAGCTGAACAGCATCGTCGGGTTGAGCAGCCGCGGATTCGCCTCCTCCACCTGCCCGTCCAGGTACACCTTCACGCTGGTGGCGATGACCGTGTTCCGGTCGAGCTGCCACAGCGGCACGAACGGCATCTGATCGTTGAACTGCTTGTGCGCCTTGTGGGTGAGATCGAGCAACTTGCCCGGGTCGCGGTGCAGCCGAATCTCGGCCAGCAGCGCGCCGAACTGGCTGTCCGCTTCCGTCGGGTTGGTCCCCTTCGCCAGGTAGCCGAGATAGTTCCGCCCGCCGGGGCCGGCCGCGGCCGGGTCGAGGAAGCTGCCCAGCCCCAGCTGATACCAGTCGTCCCGGTAGTCGTGGTGCAGGTACGCCAGGTCGTAGCGCTGCTCCTCCTCCACCCGCCGGATCAGTTCGCGCGGCGAGACCGGCTCCAGGTTGATCGTGATCTTGCGGTCGTCGGCCGCGGTCGCGGACTCGACCATGTTCTTGATCCGATCGCACGCCCCCTTCGCATACGGGTCGTCGTTCGGGAACAGAAGCGACAGGGCGGCGGCCGCGTTGGGGTTCTCGAAGTACTTGCGGAACCGCGCCTGGGCGACGTTGCGGTCGTACAGCCCGGCCGGGCCGATCCCCCGCGGCGTCGCCCACGATTCCGGCGGGAACGGCCCGGTCATCGCCTTGTGGGCGTCCGCCTTGCCGCCCCGATAGACCTCGTTGAGCACCCGCTGCCGGTCGATCGCCCCGGAGATCGCCTTGCGCACGTCCACGCTCTGCAACGCCGGCCGGCGCTGGTTGATCGCCAACAAGTGGACCCGGCGGTTCTGCGCCGCGGTCACCACCCGCACCTTGCCGCCGAGGTTGCCGTCGGCGGTGTACTTCGCCAACTCCGGCGTCGGCACGTCGGTCAGGACGTGGAGTCGATCACCGCGGAACTCCGCCGCCAGGTCCGGGTACTGCGTCACGTCGGCGAAGTGAATCTCTTGAATCGCCGGCTGCGCCATCCGTCCCGGCCGGCGCGCGTATGCCGGGTTCGAGACGAACACCACCTCCCGCTGCTGCTCGCCGGGCTTCGGCGGTCGGTAATCCGGGTGCAGCTTGAACGGCCCGGTCCCGAACGGCTTCCGGGCGAACTCCGCGTCGTCGATCTGCTTGTTCTTCTCCAGCAGTTGCCGGGCCGGCTGGAGCTTGAGGGTAAGCAACTGCCGCGGGTCCGGGTGGCCGACCTTGAACCGGAGCTTGATCCGGCCCGGGTCGGACGGGTCGAACCCCGGCTCGTCCAGCCACGAGACATAATCCGCGGCCCAGCTCCCGGGCTTCAATCGCAGCATGTTGAGCGTGTCGGCCACGGAGGTCGCGTCGAACACCCCGCCCCCCGGGCCAGCCCACTCCGCGTTGCGGACCAGTTGCACGTCGCGCACGCCGGCGCCGATGCCCGGCCACTCGGCGGCCAGCGACGGCCGGAACCGCACCCCGGCGAACTCGTCCGGGACTGCCTCGAAGAGCCCCTCGAACATCAGCTCGCACGCCTGGTGCTCGCTATCGAACCGGGCCAGCGCCGGCGACATCAACTCCGGCAGCCGGCGGGCGCCGACCACCAGCACCGCGTACCCCTCCCGGATCTCCTTCTGCATCTGCCGCAGGGTCGGGTCGTCCGGGTTGATCGCCCGGACCGTCTGGAGCAGGTTGCGGGCCTGGGTCTTGTCGGTCCCCCTCAGCCGCTCGGCCTCCTTCAGGAAGGCCGACGCCCGGGTCGCCAGCGCCGCCCGGACGCGCTTCGCCGCCTCGTTGCCGGTGTTCGGGAACCGGGACTCGTACTCGCTCAGGAGCACGGCCCCCTTTTCCAGGTCCGTCACCTTCTCGGACTTGACCAACTCCTCGGCCTCGGCCAGCCGGGCCGCGAAGACCGGCTCCAGCACCTTCGGGTTGCCCTTGTACAGCGCGGTCAGCCGCGCGGAGAGTTCCTTCAGCCGGACGAAGTCCTTGTCGGCGGCGGCCTGCTTGACCCGGTCCACCCGGACGGCTGTGAGCCGGTCGTAGACCTCGGTCTTGACCTCGTCCCAGTTCTTGCCGCGGCGGCGGTTCTGGTCCCGGGCCGAGTCGTGGAAGAACATCACCGCGGTCAGGACGCGCTCGGCGGCGGCGAGCTTCTCGGCCGGCTTCGGGCCGCCGGTCTCGGTCGCGGGCTTCAGGAACGCGGCGGTCTTCTCCAGCGCGATCCGCTCGAACGGCTGGATGTCGCGGACCAGTTGCCGCCGGACCGACTTGACCTCGCCGACGTTGTTGTCCGCGTCGAGCGGGGCGTAGCCGAACTCGTCCGGGAACCGGTCCTTGCCCCACAACAGCGGCACCGGGGTGATCCGCTGCGACTTGAACCGGGAGTCGCCGAGTACGTCATAGGCGAAGCCCAGGCCGGCCAGGTACTGCTTGACCGCAGGGTCGGCGGCCGCGGCCGCGGCACGGGCGACGTCGTCGAGCTTGGCGACGTAGACGCCCTTGTCGCCCCCCTCCTCCTGCTCCGGCGGGGTCTCGCCGGCGGCCGGGGGCTTCGCCTTGTCCGGCTCCTTCTGGGTCGGCGGCTCCTCCACCGGGATGCGCTTGGCCGGCTTCGCTGGCGTGACCTCCTCCTCCTCGCCGGGGGGCGCGGCCGGTCTGGCCGGCTCCTGGGCGTGGGCGAAGCCGATAAGCCCCGCGGCCAGCAGAAGGGCAGCCCAAATCGGCCGGCGGGTTTGGGCGCGGCGGGGTGTGACAGCTAGCATCGGGGAAAACCTCCGGAGCGGGCGGAACGTCGCCGCCCGCCGGGTGTTGATAATACCGCCCGAAGGCCGGGTATCGGAGCGCCGGCCCGACGGAACTCACGGTTTTTTCGTTGACCGAGGCTCCAACCGGCCGTCAACTATCGCGGCCGTCCCCAACGGTCCGTACCCGTCCGCCTGGCAGTGTGTGCCCTGGCGGCAACGGATGTCATCGCTGCATTAGGAGAGACCCCATGCGAAAGTTCGTGCTCGCGGGCGTGGCCCTGTTCTTCACCGTCGGTCTGGTCCTCGCCGCCGAGGTCAGCTTCGTGAAGTACGACAAGGAGACCAAGGAGCTGACCGTCAAGGACAAGGACGAGAAAGAGACGACCTACAAGATCTCCGAAAAGGTCACGTTCAAGACCAAGGACAAGGACGGGAACGAGAAGGAGATGTCCAACGAGAAGGGGGTCGAGCGGCTGGAGAAGATCAAGGAAGGGAGCAAGCAGAAGTTCGACGTCGAGGCCGATGGGAAAAAGCTGAAGTCGCTGACCTTCCGCGCCGGCAAGGGGAAGAAGAAGGCCGAGTAATCCGACCACGTCTCAGTACGTGCGGCCCGGCCGGTTCTCCCGGCCGGGCCGGCTCGTTTCCGGGCCGGCCGACGCGGGGGCGCTTGCCGCGGGCCGGTCGAACGCCGTATGATTCGGTATCTCCACGACCTAACGGTATACCGGCCATGGCCCGCAAGTCCGCCAGCAAGACCACCAAGTCCGAGATCGTCGCGTTCAAGGTCGAGGAGGAGCTGGCCCAGTTCCTGAACAACCTGCCGAACAAGAGCGACTTCATCCGCAAGGCGATCCTGGCCCAGTTCGGGATGACCTGCCCCTTGTGTAGCGGGTCCGGGGTGGTGCCGAGGGGCATCCACGACCACTACAAGCCGGTGATCGCGGACCGGAACACCCGGCCGTGCGAGAAGTGCAAGTCCGCCGTCGAGGTGCCGCTGACCGCCGACGCCGCCGCCCCGTCGGACCGCAAGCGACTGGAGCAGTTCCTGCACGGCGGCCCGCTGTACTGCGGCAAGTGCTACCCGAGCGTCCCGGCGTGCGACGACTGCGGCTGGCACGTCGCGATGGAACGAGTGGCCGAGCACTTCAAGCGCGTCCACGCCCACAGCCACTAGGACGAATGGGGCGGCCGAACACCTGGGGCCATCGCCCATGTCCGACCCGATCGACCCACCGGCCGAAGATCCGCCCGCTCCGGTCGCAGCCTCAGCACCTACCGCTAATCTCGGAGAGCAGCCGTCGGACCTCGAACTCCTCGGGGTTTGGGCGGTCTGTGTGATCGTCGTGCTGCCCGCCTTGACGAGCGGTATGAGCTACGAGTTGGCCGGCCTCATCCGCCCGTCGTACCTGGAACACCTATATTTCTTGGCGGTCGCCGCGGCCGATGTGGCGCTGGTCGCCGTCCTGGTGTGGCGCGGCGGACTCGCGTCGGAGGCGATCGGCCTGACACGACCGCGATGGGCGGCCGACCTCGGGCTGGGCCTCCTCCTCACCGGCGCCGCGTGGGGGTCGTACATCTTCCTCCTCAGCCTATTGACCGAGGGCGCCCGCCCCGAATCCTGGTACTACCACCGTGGATTTCCGATGCGACCCGTCGGGCCACTGAGCTGGGTAATCGCGAGCGCGTCCGCCGTTGCGATTGGGTTCGCCGAGGAGTTGGTGTTCCGAGGGTATCTGCTCACCCGGCTGGAGCGGATCCTCCAATCGCCGGGGTGGGCCGTGGTCGTCAGTTCGATCGCGTTCGGCAGCTGCCACCTGTATCAGGGGTTCACTGGCGCAGTTGGGGCGGTCGTGTTCGGGGCGCTGATGGCCCTCGGGTTCCTGGCCACCCGCCGGCTCTGGCCGGTCGCACTCGCGCATTCCCTGTACGGCATCCTTGTGTACCTCGATACGCCGGCGCCCGAAGTCGTGCTCGATCTCCAGTCCTTCCCGACGCCCTCAGGCTGGTAGCGGGCGCAACGCAGACAGCCCACCCGTTTCGGCGAGTGGGCTGTGAGCAACCCGAACTTCACTCAGCCTAGAACTGGTCGAGCCAGAAGTGGCTGCCCTTGTACCACTTCATCGGGCTCCACAACTCGTACCGCCAGCCCGGCTCCTTGAACGGCGGGTAGGCCATGTACGCCGGCGGGCGCACGTACGGGCTGCCCTTCGGCTCCGGGTACTGCGGGCTCAGCGACGGCCAGTAGCTGTGCGGGAAGTAGTAGTACGGGTAATACGAGTACCGCGGCAGCGGCGGCTCGGCTGCCGTACCCGACCCGGCCCAGATCACCACGACGGCCGCCACCCCGGCCAGCCGCGCGAGCCAAGACTTCTTCATTGGTCAACCTCCATGCGACCCGCGGCCGGCGACGCCGACCGACGTCCTGTCGTCCGTATCTATCTGTCCGCGGAGGCCGCAGGCTCCGGTCCCGACGGACGCCGGGGTCGAAAAACCCTACAACAACACGCGCGTTGCGCTGGTTCTGGCGAACGGCCGACGTGGGCCGGCCGGTGATGCGTTACTGGCTTGCCCACGCCAGCCGCCAGCCAGGTCGCCTTAAGTTCCGCCGTCTGCCCGCCGACATGACCGCCGAAGCAAACCTGGTCTACGACAACCCACTGATCGCCCGGTACGCCGGCCGCGAAATGGCCGAGCGCTGGGGTCCGCTGCGGAAGTTTCGCACCTGGCGTCGGTTGTGGCTGGCGCTGGCCGAGGCGCAAGCGGAACTCGGGCTGACCGCGGATGACGGCACGTCTCCCCGCGTCCGGCCAGAACACCTCGCCGAACTCCGCGCCCACCTCGACGACGTGGACCTGGCGCGGGCCGCTGAGCACGAGCGGCGGCTGCGGCACGACGTGATGGCCCACGTCCACACGCTGGGCGACGTGGCACCAATAGCCCGGGAGGTCGTCCACCTCGGCGCAACGTCCTGCTACGTCACGGACAACGCCGATCTGATCCTGATGCGGGAGTCGCTCGACTCGCTATGCGGCTCTCTGGCCGCGCTCATCGATGCCCTGGCCACCTTCGCGACGACCTGGAAAAACGAGCCGACCCTGGGCTTCACGCACTTCCAGCCGGCGCAGCTCACCACCGTCGGTAAGCGAGCGGTGCTTTGGCTTTATGACCTCGTGCTGGACCTGCGGGAACTGGAGCGGCGCCGCGACGAGATGCCCTTCCGCGGGGCGAAGGGAACGACCGGCACCCAGGCGAGCTTCCTCGCCCTCTTCCGCGGCGACCACGAGAAGGTCCGGCAACTGGACCGGCTCGTGGCGAAGAAGATGGGCTTCGAGCAGGTCTTTCCCGTCACGGGCCAGACCTACACGCGCAAGGTCGATACGCAGGTGCTGGATGCGCTGAGCGGCCTGGCGCAATCGGCCCATAAGTGGGGCAACGACTTGCGGCTACTGGCCCACCGGCAGGAGATCGACGAGCCATTCGAGGCGGATCAAATCGGCTCATCGGCGATGGCGTACAAGCGCAACCCGATGCGGGCGGAACGCATGTGCTCGCTGTCCCGGTTTCTCATGGGCCTGCCGGCCATGGCCGCCCAGACCGCCGCGACGCAGTGGTTCGAGCGGACCCTGGACGACAGCGCCGCCCGCCGACTCTACATCCCGCAAGCGTTCCTGGCCGCCGACTCGATTCTGCGGATCGGCCGGAACGTCGCCCCGGGCCTGGTCGTGAACCGCCCGGTGATCGCCCGGGCCGTCCGCGAGTACCTGCCCTACATGGCGACGGAAAACCTCATCATGGCCGCGGTTGCCGCCGGCGCCGACCGGCAGGAGGCTCACGAGGTCATCCGCCGGCACAGCCACGCCGTCACCGCGCGGATCAAGGAAGGGACCGGCCCAGCGACCGAACTGTTCGACTGGCTGAAAGAGGAGCCGACCTTCAAGAAAGTGGATTTTGCCTCGTCCACCCATCCCGGACAGTTTGTTGGTCGGTCCCCGGAACAGGTGGACGAATTTCTGAATGAACACGTCGAACCCATCCGCAGACGCTACTCCGGCCGCACCGGCGACCGGGTCGAGTTGACAGTTTGAACGGCGACCCGTCAGGACAGGCACCAACTTTCCCCTTTCCCCAACCCCTTATCCTTCCCCAGTTAACACATCGAGCACATCTCGATTCTGCGCAGCTTTTGTTGAATTTACACCTCTCATGGAGTCTACATTTTTCCTGTTTGCGCCGCATGGCGCGGTTCCGCGGGCTATTTTCGTTGACAGCTTGTCGGAATGGTCTAAAAAGGGGTCTTTCCCGTACCGGCCGGATGGTATGGGAGCCCCTGAGGGGAAATCAAGGAGGCACACCGTAGATGTTTTCCACCTCACTGGCGACGGCCGCAGTCGCCGGCCTACTGGCGTCGGGCTCGCTGGCCAAAGAGCCAACGTGGCAATCTGACTACCGGAAGGCCCTCGCCCAGGCAACACAGCAGCAAAAGCCAGTCGCGGTGTTCATCGCCCGCGGCGACGCCGGCCACGCCCGGCTCATCAACGAAGGGGGCATCGGGTCCGACGCGACCCGGGTGCTCCGAAACAGCTACGTCTGCCTTTACGTGAACACGGAGACGGACCGCGGCCAGGCCCTGGCCGGGGCGTTTCAGATCCGCGAAGGGCTAATCATCAGCGACAAGACCGGGGGCGTTCAGGCCTTGCGGCACGAGGGGACGGTCTCCCGGACCGACCTGACGAACTACCTGACCCGGTACGTCAACGCCGGCCAGGTGGCCCAGACCGAGTTCCACAGCGGGGTCCAGCCGGTCGCCCAGACCGTGACCCAGCCGGCCCCGGTCGCCTACCAACAGCCGGTCTACCAGCAGCCGGTCTACCAGCCGCAGCCGGCGTTCAGCCCGCTCCAGAACTTCCGCAGCTTCATCGGCGGCGGGTGAAGCGGCGGCTCGTGTCGGTAGGTTCTACCGACTTCGACCCGCGGCCCGGGGCGTCCGAACGGATGCCCCGGGCCGCGGCCTTTTCCGGAAAGCGTTCGGGTGGGACCGGCGTCCTGCCGGTCCAGATCAGTGTTGTTTTCATCCCGGCGTGGCGAGCCGCCGACACCAGTCGGCAGGTGGTGCGACCCGACACCCGCCGACTGGCGTCGGTGGCTCGCTAGACCCCAATGTAAACGATAGTAGCGAGCTGGAACGGGGTAGATGGTGGCCACCTGGCGACGAAGCTGACCGCGACCGGGTTGCAAGTCGGAGTGACAGGTGGTGCTCACAGTCCGGGGATCACCACCGCGCTCCCGTCCTCGGTGATCGCCACGACTCTGCTCGCATCAGGCTGCGGAGCCAGGAACACCACCCGCGACGGGATCGACACCACGACCGGACCGGACACGCGCTGGAGTTCCGTCCCGGACACCCGAAACCGGAAGACCTCGTTGCGCCTAGTCGCTGCTACGACTGTTCCCGAGGCGACCAGGCAGGCGGCCAGGAACCCGTCGGCGCGGGCGACGGTGGCCGTCCGGGAGAGACCGGCCTCGGAGTCCCGGCCGTCGAACTCGGACCAGTACAGGTTTCCCTCGGCGTCCATGCCGGCGACTTCCAGGACACTGTAGGCAGGCGCGATCCAGTCCACGGGCGCGGTCGCCGACGGGCTGTCAGGGGGGACGGCCGGGGTCCAGGTCGCCACCCAGCGGCCGGAGGCATTGAACCCTCCCCCGAGCGGTAGACATTGAATGAACCGGCCATCCCAGTCCCAGGCGCATGCCATCGCCCGGGCCAGGAGGTGAGTCGTACCCTGGCCCTCGGGCAGGAACTCCCGCGGCGACTCTTCCAACAGGTGCTGGGTCCGGTAGCTGGTACGCCCGGACGGGGTGGCCAGCGTCACTACCAGATCGCCGCTCAAAGTCCCCGCCGACGGCTGGATGTACAGACTGTCTCGGCCGTCTACGGGGACCGGAATCGCGGCCCGGCTCGTCGATTCGAACGGGCCGGGGCCGGTCGAGGTGAAGCACCGGAGGAAGGTATCCGCTCCGTCCGCATACAGGACGTAGACCACGCTCCCGGCCGGATGGGTCGAGAGGCCGAGAATCGTTCGAGACCCCACCGTTAAGATTGGCAGGATCAGCCCCGAACCGACCCGCCAACAGACGACTGCGTTGGTCGTCGCAATCACGATGTCGCCGGTGTCGCGGGCGACCACGGCTGCCGTCACCACCCCGTCGGCGAGCCGGACCGGCGGCTCGTGACCTGGCGAAGAGTGCAGCGGGCGAACCGCGCGACGGGCCGCGAACACGGCGTCGCGGACCACCGGGGCCGGCCACGGGGCCGCGCCGCCGTACAGGTCGCTTGCCGTCTGTTCGACCAGTTTCGGGTTGTAGGACAGCGCGCGCAGGTGGGATGCGAACAGAAGCCGGGCCCGGTCGGCCAGGTCGTCCCGCCGGTCCGCCGGCAGGAAGTCCGGGCCAAGAGCGAGCAGGTAGTTGAAGAACCGCCCGGCGTCCCGCGCCCGCGGCGGGGTGAACCGTAGCTCGGCGGCGGCAACCAGCCGGTCCACGTCTGCCCACGACTCCCTGAGGAGGTACTGATCCAGTAACCGCTCACCACACGACATCGATTCGGGACCGTCCGCCACCCAGCCCAGGTGGTAATACCCGGTCGCCGCCTCGGTGTCTCCGAGCTTGCTGCGGATCAAGTCCCCGGCCGCCAGGGGTCGGCCCCGCTCGTGAAGGGCGACGGCGGCGCGCTGGAAGTAGTCCGCCGCCCGGTCCTCGTCCCCGATGCGGCGGAGGAGGTCGCCGGCCGGCTCGTACCAGCCGAGCCGTTCGTACAGCCGGACCGCCTCGTCGTAGTCCCCGGCCTTCTCGAACGCCGCCGCCGCGGCCGCTTCGTCCCGGAGCCTGTCCCGGAACAGGATCGCCGCGTCCCGGTAGAACCCGCCGGCCATGAGCACGTTGGCCGCGCTTCGGAGGTCCCGGAGCAGGACCCCGTGCAGGTACGCCGCCCGATGGTAGTCGCCGCGATCGACCGCCTCCCGGGCCAGCCGGCGATACGCGTCGGCCAGCCGTGCCCAGACGTCCCCGCCGCCGAGCCAGGCCACCCCCGGCCCGCCGCCGAAGCCGATCAGGTCGCGCAGCGAGTATCGGGGGTCGCGGGTGCCGAGGTCGGCCCCGCTACCGATCCGGGACGGGACGGACGGGTCGGGCACGGCCACCGGCGCCCGCCGCAGCGCCTTCTCCACGTCCCCGGACTGGAGTTGACGAAGAACCTCCCGGAGCGCCGCCTCCTGCGCCCCGAGTACCTTTTCGGTCAGCCGCGGGACCCGCTCCATCGCCCGGCGAGCGAGGTCCGCCCCGAACCTCGCCAGCCCTGGCGCCCGGGCTGTGCGGGCGATCCAGGCGAGGAACCGGCCGGCCCCCAGTTGCGCCCCCGCGGCGAGCCGACCCAGCGGCGACGCCGATCCCGACCCCGGCCGGGCGTCCTCGGGAACCCGGCCTGGGCCGCTCTCCCCGGCGCCGGGCAGCGGGTTGGCGTCGTCCGGCCGGCCGGCTTCCAGAATCTCGATCGCCGCGACCGGACCGGCCGGTCGCTCGATCACGATGAGCCGGTCCGCCCGGTCCGGTCGCGGCGGGAACGGCTCCCAGTCCGACCGCCGGACTCGCACCGGGGCGAGCCAGTGTTCGATCCGCAGCGGCCGTGCCGGGTCGAAGGCCAGGACCCCGCCGCCTGTCAGGACGACGAGCCCCCGGTCCTGCGTGAGCGAGGCGATCTCGTCCGGAAGCAGGCGCGGCATCAGGTCCGCGTCGGCCGGTGTGAACAGATCGCCGGCGATGCGGCGGAGCCGGATCGTGCCGGGGATGGTGCGGTGCGTCCCTTCGGGGGGGACCAGCACGAACCCGCTGCGGACCCGGTGAACGACCGGCAGGGTCGCACCACCCAACCGCAGGCAGGCGGCCGTCAGCCGGTCGAACCCGTCGGCGAACAGCAGGAAGGCGTCGGCCGCGGCCGGCGGGGCGTCGCGTCGGGTGAGACGTAGGGGCAGTTCCACGATCACCCTCCCGCCGCCTGGATGGCCTGGCCGATCGTCCGCTCCGCGTCCGGCGTCGGCGGGCCGCCGATCAGGGCCGTGTCCCCCCAGTAGACGCCACCCGGCACCCACACGGCCGCCCGGTCCCGGCGGACCAATACGGTCGCGACCACGGTCCCGTCCCGCATGCTCAGGATCACCTGCCCGAGCCGATCGACGGCGGCGCGCCACGGGCCGGCCGCGGTGGCCCGTTGCGGCGGGAACCGGACCGGGTCGTAGGCAGTCGCCACCAAGTCCGGCGGCATCACCCACGTATCAGAGTCCGGCGTCCGCCGGGCGAACGTGTGGGTGAGCCGGCCGTCGGCAAGTCGGAAGGCGTGTTCGAACGTCCCGACCCGGACTATCAGACGGAACGGGTTGATGTCGAGGATCGGAGCGATGCTGTCGTGCAACCGGGCCGGGACCGCGACGGCCAGCGACATGCCACCGTTCACGTCCTTCATCACGACCTCCCGCCGCTTCCGGCCGAACGCGACCCGGCGGCCGGCGGCCGACAGGCTGAGCAGCCCGCCCCGGATGCCTTCCCGCTCCGCGCCGGCGGCCGTCCCGTTTGGTCCGCGGAAGAAGAGGAGGTTTCGCTCGCGACCCCGGGAGACGTGTAGCGCGAGGATGTCGCCGGCCAGCCGGGCCTGGTAGATGGTCGTCCCGGCAAGCAGCGGCACGCCGTCCCGTCGCGGCTCGAACGGCACCCACAGTGGGTCGGCCCGCTTGACGTGGAGAGTGTTTCCCAGCAGATGGAGGAACGGGTCCCCGTCAGGCAGGACCGCACTGTGCGACCACCGGGTCAGGATCGTGAGGGTGTACGGGGGCGAACCGCGGTGCATGGACCGCCTCCAGGCATCCCGGGCGCGGGACGTCCCGCCGTCGTCTCGCACCGCGAGGTAGCAGTCCTGAGTCGTCAGGTCGAGGGCACAACTGTCGGTCACGGACGAGCCTTCCGGCCGCCGGACGACGATGCAGCCCAGATCGGGGAACGCGAACCACCGGGCTGCCGGGACGGCCCGTCCGAAGGGATAAACCGTGACCCGCCGATGAACCCGGTCGTAGTGGGCGGCGACGAGTTGCTCCTCCCCGGCCGCGCCGGCACCCGAGGCGACTTCGAACGTAACCCCGCTCGGCGAGGCCGAACTCACGATGACCGGTTCACCGAGCGACACCACCGTCACGCTCGTGCTCTGGACGGTCGGGGTCAGCCGGCCGCAGACGACCACCCCGTCCGGTACGCCGAGGATCGCATCGACCTGCTTCAGCACCGCCCCGTCGCGGAACGCCCGGGGCAGCACTTCTGGAGGCAAGCCGTCGAACGCCAGCCCGTGCAGGACGCCGTCGCGACCGGCCATGACGAGCCACTCCCCGCCCGTGTCGAACCCGAGATCGGTCGCCTCGACGACCAACCCGGGGCGGAACGGGAACGGGACCGGTTCAACGTCGCCCGCCCAGGCCGAGACGGGGGGCCGGGTCGCCGGGGTGTCGATCCGTGCCGCCTCGGCGGCGGCCAGGTCCACCCGGAACGCGCGGACCGTCGCCGGCCCGCCGTCCGCCCACTGGCACAACTCCGCGCGTCCGGCCTCGTCCACCGCGAGGGTGAAGAGGCGGTCCGCGGGACGACGGTCCTTCGCCGCTGCGGCCACGGCCGGCTCCCGCAGCGCCCGCGGGTGGGTGAGGAGGATCAGGTCGCGCGATGCCGCGGTCGGCTCGCGGACCGCCCGACCGAGGGCGCCGCCGGGGTCAACGGTCAGGTCGCTCGCCTCGAGCAGGTCGGCCAGCACCTCGACGTCCAGGCTGGACGGGTCGATCGGGGGGTCCGTCGAGGTCAGGACCAGCCGGGCCGGGCCGAGTCGCTTCGGGTCCCGCCGCAGGAGCGACAGGGCCGCGGCCGCCAGCGCCAGCCGGACGCCGCCCCAGGTCCGCACCCCCTGGTCGAGGACGATCACGCGCTCCGGCTTCTGCGACGTGTGCGGCTCCTCCCGGCGGAAGTAGAGCAACTCCCGTTCGGCGAACCGGCGGACGAACTCGTCCGGGTCGAGGGCGAACTGACCGGGCAGGAGGTGTTCCGGCTGCCCGTGCGTGGTCACGTCCGCGTACCCGCCCTGCGGCACGGCGTCCGGGGACTGCCGCCGGGGTGGGATGCTCAGGCCGGCGTCGAGCGCCGGGACCAGGACCGCCGCCCCGATCAGCCGCGGCCGGGACCGCGCGGCGGCCAGCAACCGGGCCACCCGGGCCGGCAGCGACTCGGCCGGTTCGGCGAGCCGGTCGCCGGCGTCGGTCGGACCGCACCCGTGGGTCAGCCAGTGGATTAACGCGCGGTCGTCCAGCCGCCGGAGCCGGTCCCGTACCCGCAACTCGAATGCGGCCCGTGTCAACGGTGGTACGGAAGCCAGTTCCGGCCGGCGGCGTTCGCCGAACAGTTCGCGGCGGGCGAGCGCAGTTGAAAGCTCGTCCCAGGTCGGGGCGGCCGTTACCTGCGGCAGGCCCCGGCAGAGTTCCCGGAACAACAGACCGGCGTCGCGGTGGGCCACCGGAGACCGCTTCGTCTGGGCCCACGCCCGCCGCAACCGGACGACCTCGGGCGCCGTGCCGTCCCGCTTCAGCATCAGGAGCAGGTTCAGGATGAACGCGAACGGCGGGACCCGCGGCCGACTGAACACGCCTTCGAGGATGAGCTGGACCTCCCCTGCCAGGGCGAGGGTGGTGCCGTCGGCCAGTTCGAGCGCGTCGCAGCGGTGGGACCACCGCACCCCGTCCAGCTCCTCGGCGGAGGCGGTCGGGATGGTCAGGTAGCCGTCGGCTCGCTCGGTGGAGGTCACGGGGTCGGTCGCCGGTCAGGGTCACGGAGGGCCAGCCGCAGCCCGGCCCGGGTCAACGGCGCGAACGCCGCACGGGGGATCACGTCCGCACCGTCCTCGTCGAGTAGCACCAACTCATCGCTCCCGGCCCCGACCGCGTCGCGAAGGATGGCCGGCGGCAAGTCCGGGTCCGGTCGGTGGCCGACGGGCACCAGGAGGTCAGTGCCCCAGAAGCGGACCGCCCCCGGGACCGCGGGGAGCCGGTCACCGATCAGCACGGCCCGCCCCTCCGACCGTGCCGCCCGGACCGAAGCAAGCTCTGCCGTCGTGGCGGAATCGGCCCACCGACGGAGGTTGTCGAGCGCACACGCCAGGGCCGTCGCCGGCCGCGGGGTGCCGCCACGAACCACCCGCAGCATGACCGGCGGCCCGGGTATCTCCTCCGGCGGAATCGGGACGATCCGGGCCGGGGAAAGGACGCCGGCGACCGGCTGGCCGTCGCCGTCCGGCGGGGTGTCGGCCGTCGGCACGCGGCAGCCGAACCGGAACCACAGGCCGTCCCGGCGGGCGAAGAACTCGACCCCCGGGACCGGTAGGAGATACCGGACCACGTCGAGCCGGCCGGGCGTCCACCACACCCAGACGTCCGGGCCGTCGGCGTGAACGCGAACGTCGGCCCGGTCCCGGACCGCCGCCAGGGCAGCCAGTCGGGCGGCCGGCACGCGGGCGGCGGACGTCTCGCGCCAGGCGTCGGTCATCCGAGTCGCTCCAGGATCGCGCCGGCGCGTTCGATCAGATGGCCCCGCGCCGTCGGGTCGGCCACCCAGCCGGCGCGGTCGGCCAGCTCCTGCACACGTTCCCGAAGACGGGCGACCTCGACCAGCTTCGGTCCGGCGCCAAGTGCGCCTTCCGCCTGCTCCAGTTCCCGGGCCAGTGCCTCCGGGTCGATCTGTTCCGGCGGAACGGCCCGCGGGTGAGCGGCTTCGGTCGGCGCCCCGTCGAGCAGTCCGGCGACCAGTGACGCCAGCGGGCCGATTTGCTCCGGCCGGTCCCAGACGTAGCGCAACACCCACAGGTCGGAGCGGTTCGCCGCCGACCGGCCGCAGAGTACGGCCGACGCGGCGACCAGCTTGAGGACCTTCACCGCCCGCCGGTCGGACAGGGCCACCCCAAGATCGCGGACCTTCCCGACCGCGTCCGCGTACCCCTCCAGCACCGGGGTCAGGTCGGTCCGCCTCACCGCCGCGCTCATCACCCGCAGGTCGTCGGCGCTCGGGGCGTCGGCCGGCCGGCTGTTGATGGCGCCGTCTCGCTCGATCGCCCACCCGGCGGCCAGCAGCGCGGGCAACTGCGGCCGGGGGATGGGATCGACCTTGCACCGCAGGAGGAATCGGTCGAACAGTGCCTGCAACGCGTCGTCGTCCGGCAGGTGGTTCGACGCCGCGAAGGCGCTCAGGAGCGGCAGCCGGTGGGTTTCGGCCCCACGGCGATAGACCCGCTCGTTGAGGACCGTCAACAGGTTGTTGAGGATCGCGCTGTTGGCGTTGAACAGCTCGTCCAGAAACGCGAACTCGGCCTCTGGCAGCATCCCGGCGGTGACTGTGGCGACCACCCCCTCTCGCAGTCGGGCCAGGTCGATCGGGCCGAACAGCTCGTTCGGCTCGGAGAACCGGGTGAGCAGGTACTCGAAGTACCGGCAGTGGACGGCCGTCGCGAACTCCCGGACGAGCAGCGACTTGGCCGTCCCCGGCGGGCCGAGGAGGAACAGGTGCTCACCGGCCACCGCGGCCACGGCGATCAGGTCCACGACCTCGTCCCGGCCGACGAACCGGGGCTTGAGCCGGTCGGTCGCCCGGCGGAGGCGGTCGGCGGGGTCAGTCACGGGTGCCCTCGTTTAACGGTGCCGGGAGCGGCCGGCCCACCTCTGAAAAGACTCGCTCGGCCCACTGCCTCGCCGGCCCGTCCGCCGGCACCCAGCCCGGCCGGCCGGTGTGGGCGAGCCGCTCGGCATAGAGGAGTTGAAGCCCGGGGTGCCCGCCGAAGTCGGGCGGGGTGGTCGGTTCGCCATCCAGGTCGGCCAGCACGCCCGACAGCGGCCACCGCCTAAGGACGCGGTCCAGCGCGGCGACCAGGTCGCCGGACGCGTCTCCCGCCCGCGCCCGCCGGTAGACGCCGGGCAGCAACCGCAGCGTCACGTCGGCGGAAAGATGCGCCGACGGGGAGGCAGGTTCGGCACTCAGCTCCAGCGCCACGGACTCACCGGCGACCAGCGACCAGCAGGCGCGGGCCAGCACGTCCGCGGCCTCCAGGGCGATAGCCGGGTCGAACGCGACCAGCGGCCCAGCCACGTCGAGAACCTGATCGGCGAACGCCACACGGAGGACTTCGACGACCTCCGGCCGCCCCCGGATAGGAAGCGAGGGCGGCGAATCCTGGACGGATTTCCCGTGGTCGAGGACGCTGCGGAGCCAGTCGTGGAAGTCCGTCATGGGGCGAGCCCGGCCATCATCGGGTGTGGACCTGTGGAGATCAGCTTAACCCGCCCGACCCTACCGTGAACAGGTTTGACGGCGACCCAGGCCGTCATCAGATCGACCGCGCCCCCCGTCGTGGAAGCGTCTGGCGTTCCTCAACTGACCTTCCGCTCTCACCAGAGCCACTGTAACTTCTCCATCCACAACCTCCACTGTGGGGTGGTGATGCGGACATACCTGTTCTGACATTACCACCCAGCCGTGAGGCCTATCATCGGCGACGGAACCATTGAGGCGAGATGACCAATTCGCTTCCACCTCCAGTCGAGATCCGCAATCGGATCGAGGAAACCTACCGCACCGAGTCGCGCCGGGTGTTCGCCTCCGTGGTACGACTGGTACGGGACTTCGACCTGGCGGAGGAGGCGCTGCATGAGGCGTTCGCCGCGGCGATCGAGCAATGGACGGTCGATGGGATACCGGACAACCCGCGGGCGTGGCTGGTCTCGACCGGCCGGTTCAAGGCGGTCGATGCCCTGCGCCGCCGCGGCAAGCTGACCGCACTTCAGCCGGAACTCGTCGGCCGGATGTCGGAGGTCGCCGCGACCAACGCGGCCCGCGCCGGCGAGGGGATCGAGGACGACCGGCTTCGGCTCATCTTCGCGTGTTGCCACCCAGCCATCGACCGCTCGGTCCAGGTGCCGCTGACGCTCCGGGAGGTGTGCGGGCTGACCACCGAGGAAATCGCCGCGGCGTTCCTCGCCACCCCCACGACAATGGCGCAGCGGATCGTCCGGGGTAAGGCCAAGATCCGCGACGCCGGCATCCCGTTCGCGGTACCCGAGGCGACTGAATTGCCGGAACGGCTGGGGTCGGTGCTGGCGGTCATCTATCTCGTGTTCAACGAGGGGTACTCTGCGACGGCGGGCGCGGCGGTGACGCGGCCAGACCTCTCCGGCGAGGCCATCCGCCTGGGTCGGCTCCTGGTCGAACTCCTGCCCGACCCGGAGGCGATCGGCCTCCTCGCGCTGATGCACCTCCAGGAGTCCCGCCGCCACGCCCGGACGACCCCCGACGGGGACATCGTGCTGCTCGAAGATCAGGACCGCTCCCGGTGGGACACTCGCCTCATTGCCGAGGGGCGGTCGCTGGTCGAGTTGGCGCTCGGATCGCGACGGTTCGGCCCGTACTCGGTCCAGGCCGCCATCGCCGCTGTTCACGCCGGCGCCCCGACCGCCAGCGACACGGACTGGCGGCAGATCGTCGCGCTCTACGACGCCCTGCTGGTGCTTGCCCCGTCGCCGGTGGTGGAGTTAAACCGTGCAGTCGCAGTGGCGATGCGGGACGGGCCAGCCGCCGGCCTGGCGCTGATCGACGCGATCCTCGCACAGGGCGAACTCGACGCATACCACCTGGCCCACGCCGCCCGCGCTGACCTCCTCCGCCGGTTGGGTCATCTCGACGACGCCCGGACCGCGTACGAGCGGGCGCTGTCGCTGGCCCGTCAGGAGCCAGAACGGCGATTCCTGCGGAAGCGCCTGTCGCAATTGTGACGGTTCTGCCGCCGGCTGGGCCCTGCCGGGGCCGCACCGCGCTCGCGCAGAAAAAAATCCCCCGCACATGTCGATCCGAGCCCAGCCCGTTCGATAACCGGGTGATCGCGGGTGTTCGACGGTTCACCCCATCCATCGACGAGGTATCTCATGACGGCTCAGCAGATCACCCCCTGCCTGTGGTTCGACGGGAAGGCCGAGGAGGCCGCGGCGTTCTACGTCTCCATCTTCCCGGACTCCGCCATCACCCGCGTCACCCCGGGGCCGAACGGCGCGGCCCTGGTGGTCGAGTTCCGACTGGCCGGGCAGCGGTTCCTGGCGCTCAACGGCGGACCGCTGTTCAAGTTCAACGAGGCCATCTCACTGTCAGTCGATTGCACCACGCAGGCGGAACTCGACGAACTGTGGGAGAAGCTCACCGCCGGCGGCTCGCCGAGCCAGTGCGGGTGGCTGAAGGACCGCTACGGGTTGTCGTGGCAGTTGGTGCCGGCGATGCTGCCGCAACTCCTGACGGATCCCGCGAAGGCCGGGCGGGTGATGGGTGCGGTGATGGGCATGACGAAGCTCGACATCGCGGCGCTCCAGGCCGCCGCCGACGGGAAGTAGCCCCACGAACCGGAGGACGCGATGAAATACATGCTGCTCGTGTACGGGGCCGAGGACTGCTGGACCGCCGAAGAGCGAACGACCTGCATGATCGAGTCGTACCGCGTGTGCGACGACCTCAAGGCGCGCGGCCAGTACCTCGACGCGTCACCGCTTCAGTCGGTGACCACGGGCGTGACCGTCCGCGTGCGGGGCGGGGAGACGCTCATCACCGACGGGCCGTTCGCCGAGACGACCGAGCAACTCGGCGGCTACTACGTCCTCGACCTCCCCGACCTCGACGCGGCGATTGCCGTCGCGTCCCGGCTCCCGCCGGCCACCAAGGGGACCATCGAGATTCGCCCGCTGTACGCCCTCGACGGGCTCCCGCCGGGCCGACCGGCCCCACGCGAGGGCAATCCAGCCGCCACGCCGTACCTGCTCCTTTGCTACGACGACGAGGCCGCGTGGCAGGCGGCCGGACCGGACGCCCTGCACGCCGCGATGGCAGAGGCCGTCGCGAACTGCCGGCGGCTGAACGAGACGGGCGCGTACCTGAGCGCTTCACCACTCCACCCGGCCGCGACGGCCACCTGTGTGCGGGTCCGCGACGGCAAACGGGTGGTCACCGACGGCCCGTTCGCCGAGACGCACGAGGTGCTCGGCGGCTACTACCTGATCCTCGCCGCATCCCGCGACGAGGCCGTTCGGGTCGCGGAACAGCACCCCGGCGCGCGGGTCGGATCTGTCGATGTCCGGCCGGTGTTCGACACGTCCGGGCTGCGGTATCCGGCCGCAACACCGGCGTGAGTGACGGCGATTCTTTCGCATTCCAGGCGCAGTCGAGTGAAGCGGCAGCCAATGGCGTGACGATAGGGAACAAAGGTATACTATCCCGCACTGGCGCGGGGTCGTGGTTCGCCCCTTACCCCTCAACGGGAGTTCGACATGACGAAGCAGATGCTGGCCGGTGGTCTGATGCTCGTGGTCCTTGCCATCGGCGGTCGCGCCGCCGATGGCCGCGCCGCCGACGTGCCCGCCAAGGCCACTCCGACTCATCCCGGTCTGGAGAAGCTCAAGAAGATGGCCGGAACCTGGGTGGAGGCCGACGCGGACGGGAAGCCGACCGACAAGGTGGTATCGATCGTCCGGGTGACCGCGGGCGGGTCGGCCGTCCACGAGACCCTGTTCCCCGGCCAGCCGATGGAGATGATTTCCATCTATCACCTCGACAAGGGCGACCTGGTAATGACCCACTACTGTGTGCTGGGGAACCAGCCGCGGATGAAGGCCGACCCGGCGTCCCCGCCCAACCAGATTCGCTGGACGTTCGCCGGCGGGACGAACCTCGACCCGGCGAAGGACGCGCACATGCACGGGGCGACCGTCAAGCTGATCGACGACGACCACATTGAGATCGAGGGGGAGGCCTGGGAGGGCGGCAAGCCGTCCCCCACTCACTGCGGGTGCATGAAGCTCGTCCGCAAGAAGTAGCGTTCTGCGTCGCGAGGAGTGCGAACAGGTGTGGCGGAGGATCGCGTGGGGGCCACTCAGGGGTCCCCGTTTGCTGGCGAGCCGCCGACGCCAGTCGGCGGGTGGTGCGGTCCATCACCCGCCGACTGGCGTCGGCGGCTCTCGGCCGAGTATCGATGTCGGGACGGCCGGGCGGACCGCGTCATCACTTCTTCAGTACCCCGCCGAGGAAGCCGAACAGTTCCCGGGTCGGCTTGTCGTCTGGCAAGCCCAACTCGGTATTGATCGTGGTGTGCGTCTTGCCCTCGGCCGGGTATGCCTTCGCCGGCACCCCCGAGGCCTCCAGCGCCCCGGCGAGTCGCTGTGACTGGCCCTTCGTCTCCGGGTGATCGGCGACATGGAGGATCAGAAACGGCGGGATGCCCTTGTCCCGGGCGACGTGCGTGACCGGCGACAGCGCCACCTGGCTGGCCGCGTCGCCGAACTTCTTGCGGTAGATGTCCGCCCGCCGCTGTTCCACGGTCTTGATCTGCATCGGCACGTCGTAGGTGTCCCCGTCCACTGGCACGCACCCCTTGATGACAGACAGTTGCACCTTCTCGGCCTTCAGGTAACTGCCGTCCGTGCAGACCAGGGCGGCCAGTTGTGCGCCGGCCGAGTGGCCCATCACCAGGATCGTGTCGGGGTCGCCGCCGTAATCCCGGGCGTGGTCGTGGACCCACCGGATCGCCGTGGCCACGTCCTCGGCCATCTGCCCGATCGTCACCTTGTCGGGCAACAGGCGGTAGTTAACCGAGACGAACACGTATCCCCTGTCCACGAACGCCTGCGGCTTGTGGTCCACGTCCTTCTTGTCGCCCGCCTGCCAGCCGCCTCCGTGGACCCAGACGACAATCGGGTGGCCCTTCCCCTGTGCTGGGGCGTACACGTCGAGCGTCTGCTTCGCGTTCCTCGGCTCGGCGTAGGCGAGGTCGCGGTGGACCTTCGGCTCCGCGGCGGCGGCCGGGAATGCGGAAAGCAGTGAGGCGATTAGCCCGGTGGCGGTGGCGGCTCGCATGATCTCAGCCCTCGTAATGCACGGCCAGCCAGAGGGTCGGCTCGTCCGGCGTCGTCCACTCGACCCGGTGCCTTGCGTGGGCCGGGATGGTGACGTGGTCGCCGGGCCGCAGCGCTATCTCGCCGTCCTCGAACCGGAGCCTTGCGGCCCCGGCCAACAGGACGACCCACTCCGGCCGGGCCTGATCGTACCAGAAGCCGGGCGGCGAGGCGTGCCCGAGCGAGACGATTCGCTCGACGCGGACGCGGTCGGTTTCAAGGAGCGAGGTGAACAACTCCTCCGGTAGGTGAGCAGGCAGGTCGGTGAACAGGTTCGTGGAGGCGATCATCGTTTCCTGACTCCCCCTGGTCCGCCCGGTGCGACATTCTGAGCATTAAGCTAGCGAACCGAACAGCCCATGCGGTCTAATAACTTGCGTCGTGTAGTGTGGGTCGAGTCTTCGAGGCCCACCGTTCGAGCGCCAGACGGTGGGCCTCGAAGACTCGACCCACACTACAAACCCTGACCGTTCGACTGTGCCACCGTCTGGGCGACCGTCACCACGCCGCGCAAGGCGAGCCCGACGCAGGCAGATCGGACCGACAAACCTCGACGCGGCTGATAGCCAGTCGTCCCGTCTCATGCGGGAGGACACCAACCGATGCCGGACTCCGATGGGGATAAACGGCCCGCGGCCGACGCCAGCCGGTTGCTCGACGCGTACCGCGAACCCGTCTTGCAGGTCGATCCCGACGGCCGGGTCACCTACGTCAACGCCGCCGCCCGGATGTCGCTCGGACTCGCACCGGGGGACGCCCTGGGCGATCGCCTCGACTCGCCTTCCCGGGCGGACCTCGGCGACTTGCTCGCAACCTACACTCGCGATCAGGCGTTCCCGGAGGACAACCGTGCATGGGTCTGGGTCGACCCGGAGGGCAGCCCGCTCCGAACCCGGGTGAGCGTCGCCAACTTATGGGACGCCGGCCGGGTGGTCGGGTTCGTGGCCGCCGCCCACCGCGACGTCATGCGGATGTCCGACCTGTGGTGGCAGACCCTGGTGGAGGCCGCCCCGGGTCACATCCTCCTGCTGGACCGCGAGTACAGGATCTTGTTTCTCAATCGGGAAGCGGGTAGCGAGGAGCTGGTCCCGGCCGTCGGCCGCAGCACCTTCGAGTACATTCCCCCCGAGTCTCAGTCGCGAGTGCGCCGATACCTCGACCGGGCGGCCGCAGGAGAGGCGGTCACGTACGAAGTCCAGGCCGTCGATCGCGGGGGCCGGCCGACCTGGTATCACACCCGGGCCGCGCCCCTCCCGCCGGAGTGCCGGCCGGCCGTCGTCATCCTGTTCGCCACCGACATCACCGCCCGCCGCCGGGACGAGGAGTTCGCCCGGGCGGTGGTCGAGCACGCCCCGGTCGGCATTCGCGTGTTCGACCCGGCCGGCAACGAGATCCGGTTGAACGAGGCCATGCGGCGGATGCTGGACGGGGAGGCCCGTACCGACAACACCTCGTACAACCTGCCCGGCGACCCGGTAGCTCGTGCAAGCGGGGACGTGGACCGATTCCGGCGGGCGCTGGCCGGAGAGGTGGTTGTCGATCGCGCGGAGCCCCCACAACTCGGGGGGGACGACGGCGGTGCCTGTCATGGGCTGGCGGACCGCGTGTTTTATCCGGTCCCGGACGGGCTCGGGAGCGTCCAGGCGGTGGTGGTGTTCTGTGTGGACGTGACCGAGCAGCGCCATGTGGAACGAAAGCTCCAGGAGGCGCAGAAGCTGGAGTCCCTCGGGGTCCTGGCCGGGGGCCTGGCGCACGACCTGAACAACTTGATGACGCCGATCGTCGGTCATACCGAGCTGGCTCTCGCGGCCGCGTCCCGGACGGAAGTCATCGACCACCTGCGACAGGTCGTGCGCGCGGCCGAGCAGTCGGCCGACCTGTGCCGTCAGCTTCTGGCCTACGCCGGCCGGGGGCGGGTCGTGGTCGGCCCGGTCAACCTGTCCGATTTGGTCCGCCGGGGGGAGGCGTTGCTGCGGCACGCGGCCGGCCCCCGGGTGGAGTTGCGGCTCGTGCTGGACGAGCGTCTGCCCGGAGTGCAGGCGGACGCCGGACAACTGCGACAGGTGCTGCTGAACCTGGTGACTAACGCCGCCGAGGCCATCGGCGAGAGTCCCGGGGCGGTCGAAGTCGTCACAGGAGTGGGACGGCTGGGTCAGGCCGAACTGGCCCGCTGCCGGGTCGGGGCCAACCGGCCACCGGGTGAGTACGTACAACTGGAGGTTCGGGACACCGGACCGGGGATGCCGGCCGAGGTGCTGGCCCGGGCGTTCGACCCGTTCTTCACCACCAAGTTCACCGGTCGTGGACTGGGGCTGGCCGCCGTCCTGGGCATCGTTCAAGGGCACAGCGGCGCGCTGGCGGTGGACACGACTCCCGGACGCGGAACCGCCTTCCGGCTATACCTGCCGGCCGCGGCCGGGGAGGTGGCAGCCCGGCCGGGAACCGACGTCCATGCCGCGCTGCCGTCGTGGGGCGGTGTGGTACTGCTGGCGGACGACGAGGACGCCGTCCGAGCGTCGGTGGGGGCGATGCTGGAGGGACTGGGGTTCGAGGTGGATGCGGTGGCGGACGGCCGGAACGCGGTCGAGCGGGTGCAGTCCGGGCGACGATACCGGCTGGCGGTCCTGGATGTGACAATGCGGGAGGTGGGCGGAGCGGAAGCCCTCGCGGCCATCCGGCGTGTGAAGCCAGACCTGCCGGTGGTGCTGATGAGCGGGTACGCGGCCGACGAGGTTGGGGAGCGGGTCGGCAAAGCCGGCGGCCGGGTGTCCATCCTCCAGAAGCCGTTCCGGCTGGCCGAACTGTCCGACGTGGTCGGTGCGGCCCTGTCGGGTGCATGAGTCGCCGGACGCGGCCGGACCGGCCTCTACTGTCCGAAGTCATCCGAAGTGGCTTCACGGCCCTGAGCGGAGGGCGTCAGCCCCCAGAGTGCCGGGCGAACGAA
>Ga0247822_10000277_pt1 | contig 26040 bp, 18 predicted proteins | sample 13C_Cellulose_Da_FD_192423 | JGI IMG/M metagenome (GOLD analysis project Ga0247822, IMG submission 192423) | Soil microbial communities from agricultural site in Penn Yan, New York, United States - 13C_Cellulose_Day30 | ecosystem: Environmental > Terrestrial > Soil > Agricultural land | place...
TTCGAGGCCCACCGCGGGGCCGCAGACGGTGGGCCTCGAAGACTCGACCCACCCTACAAAAACGGCCCCCCTTTCGCCCTTCGCGGTGATGGGCATCGGTAGTTGGCCGCGTCCGGGGTGGCTGGTGCGGGCGCTGCACGAGAGGCTATCCGGTCGCCTGCCCGAGCCCGCATTCGAGGAGTACGCCGACGACGCGGTCCGGCTGGCGGTCGCCGCCCAGGAGCGGGCCGGCGTCGATGTCGTGACCGACGGCGAACAGCGCCGCGACAACTACGCCAGCTTCGTCGGCGCCCGGCTGGAGAACTGTCAGCTCATCCCGGTGACGGACCTGCTGCCCTACGTGGACGACCCGGCCCACTTCGCCGAGGAGTTGAAGTCCCTCGACGTTCCGGCCGAACAGGTTCGCCACCCGGCGGTGTTCGGCCGCATCCGGCGGACGAAACCGCTTGCCGGCCACGAACTGGGCCGCGCGCGGACGATGACCACGAAGCCGGTGAAGGTCGCACTCCCCGGTCCGTACCTGCTGACCCGGACGATGTGGCTGGAGTGCGTCTCCGACAAGGCTTATCCCGACCGCGAGGAGTTGGCTGCCGACATCGTGACCGCACTGCGGCAGGAGGCCGAGGCGCTTCTGGCCGACGGGGCGGCGATCGTGCAGTTCGACGAACCGGTATTGACCGAGGTGGTCTTCACCCGCACGAAGGCCGGTCGGTCGTTCATGTGCGGGGCGCTCGGCGCGAAGCGTGACCCGGACACCGAACTGGAATTCGCCGGACGGCTGATTCGCGCCGTGACCGACGGTCTTCCGCGCGACCGGCTGGCCCTGCACGTCTGCCGTGGCAACTGGTCGCGGGACGAATCGGTGGCCCTGTCCGGCCCGTACACACCGCTGGTGCCGCTGCTGAAAACACTGCCGGTCGGCACCTTCTTCCTGGAGATGGCCACCCCGCGGGCCGGCGAGTTGGCCCCACTCCGCGACCTGCCCGAATCCTGCCGGATCGGCGTCGGCGTGGTGAACCAGAAGCTCGACCGCGTCGAGACGGCGGACGAGATCACCCGGCGGGCCGAGGCGGCGGTGGAGGCGTTCGGCCCGAGTCGGGTGCTGCTCAACCCGGACTGCGGGTTTGCCACCTTCGCCGACAACCCGCTGGCCTCCGCGCAGGTGGCCGAGGCAAAGCTGGCCGCGATTGTTCAGGCGGCCCGGGCGCTCCGGGCCAGGTACGGACTGGCTTGATCCAAGTGATCTGTAGGGTGGGCACTGCCCACCGTTTGACGAAGAGGTGGGCAGTGCCCACCCTACTGAAGAGTCTTACCCCGTCAGAGGAGGCCGAGGATGTCACGACCTTACACCGGTAGGCGTGCCTTTACCCTGATCGAGTTGCTGGTGGTGATCGCGATCATCGCGATTCTGATCGGGCTGTTGTTGCCCGCCGTCCAGAAGGTCCGCGAGGCCGCCGCCCGGACGCAGTCGCAGAACAACCTGAAGCAGATCGGCCTGGCGGCCCACACGTTCTACAGCGCCAACGACCGCATGCCGCCCATGTTCGGCACGACCACCGCGGGCACCCCGAACCTGGCGGGCGGATCCGTCTTCTACCACCTGCTCCCGTACGTGGAGCAGGAGAACCTGTACCGGCTGGGGGTGGATGCCGCACGCTCGCAGCCCCTCAAGGTGTTGCAGGCCCCGCTGGACCGCAGCTACCCCTCCGGCGGCACCTACCAGGTGCCCCTGTCGGGGACGCAGGGGTCTACGAACTTCCCCACCCTCTACCCCAACTGGGCCAGCACGTCCAACACCACCTGGGGCGTGAGCAGCTACTCGGCCAACTGGCAGGTGTTCGGCGACACCCCGGCCAACTTCGGCAGGATCTCCGACGGCCTGTCCAACACCTTCGTCTTCGGCGAGAAGTACGCCACGATGACGGGCGGCCCCTTCGGCGCGTGCGCCAACGTGTGGGGGTACGGCGTGGACGCCCGCTCGATCCCGACCGACTTCAACCCGGCGCTGGGCGCCAACCAGTACCCCGGCCCGGCGCAGTGGACGAACGGCGTGGTCCCCGGCTCGCTCTACAACAGCCCGTACCACCCGCGCAACGGCTTCGTCAACCGCGGCGGCGCCGTCCCCGGGGCGTGGCCGTTCGACCGCCCCTGGAACTGCCGGTGCATGCGGAAGCCGGAGTGGGCCCCGCTGGTCACCAGCGTACACCCGCAGAAGTCGCAGAGCTTCGTCCCGGCGGGTATCCACGTGGCCATGGGGGACGGCAGCGTCCGCTTCATCAGCTCCAGCGCCACCGACGAGACGTGGGTGTCGATCGAGACGCCCGATTACGGCGAGACGGTCCGTCCCGATTAACTCGGCCCGGGTGTCCGGCCCCACCCCGGTAGGGGTGGGGTCCGTCGTTTCGCTTGTGACGGAGGTTCGCGTTGATGCGCCGGTGGTTCCTACCCGTCCCCGTGGTCGTGCTGCTTGTGTCGGGTTGCACCCGGCCCGCGGCCCCTGTTCTGCAGCCGGGGGACGTCGTCCGGCCGGAGATCGCGTTCGCCCCCAAGGACCCCTGGCCCACGGGGGCCGAGGTGGCCATCGGCATGCTGGTCCAGGTCGAGCGGCCGGGGGGAGAGACTCATTACCTCCGCGACACCGAGGTGGCCGCGGATCAGGCCGTCATGCTCGCCCGGGTGACGTTCCTGGACGGCGACCTCCCACTGGGTGATGCTATCGAGGTGCCGTTCGTCCGCGATTGCTGAGGGGACGGCCGCTTTCTCGCCTCGGTCGAGGCGCCGATTCCTGTCCCGCCGGGTGCCACCCGTGCCCGGATCGAGGTCCGGTTCACCCTACCGGCTGAGGGCGTGACCTTCCAGCCGGCCGCAGTGGAGGTGAAGGTCGAACGGAACGCCAACTGATACGCTGTTGCCCTCACGGCATGGGGTTGTTGACGACCTTCACGGGGGGGCCGAGCGTCACGTCGTAGATCACAGTCTCAGTCCGATCCTTGCCCTTGCCCTTGCCCTTGCGGTTGCGGACGGTGAGGCGGGCCTCGCAGCGGACCACCTCGGCGGTCTCGACGTAGTGGGCAGCGCCCAGCTCGAAGTGGGTGAGCGTCTCACCGGAGTTCCACATCGCCTCATGGAACTCGACTGGCGGGGAGAGGGACTTCAGTTCGTCCGGCTTGCCACCCTTTTGCCAGACTTCGAGTGCGTGCTGAACATGTCCCTTGGCTTCGTCGAGCTTTGCCGCAGGGAACCCGCATCCTGCGACGGACACCAGCGCAACGCCGATCACCCACCGAATGCCCATTGCCGTCCCTCTCGCGGCCGGCCACTGCCGCAGTTAGTTGGCCCATCCTTGATAGACAGTCCAACCCGCCGGCCTATTCAACAGACGGCAAACCGCCCCTCATCTGCGCGTGTCCTCACCCCTCATCTGCTGAGCCTCCAGTTCCTTCACCTTATTCAGCCGTCGGACGTGTCGCTCCTCGCCACTGAACTTCGACAGGAGGTATGACCGCACCAGTTCCCGTGCCAGCTCCGTCCCAATCACCCGCGACCCCAGCACCAGCACGTTGATGTCGTCGTGCTCGACCCCCTGACGGGCCGAGTAGGTGTCGTGGCACAGCCCGGCTCGCACGCCGGGTAGTTTGTTCGCCGCCACTGATGCTCCGACGCCCGACCCGCAGACGAGGATGCCCCGTTCCGCCCGCCCGGTCTGGATCGCGGTGCCGACCGCCGCGGCGAAGTCCGGGTAGTCGTCCGGTTGCTTCGGGTCGAACGTTCCGACGTCCTCGGTCTCGTGGCCAAGCGAATCCAGTTCGCGTTTCAGGAACTCCTTCATCTGATAGCCGGCGTGGTCCGCCCCGATGACGACTCGCACGGGTCACCCCCTTTCGCGGTCCGCTCTTTTGGGAGGGCGAGGCTCCCGCCGAGCCTGGGCTGCCTCGGCTCGGCGGGAGCCTCGCCCTCCCAAGTTACCATCCGTTCCCGACTGCGGCACAGTGCCTATCATCCATCTGCGGCGTGTCGGCGGGGTCATGAGCCCCCGCCGATCTGCCGTGTCACCCGAGGGCGAGTCATGAAGGCGCTGTTCTCTGTACTGCTGGCGGCCGGCCTCACCGCGGTCGCGATCGGCGGCGACAAGGAAGACGCGGCCAAGAAGGAACTGGCGAAGTTCGCCGGCGAGTGGCAGGCGGTCCAGATCGTCAACGACGGCGAGGAGGGCGTGCCGGCGGAGGAACTCAAGGAGTTGCGGCTGTCGATCAAGGGCAACAAGCGGGTGCTCAAGGTCGGCGACGAGGTGAAGGCCGAGTCCAGCTTCACGCTGGACCCGTCGAAGAAGCCCAGGGAGATCACGATCACCGTGAACTCCGAGGGGCCGCTCAAGGGCAAGAAGCTGGCCGGCATCTACGAGTTGACCGACGACACCCACACGATCGTCCTGAACCTCAAGGGCGACGACCGGCCGAAGAAGCTCGAAAGCAAGGAGGGCAGCGGCTACCTCCTGCAGAAGTTCAAGCGGGTCAAGAAGTGACGGGTTCGCGGGCCGCCCGCCGTGGTGGCCCGCGGTTGGTTAAGCTGGCGTACGGGGCATGTAGTCGCGCCGTACGCCCATCACGTTAGTATTTCGCACCGGTGGTACTGCCGGCGCTGCCGGACCCGCTGGTCTGTCCGACGACGACCGTGCCCTTCATGTCCGGGTGGTGGTGGCAGTGGTACTGGTACGTCCCGGCGTGCGGGAACGTCGCGCTGAACGACCCGCCGGGCACAATGTCGCCGGAGTCCCGGCCGACGTCGAACGTGACCGTGTGGGCGTGCTTGCCGCGGTTCACCCAGGTGACGGTCGCCCCCGGCTGGATGTTGAGAGTCTTCGGCTCGAAGAGGTCATCCTGGGCGGTGACGGTGTGCGTCGCCGCGGGCTGCGCGGGCGTGGTGCCCGGCCCCCCCGGCATGGGCTGCGGGGCCGTGCCGCCCGACGCGGCACCCGGCATGGCCTGCGGGGGCGTCGAACTCAACGCGGACGGGGAGATGGGCTGCGCGGGTGGGCACGGCGCCCCGGGTGACTGGTAGCCGTACTGCTGCGGCTGGTACATCGGCTGCGACTGGTACATCGGGGGCGCGTCGTACTGGCCGGGACCGTAGGCCATGCCCGGCCAGTACGACGGGGAGCCAGAGTACCCGGGCTGCCAGGATTGACCATAGACGGGGCCGGCCGGGGAGTAGGTGGGGCCGGAGTAGCCCCGGCGGCGCTGGGCCTGCGCCGACTCCGGAGCCAGGCAAAGTAGCACGAGCGCACCGAGGCCGACTAAGGTGGTGACGTTCCGGACGCGCATGGCCTGTTCCTCCTGAGGTATGAACAACAGCCGTCGGAAACCCGTCGGGCACAGCCCGACCGCCTCCTATACTAGCGCCGCCCTCAGGTCGTCCCACAAGTCGCCCACGTCCTCGATCCCGACGCTCAGCCGGATCAGCCCGTCGTCCACCCCGCGGGCCGTCCGCACCGCGACCGGGATGCTCGCGTGCGTCATCGTCGCCGGGTGACACACCAGCGACTCGACGCCGCCCAGGCTCTCCGCCAGGCTGAACAGCTTCGTGCGGCCCAGGAACCGCCGCGCCGCGTCGGCCCCGCCCTTGAGCCGCAGTGAGATCATCCCGCCGAACGCCTTCATCTGCCGTGCCGCGACCGCGTGCCCCGGGTGGTCCGCGAAGCCGGGGTAGTAGACCTTCTCGACCTGCGGATGACCTCGCAGTCGGTCGGCCAGCTCGCCCGCGTTGGCGCAGTGCCGGTCCATCCGCACGGCCAGAGTCTTGACGCCGCGCAGCGTCAGGTATGCGTCGAACGGCCCCGGCACGCCGCCGGCCGCGTTCTGGTAGAACTTCACCGGCTCCATCAGCTTCGCCGGCCCGACCGCTGCCCCGCCGACCACGTCCGAGTGCCCGCCGAGGTACTTCGTCGTGCTGTGGACGACCACGTCCGCCCCGAGCCGGATCGGCTGCTGGAGGTACGGCGACGCAAACGTGTTGTCCACCGCCAGGACCGCCCCCGCCTTGTGCGACAACTCCGCGATCGCAGCGATGTCGAGGATTTGCAACAGCGGGTTGGTCGGCGTCTCGATCCAGACGAGCTTCGTCTTCGGGGTGATGATCGGCTTGAACCCGTCCGGCGTCGGGTCGTCGGTGTACCGGGCGACCAGGCCCCACGGCTTGAACACTTTATCGAGCAGGCGGAACGTGCCGCCGTACAGGTCGGCGCTGGCGGCGACCTCGTCGCCGGGCTTCAGGAGCGCCCCGAAGACCGCCGTCGTCGCTGCCAGCCCGGAGGCGAACGCCAGGCCGCGCTCCCCGCCCTCCAGGGAAGCCAGGCACGTCTCCAGCGCCGTCCGGGTCGGGTTGCCGCTGCGGGAGTACTCGTACCCCTTGTGCTTACCGACCGCCTCCTGGGTGTAGGTCGAGGTGGCGTAGATCGGCACGACCGTCGCTCCGGTCGCCGGGTCGGGCGGTTGGCCGGCGTGGATGGCCCGGGTCGAGAAGCCATGGTCGGCGGTATCAGACATCAGGGGCTCCATGTCTCGACGGAAGAATGTCGGCCAGAATATCACCCCGTTTCAACCGTTGTGACGGCGGGGTAACGAGTTGGGTCTATCCGCACGGGAGGGGGGTGGCACTGGCGCCCTTGGCACCCTTGGCGCTCTGACCCCTACCCCCCGCGCTGCTTGTTCCAGTACTCGATCAGGTCGATCCGGGTGACGATTCCCACTACCTCTCCGTCGCTGGTCGCCAGCACGCCGGTGTTGCCGGCCAGCAGCAGCCGGTACGCCTCGTCGAGGTGCGTGCCGATGTCGAGTTGCGGCAGCGGTTTGCCCATGATCTCACCGACCGGGACCTGGGCCGGGTCGCGCTGGTCGTGCAGTACCCGCGCCAGCGTCACCTCTTGCACGCTGCCGACCGGCTTGCCGTCGTCGAGCACGGGCAACTGCGAGATGCCGGACGTCTGGAGCATCACGATGGCGTCCGCGGCGGTGGCGTCCGGGCGGATGGTCAGGACTGGCCGTTCGCCCTTCTTCTTGAGCAGGTCGCCGACGGTGTGCGGGGCGTCCGGCACCCACTGGAGCTTGTTCTCCGCCAGCCAGGTGTCGTCGAAGCACTTACTGAGGTAGTTGCGGCCAGTGTCTGCGAGGATCACTACCACCAGGTCGTCGGTCGTCAGCCGCCGGGCGTACCGCAGCGCCGCGGCCATCGCCGTGCCGCTGGAGCCGCCGGCGAGGATTCCTTCACGGCGGGCCAGCTCGCGGGCGGTGTGGAACGACTCCGCGTCGCTGACCCGCACCCAGTCATCGACGAGTTGGCTGTTGAACGTCTTGGGCACGAAGTCCTCGCCGATCCCCTCGACCTTCCAGCCGTGCGGCGACCCGCCGGAGAGGATCGAGCCCTCCGGGTCGGCGCCAATCACCTTCACGTCCGGGTTGCGCTCCTTGAGGTACTTGCCGACGCCGGAGAGCGTCCCGCCGGTGCCGACGCCGCCCACCACGACCGTGACCTTGCCGTCGGTCTGCTCCCAGATCTCCGGGCCGGTGGTGCGGTAGTGGACCTCGGGGTTCGACAGGTTGGTGAACTGGTTGGGCCGCCACGCGCCTGGGATCTCGCGGGCGAGCCGGTCGGCGACGCCGTTGTAGCTGTCCGGGCTATCGGGCGCGACGTTGGTCGGGGTGATGACAACCTCGGCCCCGTACGCTTTCAGGAGGGAGACCTTCTCGCTCGACATCTTGTCCGGGAGGACGAAGATGCAGCGGTAGCCCTTGACGGCGGCGACCATCGCCAGCCCGACGCCGGTATTGCCGGCGGTGGCCTCGATGACGGTACCGCCGGGCCGCAGCCAGCCGCGCTTCTCGGCATCGGCGATCATGGCGACGGCGACCCGGTCCTTGGTGCTGCCGCCCGGGTTGATCGCCTCGACCTTGACGGCGACGGCGGCCGGTACGCCCTCGGTCATCCGCCGGAGCCGGACCAGTGGGGTCCGCCCGACGGACTGGAGAATGGTGTCGTGCATGACCTGCCTCCGGGGGACGCTGCTGTACGGTAGCCCCGGCCGGCGGTCGGCGTCAACCGCGGGTCGGCCAGTGTAGCCGGCATACTCCGTGTGCCGGCTATGCCCTGTCGGTAACTTCCGGGCCGGGTGCTTTTCAGCCCGAAGGGCTGGGAAGTCCTCAGCCCGGGGCACCGCCCCGGGTCGTGGGGTTCCCGAACGCCCCAGCCCGAAGGGCTGGGACAAGGTGGGCTGTCCCAGCCCTTCGGGCTGGGGAAACCACCGCCCCGATACCCGGGGCTGCGCCCCGGGCTGAGGACTCCCAGCCCTTCGGGCTGAAGACGGCCTACGCTGTCCGCACCCCGGGATTTCGACGGAGCATGCCGACTACACATGAAGCCGGTCGGCGTTGACACCCGCCCGCCCCTTGCCGTAGCTCTACCCCATGCTCGCAAAACGTGTCCAGTACTTCACCGAGTCGGTGATCCGCGAGACGACCCGCCTCGCCCAGCGGTTCGGGGCGGTCAACCTCGGCCAGGGGATGCCCGACTTCGACCCGCCGGAGGAGGTCAAGGACGCCGCCTGCCGGGCGATCCGCGACGGGTTCAACCAGTACGCGGTGACGTGGGGTATTGCCCTGTTGCGGCAGGCAATCGCCGACAAGATGCGGTCGTTCAACGGCCTCGGCTGGTGCGACCCGGACGAGCACGTCACGGTCTGCTGCGGGGCGACCGAGTGCATGATGGCGACCATGCTCGCCCTCATCGACCCCGGCGACGAGGTGGTGATCTTCCAGCCGTTCTACGAGAACTATGGCCCGGACGCGCTCCTGACCGGGGCCACGCCGAAGTGGGTGACGCTGCATCCGCCGGACTGGCACATCGACCCCGACGAGCTGCGCGCCGCGTTCTCTCCAAAGACGAAGGCGGTCATCCTCAACACGCCGAACAACCCGACCGGGAAAGTCTTCACGCGAGACGAGTTGGCATTGATCGCCGGGCTGTGTCAGGAGTTCAACGCCTACGCCCTGTCGGATGAGATTTACGAGTACATCCAGTACACGGACCGGCCGCACGTCAGCATCGCGTCTCTGCCGGGGATGGCTGACCGCACCGTGACGATCAGCGGACTGTCGAAGACGTTCAGCGTCACCGGCTGGCGGCTGGGGTACTGCGTCGCCCCGGCGGCGGTCACGTCCGGCATCCGCAAGGCCCACGACTTCCTGACAGTCGGCGCTCCGCACCCGTTGCAGGTGGCCGGGGCGGCGGCGATGGCCTTGCCGCAGGCGTACTTCGACGGCCTGCGCGACCACTACCGCCAGCGGCGCGACCTGTTCCTGCCGTACCTGCGCGAGGCGGGGTTTGAGTTCCGCGTGCCGGATGGGGCGTACTACGTCATGACCGACGTGGCCGGGTTGTCGGACCTGGACGATGTGGCGTTCGTGCAGCGGATGATCGAGACGGTCGGCGTGGCTGGCGTGCCTGGCAGCAGCTTCACCAGCCCGAAGGAACTGGGCCGGACGAAGGTGCGGTTCATGTTCGCCAAGCGGGACGAGACGCTCCGGGAGGCCGGCGAGCGGCTGCTGAGGGTGCGGGAGCGGATGGGCTGAGGTGCGAGAGACTCGGGTTGTGCCCGTCCCCCGTCAGGCGGTCTAATCTCACCTTGCCGGTCCGTTCCTCTCAGGACGTCGCGTCATGGCCGACCCATTGCCCACCCGCCGCCGGGGCCGCCGGTGGCTCGTCCGCTTCGCCGTGGCCGGGCTGCTGCTGATGCTGGCCGCGTGGTTCGCGCCCGCCGTCGTGGCGAAGACCGGACTTCGGCAGGCGGTCCTGGCCCGGGTCTGCGCCGACCTGGACGGCACCGTTGCGGCCGGCGGCGCGTCGTTCGGATGGCTCTCGCCGATCGAGTTGCGGGACGTGACCTTCGCCGACCGGGCCGGCCTACCGATCCTTCGCTCCGAGCGTGTCACGTCAGCCCGGACGCTGCTGGCCCTGGCGCTGGACCAGTCCGACCTCGGCACCTTCACCGTCGAGCGGCCGGTGCTGGAAGTGGTGTGTGAATCGGACAGCACGAACGTCGAGCGGGCGATTGCCAGATACCTCGTCGATGACGGTACGCCGCCATCACCACAGCGGACGGCGCTGGCCGTGACTGTGGAGCAGGGTCGGGTCGTGCTGAAGGACGCGACGGAGGAGAAGACGCTCGACCCGTTCGGCTTGACGGTCACGGTGCCGGCGTCGCGGTCCGAGCCGGTGGCGCTGAAACTCACGGCCGGCGGCCCGGAATCGGGGACGCTTGCGGCGGACTGCACGTTCGCCGACGCCAGTACCGTGGCCGTCACGGCGGAGCGGTTCGCGGCGGAGTCGCTGGGGCCGCTCGTCGGACGGTTCAGTCCCGGCACGGTCGCGGCCGGCAGGGTCAGCGGCAAGGCGTCGATCGGATGGGGCGCGGACCGGACGGCAATAGAGGGTAGGGCCGAAGTGGTGGGCCTGGACCTGGCCGGGCCGTGGCTCGGGGCGGACCGCGTCCGGCTCCAGCGCGCCGAGGTGCCGTGCAAGCTGGAACTGGCCTCCGGCGAAGTGCGGATCGAATCGGCTGAGTTGACCTGTGACGTCGGCACGCTGTCCGCCGCCGGCACGATCAACCCCGCCGAGCCGGCCGAGAAACTGCTCTCGCGCGCCGGGTTGAATATCGCAGCGGACATCGACCTGGCGAAGCTGGTGGCCGTCCTGCCGCAACTGTTGCGGGTGCGGCAGGGGACCGAGTTGCGCGAGGGCAGGGTCAACGTTCGCCTCACCAGCACGGCCGGACCGGACGGCACCACCTGGGACGCGACCGCCCGCACGACCTCCCTGAAGGGCGTTCGCGACGGCCGCGCGATCGGCTGGGACACGCCGCTGGACCTGGAGGTTGCCGGGCGGTTGCGAGCGGACGGGCTGCCGGTGTTCGACAAGCTGGTCTGCCGGTCGGAGTTCGTAGCGATCAACGCCCGCGGGACACCCGAGCAGTTCGTCGCGGCCGCCAACGCGGACCTCGACCGGCTGGCGGCCCGGCTCGGCGAGTTCGTGGACCTCGGCGGTCTGCGGCTGGAGGGGACTGCTGCCCTCACCCTTCGGACTCTGACCCGGCCCGAAGGCGGATTCACCGCGGACGGCAGCGCCCGATTAACGCGGTTCACCATAGCCGACAAGGCCGGCCGTGGGCTGAGCGAACCGGATCTTCTCGCCGAGGTCCGGGCGAGCGGCCGCCGCGACCCGGCCGGCCCGATTCGGCTCGACGGCGGGGAAGCCACGCTCACCGCGGGCGCGGACCGGCTCACCGCTTCTCTCGTCGAACCGGTGGCCGATGCCCGGACCGCCCGGACCGGAAAGCTCGCGGTGCAACTGGCCGGTGACCTGGGGCGCTGGCGGACGCGGCTCGGGTGGCTCGGCATCCCGACCGACTGGCAGGTCGGCGGCACCGGAACCGCGGCCGGGGTCGTGACGCTCACCGCCGACGGGGTAACTGCCGAGCGGATCAGGGCTGAAGTAACGAACGCCCGGTTCCGCGGGTCGGGTGTCGATCTCAGCGAGCGGACGCTCTCGGCCGAGGCCGGGCTGGCATTCGAGAGTCAGTCCGGGTCCGTGGCGTTCCTCGACCCGCGGATGTCGTGCGAGTCGCTGGGCCTCTCGGCGAAGCGGCTCGACCTGAAGCCGGCGGTCGGCGGCGGGTACGGGCTGGTCGGCTCGGCGGCGGTGACGGCCAACGTCAACCGCGTGCAACGGGCGGTGGGCCTTCAATCCGACCCGGCCGGGGCGGACGCGCTGGGCGGGATGGCCAGCGGCACGGTCACACTGGATACAGCCGCGGCGCCGATGACGTTCGACGCTGACCTGGTTATCGACAAGTTCACCCTCGGCCCGGCGGCGAAACCGGCCTGGACCGAGCCGCGGGTCAAGCTCGTGACGGCGGGCGTCTACGATACGGCCGCCGACGCCCTCCGCTTCCGCGGGTTGAAGCTGGAGCGCGACGGGCTTGCTGCCGACGCCCGGGGGTCGCTGGCCAAGATCACGACTACCCCGGAGGTCAGCCTGGAAGGGGCGCTCGCCTACGACCTGGCGAAGCTGGAGCCGACGTTGAAGGCGTACCTTGGCAAGGACGCGAAGGCAGTCGGCAAGGACTCCCGGCCGTTCAAGCTTTCCGGCAAGCTCGGCGACGGGGGCAAGAACCTGACGGCGGCCGTCGGGCAGCCGCGCTCGCCCTTCGACAGCCTGAGCGGGTCGGCGGCGGTCGCGTGGCAGTCGGTGCGGGCGTACGGGTTCGAGGTCGGCGCGGCCGAACTGAAGGCGGCGCTCGACCGCGGCACGCTCAAGGCCAGCCCGGTCGAGGCGACCTTCGGCGGCGGCAAGGTGCGGCTGGAGCCGACTGTCCACCTGACCGGCAAGGACTACGACCTGACGTTCGCGAAGGGCCGCGTCGTGGAGCGTGCCCGACTCACTCCGGCCGCGTGCGCCGACGCGCTCGGGTTCGCGCTGCCAGCCGTCGCCAACGCCGCCCAGGCGGACGGCACGTTCTCGTTCGACCTGGAGGAGAGCCGCGTCCCGCTCAGCGACCCCGACCGGGCCGCCGTCCGCGGCAAGCTGACCGTCCACACCGCGACCGTCTCGCCGGGGCCGCTCGTCACCGAGATCGCCACCCTGTTTGGGGCGAAGCAGACGACACTACCCCTGGCGACCGAACAGGTGGTCCCGGTCCGACTGGAGAACGGCCGGGTCCACCACGAGAACTTCACCATCCGCATCGGTCAGTCCGACGTCCGCTCGTCGGGTTCGGTCGGGCTCGACGGCGGCGTTTCGTTGGTTCTGGACCTGCCGGTGCCGCCGCGAGCGCTGGACCGGCTGTTGTCGAACAACCCGATCCTGCGGGAGTCTCTGTCGAAGCAGCGGATCAAGGTGCCGGTCGGTGGCACCCTCCAGCGGCCACGGCTCGACGCGAAGGCGTTCGACGACGCGGTCGCGGGGGTGATGCGAGGGGCGGCCAAGGATGCGGCCGGCGGGTTGATCGAGAAGGGGCGGGACCGACTGCTGGACGAACTGCTAAAGCGTGCCCAGCCGCCGAAGAAGTAGCACGTCATGCACCGGGGTCAGGCGATCAGGCGATCAGGCGATCAGCACACCCCATCTGATCGCCTGACCAGAAAAGGTGAGCGCCTGACCCTACCCGACTGATCGCCTGTAGACAAAAGTAGACATTGGCCGCGACGGATTCGGCCCGCACCACAACCGGCCGGATCTGGACACTTCCGCCGGTGTTGGGCTACACTTCCTCATTCTTGCTTGAGATCGCTCACTCGGAGTCGCACAGATGGACGAACTGAGCCTGGTGACCGGCGGGGCGGGGTTCATCGGGTCACACCTGGTGGACGAGTTGGTCCGGCGCGGCCGGCCGGTCCGGGTGCTGGACGACTTCAGCACCGGGTTGCGGGATAACATTGCCCACCACGGCAGCAAGGTCGAGATCGTCGAGGGGAGCCTGACTGACCCGCAGACCGTTGCGCGGGCGGTTCGCGGGGCCGGGGTGGTGTTCCACCTGGGGGCGCTGGCGTCGGTGGCCCGCAGCGTCGAGACGCCGCTGGTCAGCCACGCGGCCTGCGCCACTGGCGCCCTGCACGTCCTCGACGCGGCCCGGTCGTCGGGGGTGCGACGGGTGGTGTACGCGGCCAGTTCCAGCGCCTACGGCGGATCGTCCGACCCGGCCGGGCAGACCGAGGGGCAGGTGCCGGCGGCCCTGTCGCCGTATGCCGCCGCCAAGCTGGCCGGCGAGTACTACATGCAGGCGTTTGCTGCGACCTATGGGCTGGAGACGGTGCGGCTGCGGTTCTTCAACATCTTCGGCCCGCGTCAGCGCGCCGACAGCCCGTACTCCGGGGTGATCGCGCTGTTCACTGCGGCGATGGCCCGGGGCGAGCAGCCGAAGATCTTCGGCGACGGGTTGCAGTCCCGCGATTTCACCTACGTCGCCAACGCAGTGCAGGCGGTGGTCAAGGCGGCCGAGGCCCCGGACGTATCGGGGAACGTGTACAACGTCGGCACCGGAAGCAGTGTGAACCTGCTGGAGCTGGTTGCGGAACTGAACAAGGTGCTCGGGACCGACCTGACCGCGGCGTTCGGCCCGGCGCGGGCGGGAGACGTGAAGTTCTCGAAGGCCGACGTCCGTCGGACGAGGCTGGACCTCGGGTACGACCCGGCGGTGACGTTCGCGGAGGGGCTGCGGCGGACGGTGGGGTGGTATCTGGAATCGGTCGGGGACTTCCGTCAGCCGGTGGCGGCAAGGTAAACAATGACTTTACCCGAGCGGGGGGTGTAAGCCCCCTGAGGAACAAACCTCAGGGGGCTTACGCCCCCCGCTCGGGTGTACGAAGGTGGGTCTACTTCTTTCTGGCCTTCGGCTTCTTCACCTCCGGCTTCTTCGGCCGCACCTTTTTCTCGTACGCCTCGACCTCGGCTGGCGAGATCAGGCCATCGCCGTCGGTGTCCAGCATGGCGAAGTCGGCCGCGTCGCCGAGAAACTCGCCGCGGGATACGTCCCCGTCGGTGTTGCGGTCCATCTTGCGGAACCAGAGCGGCCCCGTCTGCTGGGCCGGGGTGGACTGCCCCATGCCGGGCCGCAGGCTGGCGTTTGCAGTCGGATCGAAGAAGGTGTACGCCGCGCTCGCCAGTCGCAGCGAGCCGTTGGGCTGGAGGATTGCCTTGCTGACGGCGGCCGAGCCGGGCGGCTCCAGCACGATCATCCGGTCCCACGCGGTCCGCAACTCCCGCACGCCGAGCTTGCCGTCCAGGTTGTCGTCGAGAGTCTGGAACAGGTTCGGGGTCTGCACCGCGAACGACAGGGTCAGGGCGATCTCGGTCGTACCCCGCTGGAGCGCAAAGTAGCGGTCGAACTCCTCCCGCGTCAGCCGGCCGTCGGAATCGAAGTCGGCCGAGTCGAACACCACCCGCAGGAACTGGTTCTGCGGCCCGACCAGGTCCGCATCGGACACCGACTTTGCCCCGGACGGGAAGGCCATCGAGGCGGCCTGCTCCTGCTGGCGGCGGAGCCCCGACGGCGGGGCGGTCGCCGCGAACTCCACTGTCTGCGACCCCACCCGGAGTACCAGCCGGTCGGTCACAGCCTGCCGAAGGGTCAGCCAGTCCGGCCAGGCGGTCCCGACCGGTGGACTGGCCGCCGCCTTGCAGGATTGTGGCGTGTCGCCCAGTTCCAGGGCGACGACGGCGTCCGGCGGGCCGGTCCGCCACCCGTCCAGCTCGGTCTCGGTGAGTGTGCCGCTGCCGTCCCGGTCGAGTCGGTTGAACAGGGCCGGCGGGAACCCGACCTCCTCGCGGGTCAGCCCGTCCTCGCCATCCCGGTCGTACTGCTTGATGATCTGTTTTGCCACGGCGGCCGGCACGCCGGTGTGATAAACGGCCAGTTCCCTGGGCGGAGCCGTGGCCGCGGCGTCCTTCGCCCGGGTCGGGCGTGCGACCGCGATGGCCGCCGCACGGGTCGAGACGGTGCCCGACGGGTTCGCCAGCAACTCCTGGGACGACACGCACTCGTCCTCATCGCCATCGAGGGAAAGTAGGGCCTTCTCGGCCGCGCGCAGCTCGGGTTCGGACAGCTTGCCGTCCTTGTCCTGGTCGAGCCGGGCGAACATCTCCCGGGTGGTGGTGTCGTCCCCGCCGGTCTGGGCGGGGAGCGGCCTGGCCCGGACCAGGTCGGCCACCAGTTCGCGGTTGTGGTGGGCGAACTCGGCGAAGGAGACCCGACCGTCTCCGTCGCGGTCGATCACCTCCAGCGCCGGCGGGGGCGCCGCGACCCGGGAGTAGTAGGTGCCGCCCTGGAACATGGTTCGCATCCCGTCGGGCGGGAAGACGAAATCCAGTTCGTACCGGTTCAGGGACCCGTCCCCATCGCGGTCGAAGGCGGCGAAGAGTTTCTTGAGGTGGTCTTGCCAGCGGTCGGCCAGTGGCTTGCCTCCGGTGCGGACGGCGACCTGCACGCGGACCGGCCGCGGCCGGGCGTAGAAGACCACGTCCAGGCGGTCGGGGAAAGGTGCGGTGTCGGCCGTGCGGAATGGGGCGCGGACGCGGGTGGCGGGCGGCCCATCGTTCGGAAGCTGGCCGGGGACGAACGCCTCGGCCCGCGGGCGACTGGGGCGGGCGACGCCGCGGCCCAGCGGCGAGCCGATGGCGGCGGCCGCCGACCCACTCATGCGATCCGCGGGGGAGTAGCGGGTGGGTCGGTCTGGAGGTGAGGCGACGGCGACCGCGGTCAGCAGAACCGCTGTCAGCGTCGCGAGAGGCATGCGGGCGCTCACGCCACCACCTCCGTGACCGGCCTGGCCGTCTTGTCCACGATGCGGATCGGCCGGCCGACGTTCGAGAGGTTCTGCTTTTCGGAATCGACCCCGAGCGCCTGGCAGACAGTGCCCAGCAGATCGATGGTCGAGACCGGTCGCTCCTCGACGGTGGTGCCGTCGCGGCTGGTCTTCCCGACCGCCTGCCCGCCCTTGATCCCGCCGCCGGCCAGAACCGTCGCCCAGGCGTTCGGGAAGTGGTCGCGGCCACGCTGGCCGTTGATCCGCGGGGTGCGGCCGAACTCGCCCATCCAGACGATCAGCGTCGAGTCGAGCAGGCCGCGGTCCTTCAGGTCGTGCATCAGTGCCGACCACGCCCGGTCGAGGTTGCCGCACAGGTTCTTGACCTGGTCGAAGTTGTTCTGGTGCGTGTCCCAGTTGCTGAGGCTGACCTCGACGAACGGCACCCCGCGCTCGACCAGCCGACGGGCCAGTAGACAACCCTGCCCGAACAGTGTCCGGCCGTAGCGGTCGCGGAGTTCCTTCTTTTCCTCGGAGAGATCGAACGCCTTGGCGGACGCGGACTGCATCAGCCGGGCGGCCCGGTCGTAGGCCGAGGCGTGGCTGGCCGAGACGGCGCCGGGCCGGGCCGAGGCAAACTCCTCCTGCATCTGCCGGAGCATGTCGAACCGGGCGGAGGCGTGGTCTGTCGTCACCTCATTCGGGCGGTCAAGGTTCTTCACCTTCAGAAGCTGGTCGATGGCGTTGGCCGGTTGCTCGCCGAACCCGCCCTCGCCGACGACAAGTGGGGCGTACTGCGGGCCGAGGAAACCAGGGCCGTAGGCGTCGAGGTTGAAGAACCGCTGCGGGGCGACGCTGACGAAGTTCGGCAACTCGGACGACGGGTCGCCGAGTTCCTTCGCCAGCAGGGCGCCGATGCTCGGGTACTGGATGGCCCCCTGCGGCAGGCTGCCGGTCCGCATCAGGTAGGTGGCGCGCTGGTGTTCGCCCTCCTTGGTGGCCATCGACCGCAGCACGGCGAGTCGGTGCCCCCACATGGCCATTTGCGGCAGGTGTTCGCCGATGCGCAGGCCCGGCGCGGTGGTATTGATCTCGTGGTACGGCCCGCCGTTGTCGTGGCCGGGTTTGAGGTCCCACATGTCGATGGTCGCCGGGCCGCCGTTCATCCAGAGGAGGATGCACGAACGCTTGCGCTTCGGGTCGGAGGCGGCGGCGTTGGCGAGCGTCCCGAACCAGGGGCACAGCGACGCGCCCAGGCTGACGGCGCCGACGCGCAGGAAATGTCGCCGCGACAGGTCGTTGAACGCGGTCATCGAAGGGCTCCGAATGGGTTCGCTGGCGTGTGTCCGATTGCGGCTCGTCCTGTCGTCGCCCCAACGGGGCGTCCGTTAATAGCCAGGGGTGATAACCCCTGGTATCCTACCCCACGCACCGTAACCCCGAAGGGGTGACCCGGTTCGCCTACACGGTCGCCCCGTTGGGGCTACGGGATCATTCTCACGATGCGTTCCAGGGGTTGCGCTGCGCTCCACCCCTGGCTATTAACGGACGCCCCGTTGGGGCGGCAAAGCCGCGCGGGGTCAATGGTTGAACAGGAACTCGGTGCTGTTCAGCAGCACCCAGAACACGTCGGCCAGGGCCTTCTTCTTGTCGCCGCTAGGGCCGCCGCGTTCCACATAGCTGGCGAACTGCTCGCGTTCATGTGGGGTCGGCTTGCGGGTCAGGGCCGCCAGGAACAGGGCATCGACTCGCTTCTCGGTGTCCAGGAACGGGGCGTCGGCCACTGCCGCCAGTACGTCGCTGCTGGCGAGGCTTGTCTGGTCTGTCACCTGCCGGCCGTTCATCATCATCAGGGACTGAAGGATCGACGTCTGCGACTCGGTCGTCTTCACCGCCGCCTGCTGGAACAGGGTGCGAAAGGCGTTGCGTCCAACATCGTTACGGGGGTCGAAGAACCGCTGGTTCCGCGGGGCCAGGTCGCGCGCCCCGGTCGCGGCCAGGAAGCTGTCGTAGATCTGGTCGGCCGTCAGCCCCCGCAGCGGCATTCGCGAGAAGCGCCGCGGGTCGGACTGCGTCTCATGGCTCTGCTTGCTGGTCAGGTTGTACGCCCGGCTCGCAGCGATCGCGCGGACGAGGACCCGCTGGTCGAACTTCGCCTCGATCAGGCCGGCGGCCAGCTCGGCGAGCAACTCCGGGTGGCTGGGCGGGTTCTCGGCCCCCGGCTCGTCCACCGGCTCGACGATGCCGATTCCGAAGAAGTGCGCCCACGTCCGGTTCGCCAGGTTGCGGGCGAAGTACGGGTTCTTCGCCGAGGTCAGCCACCCGGCCAGTTCCCGCCGGGGGGTGCGGTCCGAGGACCACTCCGGTGACTCGCCATCGAAGTACAGGGCGGTGACGGTCTTGGTCGTGTTCGGGATGGTCAGCCGGTTGAACTCGTATTGCGGCCGCAGCGGGCCGACGAAGCTCGGGGAGACCGGCGGCAGTGGGGTGAATTCGCCGAAGAACGCGGCGAACTGCCAGAACTGGTCCTTGGTGTACGGGGCGAACGGGTGGTCGTGGCACTGGGCACACTCCAGCTTCACCCCGAGGAACACCCGACTGACGGTCGCGGCCAGGTTCTCCGGCTTGACGTCGTTGGCCTGGTAGAAGTTGGCGATGTCCTGCTCGTCGCGGTTGCCGTCCTGCGGACGGTCGAACGCCACCCGGCCACGCTGGCCGACGGCGACGCTGGCGGTCAGTACCTTACTGGTCAGTTCGTCGAGTGGTGTGTTCGCCGCGTACTGGCGGCGGAGCCAGTCCTCGAACTGGTTGCCCTGGAACTGGGTGCGGAAGTCGTTAAGGGACTGTGGCAACCAGTCGGCGCGGGTGGCGGCGGCGAAGTGGGCCGCGAACGTCGGCATGTCGAGCAGACGCTCAACGAGCCTCGCCCGCTTGTCGGCAGATTTGTCCGAAAGGAACGCTCGCGTCTCGGCGACCCGCGGCGTGCGGCCGACGAGGTCGAGGTACACCCGGCGGACGTACTCCGCGTCATCCGCCTCGGGGGACGGTGTGGTCTGGCTGGCCTTCCAGTCGGCGGAAAGGTGCCGGTCGATGGCAGCGGTCAGCCGCTGGACCAACTCTTCCTTCGGTCGCTCCGGACTGTCTGCCAGGCCGGAGGCGGGGACCGCAAGTAGGGCCGCCCATCCGGCCACCCAGCACACGGGCGTTCGCATACCGCACCTCGCTGCCGTCTGTTGTGCGAACCCGGGGAAATGACGTGTCGCGGACGCCATTGTAACCGTCCCGTGGCCGCCGTGCCTGCTTGTAGGAGCCGGCCGGGGTCGGTTTACATTCATGACGGCCGCCCGGACCGGACATTTCAGAGCATTGAGCATTGAGCGATGAGCGGTGAGCCGGAAAGACCAACCCTGTCTGGCTCACCGCTCACCGCTCACCGCTCAATGCTCACCGCTTAGTTGCGTCCGGTCCCCCGGCCCGGTAGGGTGGACGGTGCGACCCCGTTCCCGAAGGACCGCCGCCGATGCGCACCCCGGTTCGCGCACTCCTCGTCGCCCTGGTCTTTGCCACTCCTGCATTCGCACAGCCGAAGAAGTGGTCCGCCGGGCCGCTCGCCGAGCCCCGACAGCGGCTCCTGAAGGGCAACTACGAGGAGGCCCGGGCCGCGTTCGAGGAGGTGGCGAAGAAGGACGAGAAGCTCCGCCCGGCGTGCGCCATCGGCATCAGCCAGACGTACCGCCAGGTCGGAGAGGTCGAGAAGGCCCTCGCGGTCCTGACCGACGCCCAGAAGGCAACGCCGGAGCACCCGGACCTGCTCGCCGCCAGGGCGGACCTGCTGTACGAGATGGGGCGGTGGGACGAGGCGTCCGGCGCCGCGGACTCTGCCGTCTCGAAGTACGAGAACAATGTGCTGGCCCGCTGGACCAAGGCCCGGGTCCTTCGCGACAAGGGGCAGGTGGACGAAGCCGACAAGGCGTTCCGCTGGATCGTCCGGCACTACACCGCGCGGAGCAACGCGGACAACGACATCACGGACCCGGACGAGCTTCTCATCGTCGCCTATGCCGGGGCCGAGAACGCCCGCTGGCACAACCTGTCCCGGCAGTTCAGCTTCATTCTCAACGAGGTGGTCGCCGACGCGCTGAAGGCCGACCCGGACCTGTGGCCGGCCGAACACCTCGCCGGGTCGATGCTGCTGGAGAAGTACAACCGGCCGGACGCGGTGGACGCCTTCGACAAGGCGCTGAAGATCAACTCGAAGGCCGCGGACGCGCTCGCCGGCAAGGGCCTGGCCGCGCTGCAGAAGTTCGACCTCAAGGACGCCGAGGGGTACGCCGACCGGGCGCTGAAGGTGAACCCGCGGCACGCCGGCGCGCTACGGGTGAAGGCCGACGTGTACCTCGTCGCCAGCGACTGGACCACCGCCGAGAAGTTGCTCGACCAGGCCCGCGCCACCAACCCGCGGCACCCCGCGACCCTCGGCCGGCAGGCGACGTGTTACCTGCTCCAGAGGCGGGCCGCCGACTTTGATCGCGTCGTCAAGGAGGCCGAGTCGTTCGACGCAAAGCCGGGCGCGTTCTACCACGAGTTAGCCGAGTGCCTGGAGGAGAGAAAGCGCTACACCCAGGCCGAGCACTACTACAAGAAGGCTGCCGACCTGCGGCCGATGCTCAGCGCGCCGCGGGCCGGGCTGGGCATGCTCTACCTGCGGCTCGGCCGGGAGCAGGAAGGCCGCGACATCCTCACGAAGGCGTTCGACGCCGACCCGTTCAACGTCCGGGTGGCGAACTCGCTCAAGGTGATGCGGCACCTCGACAAGTACGCCACCCTCACAACGCCCCACTACGAACTGCGCTACGACCCCGAGAAGGACAAGCTCCTCGCCGAGTTTCTGGCCGAGTACCTCGAAGAGGTCCACGCCGACCTGCGACAACAGTTCAACTACGAGCCGCCGGGTAAGATTCTGATCGAGGTGTTCAACTCCCACGACATGTTCAGCGGCCGGACCATCGGCCTGCCGGACCTGCACACCATTGGCGCCTGCACCGGCAAGGTGGTGGCGATGGCCTCGCCGGCGGCCAAGGGCGTATCCAAGCCGTTCAACTGGGGCCGGGTGATCCGTCACGAACTGACGCACATCTTCAACCTGGCGCAGACCGACTTCATGTGCCCGCACTGGCTGACCGAGGGGCTGGCCGTGCGCAACGAGCAGATGGCCCGGCCGCCGATGTGGACGACCGTACTGCGTGACAAGCTCGCCGCCGACGAACTGTTCACCCTGGACACGGTGATGCTCGGGTTCGTCCGCCCGAAGGGGCCGGACGAATGGACGCTGGCGTACTGCCAGAGCCAGCTCTACGTCGATTACCTCACGAAGACGCACGGCGAGGCGACCGTCGGCAAGCTGCTGGACGCCTTCCGGCAGGGGATGGACACCACGGCGGCACTCAAGGCAGCGTGTAACGTGGAGAAGGAGTCGTTCGAGAAGGGCTACCGGGCGTACGTTGAGGAAGTGGTCAAGCCGTACCGGTCCCAGACGAAGAAGGAAGAAGAGAAGCCCATGACCTTCGCCGAGTTGGAGGCGGCGCACAAGAAGGACCCGGACGACCCGGACCTGTCGGCGCGACTTGCGGACCAGCTCATGCGTCGGAACAAGGCGAGCGAGGCCCGCAAGTTGATCGAGGCCGCCCTGGCGAAGAAACCGGGGCACCCGCTGGCGTCGATCGCCAAGTCACGGCTTATCGCCCGCTCCGGCGACGACGACGCGGCGCGGGCGGCTCTCGAAGAGGCACAGAAGACCCACCCGGACGACCCACGGCTATTGATGGCCCTGAGCCGGGCGCACCTGGACGCCAAGGACTACCCGGCCGCGGCGAAGGTTCTGGAGCACGGCCGAAACGTCTGCCCGCTCGACGGCGACTGGCTGGAGCAACTGGCACGGTTGTACAAGATGACGGAAGAGACGGACAAGCTGCTCGGCGTATTGCAAGAGTTGGTGGCCCACGACCCGGATGAACTGGACGGCCGGGTGCGGCTGGCGCGGGTGAGCCTGGAGGCCGGCAAACCGGCCGACGCCGAGCGGTTCGCGAAAGACGCGCTGCGGATCGACGTCCATAATGAGGACGCACGCAAGGCCCTGATCGAGTCGCTCAAGGGACAGAACAAGACGACCGAAGTGGAGAAGCTGCTCAAGCGGTTCGGCACCCCGTAGGTCGGGCCACGCCCGATGAGGACCCCATGTCGAGCAAGCGTCCCGTGAAGATCCCGGCCTGGTGTTCGCAATATAGTGTGACCGGACTGTTGTCCAAACTGCCCGGCTACCGCCGGGTGGATCGGGGGGTCGAGTCGCTTGCCTTCCGAGTCGCGGGAGATTCCCCGGCCCGCAGCGTGTACGTCTACCTTTACGGCGACGACCCGGCCGCGATCCACTTCGACCTGGAGGACTCGACCGAACTGCGGCCCGGCTGGGAGCAGCCGCCGGAGCGGGGCAGCGTCTGGTCGGTCGGCGACCTGGCGCTGGTGGTCCGCTGGTGGCTGACGGCCCCGGCCGGGGTGGCCTGCTGAACAGGATCGACCCGGAAGGCGTACCACAGGAGCGTACTGCAAGCCGGTTTCCTGACTCCCTGAGCGGGGGGCTTAAGCCCCCCGCTCAGGGAGTCAGGAAACCGGCGAACCACCTGCGGGTGGCGGAATTGGCCGCGGTTCGGAGGCGGTGCTACAATCCCTGGGTCGCACCCCGGACACACCGCCTCATGTCGCTAACCCTGGGCCAGTTGCAAGCGCGGATCCGCGACCTGTACGGCGAGAAGGACTCTCGCCGCGGGGTCGAGGGGACGTTCATGTGGTTCATGGAGGAGGTCGGGGAGTTGTCGGCCGCGCTACGCGGCGGGACCCACGACGAGCGGGTGCTGGAATTCGCCGACGCGCTGGCGTGGCTGGTCACGCTGGCCAACTGTGTCGGGGTGGACCTCGACGAGGCGATCGCGAAGAAATACGGCACCGGTTGCCCCGGCTGCGGCCAGACGCCCTGCACCTGCACCGCCGCGTACAAGCCCTGAGCTGGAATGACCAATGACGAATGACCCACCAATGACCCACCAGGGGAATGCCGAAGCCCGAAGGACCAAGGTACGGTCTTCGTTTCGTCATTGGTGGGTCATTGGTGGGTCATTGGTCATTCTCGCCGCCTTCAGCGGAGAGGCCGCCGCCCAGCGGCCGCGGGTCAAGATCGACGAGGTCAAGGTCGGCCTGCCGCCCGGCCGGTACGTCGGCGAGCGCGACGCCGCCCAGCGCGGTGCTCCCGTCGCCAAGCGGAACACCTGGGCCCCGGTCTACGTCCGGCTGGAGATGCTCCGCGAGGTCGAGCGGGGCGGTGCCTCGCTCAAGATCGAGTCTTCTGACGCTGACGAGCTGCGAACGACTCTCACGGTCCCGCTCCTCGGGACGCTGGCCGATCGCCGGCCGGGGGAGAAGATCGAGCCGGCTGAATTCGCCTACGTCCCCTACGTCCGCTGCGGCGACCGCGGCGGGCAGGTCAGCCTTACCGTCATGAGCGACGTGCCTGGCGAGGAGCCGCGGGCGCTCTCCGAGACTCTCAAGCTCGGCCAGGGCGGCAACCTCATCCCGTTCCGGGACATGGCCACCTACGTCGTGCTGTCTCTGGGGTCGAACCTGCCCGGGTTCGACCTGCCGTCGGCCGAAAGCAAGGGGCCGCAGTCCGGCACCACCCGCGGGGGCTTGCGCAACGGTCGGGTCGAGACGGCCGCGATCACCAACGTCCGCGAACTGCCCGACCAGTGGTTCGGCTACCAGGCAGCGGACCTCGTGGTGCTGGCCACCGGGACCGCCCAGGGCGAGTTCCTCGACGAGTTGTTCGACCGCGAGCGGTCGGTGCCGTTCAAGGACCGCCGGGACGCGCTGCTGGAGTGGGTCCGCCGCGGCGGCAAGCTGGTCGTCAGCGTCGGGTCGAACGCCTCGAAGGTCGCCCCGTCGGAACTGTTCCAGGGGTTCCTGCCGGCCCGGATCAAGACGGACCCGCCGACCCGCGAGGTGGAGGAACTGTCGCTTCGCTGGCAGACCGCCGGGGTCGGGGCCACCTTCCAGCCGCTCGCCCCGAAAGTCGGAGACCGGTTCAAGGTGGCGCAGTTGGTGGTGACGCCGGCCCGGCCGGCCCGGGTGCTGATCCCACAGGCCGGCGACGCCCTCGACGACCCGGCCCGGGCCGAGTTGCCGGTCGTCGTCCAGGCCCCCTATGGGCTGGGACGGATCACCGTCGTGGCCTTCGACCTCGACCAGTCCCCGTTCGCCGACTTCCCGAAGAAGGCCCAGTTCTGGGACTGGCTCCTCCGCAACGCCGGGTCGGAACGGTCCGCCTTGGCCACCGACCGGCAGACGAACCAGTACCAGTACGGCTCCTACGGCGTCACCGACACCGAGGACGAGTACGCGGCCGCACTGCGGCAGCACATCGACACCTTCGAGGGTGTGCCGGTCATCTCGTTCGGCTGGGTGGCCCTGTTCATTGTTCTGTACACGCTCCTGATCGGGCCGGTCGAGTACCTGTTCCTCAAGAAGGTGCTGGGCCGGCTGGAGCTGACCTGGATCACGTTCCCGGTGATCGTGTTGTCGGTCAGCGCGGCAGCGTATTTCACCGCATACGCGATCAAGGGCAACGACCTGAAGCTCAACAAGGTAGACGTGGTGGACGTGGACCTGGCCGGCGGCCGGGTGTACGGGCGGACGTGGCTGACCGTCTTCAGCCCGCGGATCGACAGCTACACGATCACCGTGGAGCCGAAGGAGGGCTGGGCGGTCCCGCGGCCGGACGGCCCGACGCCGCCGCCGCTGGTGGACTGGATGGGCGGCGGCCGCGGCGGTGGGAGTAGCATCCTGAGCCGCGGGTACGCCTACAACGTGGACCCGGACGCCCGGGTGATCGGCGACGCTTTGGTGCGCGTGCCGATCCAGGTCTGGTCCACCAAGGCGTTCACCGCGAACTGGTCCGGGTTCACCAACAAGGGGACTCCTCCGGTGTCCGCGGAACTCTCCCACCCGGCGGGCGACCCGGCTGCGGTCCAGGGGTCGTTCGTCAACAACCTGCCGGTGACAAGCCTCCGCGAGCCGATCCTGTTCTACGCCGGCGTCGCGTACAAGCTCCCGACCCTGACCCCGGGCCAACGCGTGGCCGTGCCTGCCACCCGGCAGGGCGTCGGTTTGCAGCCGGACAACGACTGGGTCACTCGCAACGGGTACGTCAACCTGGGCGGCCTCCAGACTACCGCCAACCAGTGGGGCGGCCGCCCGCAGCAGGCCGCCACGACGTCGAACCTGTCGCTGTGGGGGGCGCTGTTCCACGAGCGGGCGGTAAAGCAGGGGTCGCTCGGCAACGCGACCATGCGGGATCTCGACCAGTCATGGCGTCTGGACGAGGGGAACCGCAACGAGGCGATTCTGGTGGCCCGGGTGGAAACCGCCGCCGGGACCGCAAATGAAGTCCTGGGCGATCCGGCCGGGGCATCGCCGACGAGGCTGTGGCTGAAGGGCCTGCCGCAACCGGGGGCGACCCCGCCGGACATCCCCGGCACGCTGCGACAGGAGACGTACATCCGGGTATACATCCCAATCGCCCCGGCCGGCGGGCGGAAATAATATTCTGATGTACACTAAATATGAGTGTGGCAAGCTGATTCTTGTAGGG
>Ga0247822_10000278_pt1 | contig 26028 bp, 20 predicted proteins | sample 13C_Cellulose_Da_FD_192423 | JGI IMG/M metagenome (GOLD analysis project Ga0247822, IMG submission 192423) | Soil microbial communities from agricultural site in Penn Yan, New York, United States - 13C_Cellulose_Day30 | ecosystem: Environmental > Terrestrial > Soil > Agricultural land | place...
GTGTTAACCCTGATGCAGCGGCCCAGCGACCCGACGATCCTGGCCAAGGAGATCGATGGCCTGACCGCCGCGGACGTGACCGGGTACGCACCGATGGCCCTGACTCTGATCCAGGCGGCCGCGGACATGCCGGACCCGTCGCCCCGTTCGGCGAGCATCCGGGCGCTGGCCCGGGCCAAGGTGACGACCCCCGGGGTGATGGCCGGGCTGAAGCAACTGACCCGGGACCGCACTGCCGAAGTGCGAGTCGAGGCGGCCACGGCACTGAGCGAGCTGGAGACGAAGTAGAAGTTGATCCGTCGGAGCCCGAAGCGTAAGCGAGGGTCTGGGGTAAGACCCTCGCTTACGCTTCGGGTTCCGACGCGGGTTGCCCCTTGATCATTGTGATCTCGTTGCCCGTAGTATTGTGCGTCACTGTGTCGAAGAACGTGCGGATGAGCAATAGCCCGCGTCCGCTGGCCTTCTCCCAGTTCAGCGGGTCGGTCGGGTCCGGTAGGGCCCGGGGGTCGAACCCGGCCCCCTCGTCCCGGACTACCAACTCCAGCCGCGGCGTGCGGTCGGCCCGCACCGTCACCCACACCCGCCGATTGCTGTACGGCTCCTGCTTCGACCTCTCGCGGATCAGGGCATGATACGCCTGCCAGTCCCCGCCCTTTAAGTCCGAGCCAACCTCCAGGTTGCCGTGGACCATGGCGTTAACAGTCGCCTCGTGGACGCCCACACCGATCCGCACCCGGTCTGACGGGTCGAACAGTTCCATCTGCCGCATCAGCGCCTCGACGTGGCCGACCACCTCCGGCACCAGGTCCGGGTCACTCTCCAGGGCGAAACTGTGTTCGACGCGGGTCATCCGGCCGAGGAACAGCGCGTGCTTGCGCTGCGAGTCGGCGACGGTGAGCACCTCCTCCAGCAGCGGTCCCGCCTCCCGGGCGAGGTTCGGCTTGGGGATGTAGCTGGCGGCCCCGGCCCGCAGCGCCTGGACGGCCAGTTCCTCGCTGCCGGCTCCAGTGGTCAGGATCACCGGCAGCCCCGGGTACTCGGTCCGGGCGGCGGCCACCAGTTCCAGCCCGTTCATCACGGGCATTTGCATGTCGGTCAGGACCAGGTCCGGGACCGACTCGCGCAGCGCCGCCAGCGCCTCGACACCGTTGGCGGCCAGCCGGACCCGGTGGCCGCACACGGTCAACAGGTGCTCCAGGTACTTGGCCTGGACCGGGCTGTCTTCGACGACCAGAACCGATGCCATAGCCCCCTCCCGGGGGAAAATCCCAAATCCCAAGTACCAAGTACCAATCAAACCAGGCCCGGGCCGCTACCGGGCCTCGTCACGCAGCCGTTCGAGCTGCTTCCGCATGGCCGCCAGCCTCTTCGACGCGGGGTCCGTTGCCAGGTTCCGCTGCTCGTGTGGGTCGGCGGCCAGGTCGTAGAGCTCCTCGAAGTCGAAGTCCGACCAGCGGACATACTTCGCCGTCAGACTCGTGACCGCCTCCGAGCGCGGGATGCGGTCCTTCGCGAACACGACGGGGTGCTGGTAGTAGAACTCGGTCCGCCACGCGGGGGGATCCGCGGCCAGGTATAGCGGCGACACGTCCCGCCCCTGGATACCTTCCGACACCTCGGCCCCGGCCGCGGCGACCACCGTCGGGGCCACATCCAGATTTAACACCAGTGCATCACTGACGGTGCCGCGTTTCCCGTGCGGCAACCGCGGGTCGCGGACGATCAGCGGGACCCGCAGCGCCTCCTCGTAGGGATACCACTTGTCGGCCAGCCCGCGCTCGCCGTGGAAGTAGCCGTTGTCGCCGGTGAACACGATCAGCGTGTTCTCCAGCGCCCCCTGCCGACGCAACTCGTCGAGGATGCGGCCGATGCCGGCGTCCACCTCCGTCACCATCCGGTAGTAGTTGGTCATGGACGTCTGATACTTCGCCGCCGTGTCGAACCGCTTGTGCCACCGGACCCGGCCCTCGTTCTTCTCCGCCGACAGGAAGGGCGGCAGCCGACGGATGGCCTCGTCGGTCGCGGCCGCCGGCACGGGGATCGTCTTGCCCTCGTAGTGCTTCGCACTCCACGGCTGCGGCAGGTATTGCTCCGGGGCGCGGTCCTCGGCGTGCGGGGCGAAGAACCCGACGCACAGGCAGAACGGCTTGCCCGCTGGCCGCGCGGCCAGGAACGCGAGCGAGTCTCGGGTGTTTTGCTCGGTGACGTGGACCTTCTCTCCCTTCGCCTCGATCCAGTGCTTGCCCTCGTAGGTACGGACGAAGTCGATCCCGCCCTCCAGCGGCTTGCCGACGCCGTACTTGCCGATGTATCCGGTGTGGTAGCCGGCCGCCTTCAGTACGCCGGGGTAACTCGCGGCGAACTGTGTCGGGGTAAGCGGCTTGCCGAACGCGGTGATCCCGTGCCGGGCCATGTGCTGACCGGTCAGGAGCGTGGCCCGGCTGACCATGCAGATGGAGGTGGTCACGCGGGCCTGGGTGAACCGCACGCCCTCCGCGGCCAGCCGGTCGATATTCGGGGTGACGACGACCGGGTTGCCCACGCAGCCGACCGAGTCCCACCGCAGGTCGTCGGCGAGCAGCACCAGGACGTTGGGCCGGTCGGCGGAAACGAGTTCACCGCAGAGGGCGCAGAGGACGCAGAGGGAAGACACAGTTCTGAAGACCATGATTGTTCTTTCTCTCCAGGTTTTCTCTCCGCGCCCTCCGCGCCCTCTGCGGTGAACCTCTTACTTCTTCCTCTTCGGCACGACCGCGTTCATCTGCTTGCGCCACCCTTGCATGCGGTCGAACTCGGCCGGTGTCGCCCTGGCCGGATCATACTTCGACGGATCGACCTCGACGTACAGCTTGCGGTGCAGGGCCGGGTTGAAGTCGGGGTTCATGACGTTCCCTTGCGCGCCGACCTCCCGCCGCCAGTCGGCGAGCAGGTCCTGCAAGCGGCAGATGAGCTGCGGGCGTGACACGGGATTGTTCTCACCTGGGTCGGCCGCGAGGTCGTACAGCTCCAATACTCCCCCGTAGTGTTCGATCAACTTCCACCGGCCGGCGCGGACCGCCCCAGACGGCCAACTGCCCTGGTTCGTGTAATGCGGCAGGTGCCAGAACAGATTCCGGTCGGGGAGTTTACCGCTACCGGTCAGTACGCTGGCGATACTTACCCCGTCCAGCCCGTCGGGTGCCTTGCCGCCGGTCAGGTCCAGCAGCGTCGGCAGCCAGTCGGTCGAGATCACCGGCGTGTCGGGCGTCTGACCGGTCTTCACCCGCGCCGGCCAGCGCACGAGCAGCGGGATGCGGATGCCGCCCTCGTACAGGTAGCCCTTGCCGGCCCGGTACGGGGTGTTGTGCGTGATCTTCTGGTGCGGCCCCTCGGGGACGTGCAGCCCGCCGTTGTCGCTGGTGAAGATCACGATGGTGTTTTCCGCCAGCTTCAGATCATCGAGCTTCTTGAGCAGCAGCCCGACCGCCTCGTCCATCGACTCGATCACCGCCGCGTAGGTCGGCTCGAATGCCTTCGCGTTCTTCGCCACGAGGTCCGGCTTCGCCGCGTACGGGATGTGCGGCGTGTTGTGCGCCAGGTACAGGAAGAACGGCCGGTCCTTGTGCGTCTCGACGAACTCGACCGCCTTCGCGGTCAGGTCGAACTCGCCCTTGCCGCCTTCGGACTCCGACGGGGTGGTGTTCGCCTTGCCGGGGTAGTAGACATCGAACCCCTGGTCGGTCGGCAGATACCCCTTGCCGCCGAGGTGCCACTTGCCGAAGCAGCCGGTGGCGTAGCCCGCTTCCTTGAGGTACTCGGCCAGCGTCTTCTCCGCGAGCGGGAGGTGCTGGTTGATCTTCGGGTGCAGCAGTCTCTGCGACGGGGCGTCCGGCCGGCCGGGGAGGAACGTGGTCAGGTGCAGCCGGGCCGGGGACTTGCCGGACATGATCGCCGCCCGCGTCGGGGAGCAGACCGGGCAGGCGGCGTACGCGGCCGTGAACCGCGCGCCCTGCCCGGCGAGCCGGTCGAGGTGCGGAGTGTTGTGGTCCTTGCGCCCGTAACACCGCAGGTCGTTGACGCCGAGGTCATCCGCCAGGATGAACACGACGTTCGGCGGCGCAGCGGTTAGCCGCGAGGCGAAGCCGAGCGCGATAAGAGCCAGAAGGATGACGAGGCGGTTCATGACTCGGGACCGCGGTTCGGGGCGGGAATCCCCGGCCATCCTCTCCGGGGCGGGTCGCGCGGGCAAGGGCCAACTGGTCAACTGCCGCGCTTGGAGTCCGCCTCACCGGCCAGGTCGTGGCGGTGGGTCTCCGCTACGAGCAGCACGGAGATGACTGTCACCGCCGCCATGCCGATCAGGTAGATGCCGACCGGCCACGGGTCGCCGCCGGACCAGGCCAGAAGCGCCGTCGCGACGAGCGGCGCCAGCCCTCCAGAGAGCGGGGCGGCAAGCTGGTAGCCCAGCGACGCCCCGGTGTAGCGGACCCGCGTGCCGAACAGCTCCGCCAGGAAAGCGGCCTGCGGCCCGTACATCGCCGCGTGCCCGACCATCCCGACGGCCATCCCCAGCCACACCGCCGCGACCGATCCCGAGTCCACCAGCCAGAAGAACGGGAAGGCGAACGCCGCCAGGAACGCCGCCCCGCCGAGGTAGACCGGCCGGCGGCCGACGCGGTCGGACAGCGCCCCGAACAGCGGGGTGGCGATCAGGTGGGCAACGCCGCCGATCAGCACCCCGTCGAGCACAGCGGCCCGGGGAACGCCGAGCCGCTGGGTCGCGTAGGTCAGGGCGAAGACCGTGAAGAAGTAGTAGTACCCGTTCTCGGCCATCCGCGCGCCCATCGCCAGCAGGACGTTCCGCGGGTGCCGGCGAATCACTTCGAGCAGCGGCGGCGTGGCGGCGGGCGTCGCCTGGGCCGCCTGGAACAGCGGACTTTCCAGCACCTTGAACCGCATGAACAGGCCGACCCCGGTCAGCACGATGCCAAACAGGAACGGCACGCGCCAGCCCCAGGCCAGGAACTTGTCCTCCGGCAGCAGCGCGGCCAGGCCAAACGCGCCGGTGGCCAGGAGCAGCCCGACCGGTGCCCCCGCCTGGACCCAGCTCGCGTGGAACCCGCGCCGCCGGGCGTGTCCGTGTTCGACCACCAGCAGGACCGCCCCGGCCCACTCGCCGCCGACCCCCAGCCCCTGAACGAACCGCAACGCCACCAGCAGCGCCGGTGCGAGCGGCCCGGCCGCCTCGTAGGTCGGCAGGCAGCCGATAAGGAAGGTCGAGACGCCGACCAGCATGAGCGTCGCCACGAGGACCGACTTGCGGCCGACCCGGTCGCCGAAGTGGCCGAACACGACCCCGCCGAGCGGTCTCGCCAGGAACCCGACCGCGTAGGTGGCGAACGCGGCCATCGTCCCGGTGAACGGGTCGGCGGTCGGGAAGAACAGCCGCGGGAAGACCAGGGCGGCCGCGGTCCCGTACAGGAAGAAGTCGTACCACTCGATCGCGGTGCCGATGAAGCTGGCGACCACCACCCGCCCGAGGGGTGTCCGTGAGGCCGGCACGTCGGTCATGCGGGGTTCTCCTGTCCGACCCTGGGACCGCGGCCGTCCCGGCCGCACCACCCTCACCGGTCGGGGGCGAAGGATAACCGTCGGAGGCCCCTGACCGGGGAAGCCAGAGCGGTCGGGACGGCCGCGGTCCCAGGATCGGCACGTCCCCACGCGAGGCGAGGGAACGAGAGGAGTTGACCCGGCCGCGGCCGTCGGATACCTGTCGTATCGTATGACCCCACCGCGAACCGCCATCGTCACCGGATCGACCAGCGGCATCGGGCTGGCCGTCGCCCGGGCGCTCGCCGCCCAGGGCTACCGGCTCGTCTTCAACGGGTTCGGCGACCCGACAGCAATCAACGCACTCGTGGCCGACACCACCGCCCGTCACGGCGTGGAGGCGATCTATCACCCGGCCGACATGAGCAAGCCGACCGAGGTCCGGGATCTGGTAGCAACTACTGAGCAGCAATTCGGCGGCGTGGACGTCCTGGTCAACAACGCCGGCGTCCAGCACACGGCTCCAATCGAGGAGTTCCCGGACGAGAAGTGGGACGCGCTCCTGGCCGTGAACCTGTCGGCCGCGTTCCACGCCATCAAGGCGGCCCTGCCGGGGATGCGGGCGCGGAACTACGGCCGGGTCGTGAACATCGCGTCGGTCCACGGGCTGGTCGGCAGCGTCCACAAGGCGGCCTACGTCGCGGCGAAGCACGGGCTGGTCGGGCTGACCCGGGTGGCGGCGCTGGAAACGGCGGACGCGGACATCACGGTCAACGCCATCTGCCCCGGCTGGGTACGGACACCGTTGGTGGAGCGGCAGATCGAGGACCTGGCCCGACGGTCCGGCGTCGGCGTCGAGGAGGCGGCCGACCGGCTGCTCGGGGAGAAGCAGCCCAAGCGGCGGTTCGTCCGGCCGGAAGACGTGGCCGCGATGGTGGTCTTCCTGTGCGGCGACGCCGGCACGGCCATGACCGGCGAGGTCCTCACCCTCGACGGCGGGTGGACCGCCCGCTGACCGGGCCGTGTTCTGTCGGAATCCTTGTCGCGCGGCGGACGCTCTTCAGCCCGAAGGGCTGGGAGTCCTCAGCCCGGGGCAACGCCCCGGGTCGGCAGAGCAACGGACCGGAGCCCTGAAAGGGCGACACAACGCACGCCCAAGGTGTGTCGCCCTTTCAGGGCTCGAAACCTGTTGTCGCCGTGACCCAGGGCTACGCCCTGGGCTGAGGACTCCCAGCCCTTCGGGCTGAAGACCGAAAACTCCCCAACCCCGAGGTTCTCGACCGATCAACCAGGCCGCACTTCGGGTTTTTCTCCGATCCCGTTTAAGAACTCCGATGCCCGGCCGTTAACCGTCCAGACGGACAGGGGACGACATGCCCAGCGACCGCGAGTGGATCGTCGCGGCGGCCCGGCGGTACGAGCGACCGCTGCTGGCCTACGTCCGTCGTATGCTCGGCGACCCGCACCGCGGCCAGGACGTCGTGCAGGACGCGTTCCTGCAACTGTGCAAGCAGTCGCGGGCCGAGGTCGAGCCGCGGCTGGCCCCGTGGCTGTTCGCCGTCTGCCGCCGCCGCGTCGTGGACATCCTGCGCAAGGAGAACCGCATGGCGAGCCTCAGCGCCGACCCGCCCTCCGCGGCGAACGGCCCCCCGGAAATACTCGAACACAAGGACACCACCCAGGCCGTGCTGGCCCGGCTGGCACGCCTGCCGGCCAACCAGCAGGAAGCCGTCCGGCTGAAGTTCCTGCAACAGTTCTCGTACCGCGAGATCGCCGAGGTGATGGGCCTCAGCGAGTCGCACGTCGGCGTGCTCCTGCACCTGGCCATGAAGTCGCTCCGTCAGTCATTCGCCGACTCCCTGAAGACCGCGGGAGGGATCTGACCATGACCACCGACGAACACGACTCGCGCCTGACTGCCTACGCCCTGAACGACCCCGGCCTGAGCGCCGATGATCGACTTGCGGTCGAGGAAACCCTCCGCAACGACCCCGCGGCCCGCCAGGAACTCCAGGAGACGCTGAAGCTGGCCCAGTTGCTGGCGGCCGGCCTCGCGGCCGAGCAGGCGGCGCTACCGGCCGAGGCGCCGGTCACAGTCCCGCTGTCCGTGGCGAACAAGCCGAGGCGGCGCGGCTGGAAGATGTACGCCACCGCGGCCGGGGTGATGATCGCCGTGCTTGGCGGCCTTTACGCCACCTTCGGCCACCAAAAGGTTCGGGAGGCAGCACGACGCACGCAGGCTGAGCATGTGGCGGCGTTAGACATGCAAGCTGAGCGGGATCTAGCCGGCGGCCTCAAGCATCTTTCTTCAATCCAGGACGAGGCCACCGGCCGCCGGCCGATGTCCGCGCTTGAACCTTCGCCGACGTGGCGGCAAGCGGCCGGGATGCCGGGCCCAGAAGACTTCGCCCGAATGCCGGGCGGAATGCCGGGCGAAAGCGGCCCGGCCTCCGGCGTTCCTGGAGGCGTCCCAGGTATACCGATGGGTCTTGCTCCAGCCGGACCGGAGGCCAAACCGGGCCGCCCCGCATCCCCCGCTCAGCCACCCGTCAACGACTTGGCCCAATTTCAACCGATACCCCAGCCGGGAACTACTTTCGAACCGATCCATCAACCCGACGCGCCGACCGACAGGATCCCCAACGACCGTTACCCGGCGCTGGTCGAAAACAAGTTCGTCGCGGTCGCCGGCCAGGACGCGCTCTCGACGTTCGGCGTGGACGTGGACACGGCCAGCTACTCCATCGTCCGCAAGTACCTGACGATGGGCCAGATGCCGCCGGCCAGCGCCGTCCGGCTCGAAGAACTGGTGAACTACTTCCCGTACCAGGACAGGGCACCGACCGGCGACGACCCGTTCGCCGTGACCGTCGAACTCGGCGAGTGCCCGTGGCAGCCGAAGCACCGGCTCGCCCGGATCGGCTTGAAGGCGAAGCCCATCGCCACCGACAAGCGGCCGCCGAGCAACCTCGTCTTCCTGGTGGACGTGTCCGGGTCGATGAACGAGCCGAACAAGCTGCCGCTGGTCAAGGCGTCGCTGCGGATGCTCGTCAACCAACTCGGGGAGAATGACCGCGTCGCGATGGTGGTGTACGCCGGGGCCGCCGGCATGGTGCTGGACTCCACGTCCGCGATGCACAAGGACCGCATCCTGGCGGCGATCGACAAGCTGGAGGCGGGCGGGTCCACCAACGGCGAGGGCGGCCTGCGGCAGGCCTACGGCGTGGCCGCGGCGAACTTCATCAAGAGCGGCACCAACCGCGTCATCCTCTGCACCGACGGCGACTGGAACGTCGGCACCACCGGCACCGCCGACCTCGTCAAGCTGATCGAGGAGAAGCGGCAGACGGGCGTGTTCCTGAGCGTATTCGGGTTCGGCATGGGCAACCTGCGCGACGAGATGATGGTCCAGCTCGCCGGCAAGGGGAACGGCAACTACGGGTACATCGACACGCTGAAAGAAGCCAACAAGGCTCTGGTTGAGCAACTCGGCGGCACACTGGTAACAGTCGCCAAGGACGTGAAGATCCAGGTCGAGTTCAACCCGGCGAAGGTGGGCGCGTATCGCCTGCTCGGGTACGAGAAGCGGGCGCTGGCCGCGAAGGACTTCCACGACGACACGAAGGACGCCGGCGAGATGGGGGCCGGGCACGTCGTCACGGCGCTGTACGAGTTGGTCCCGGCGGGCGGCGTGGCGCCGGGTGGGGCGAAGCCGGACGGCCTGCGGTACCAGTCGGACCCCGCGCCGAAGCCGGCCGCGGCGGGCGGCGAGGCTGCGAAGGAGTCGTTCGTGGTGAAGATGCGGCACAAGAAGCCGGACCGCGACACGAGCACGTACCGCGAACTGCCGGTGACGGACCCCGGCCGCGGGTACGCGGAGGCGTCCGAGGACTTCCGGTTCGCGGCGGCGGTGGCGTCGTTCGCGATGCTCCTGCGGGAGTCGCAGTACAAGGGCGAGTCGTCGTTCGCGCTGGTGCAGGAGCTGGCCGAGTCGGCGAAGAAGCACGACCCCAGCGGCTACCGGGCGGAGTTCCTGGAACTGGTCAAGCGGGCGAAGGCGGTCTCCGGGCGGCCATAACCATCCAGCGTCAGCGAGCGGGGCCGCGACACCCGGGCTGGTGTCGCGGCCCCGCCGCCGTTTGGCACGCCCGTTGCATAGCTTTCTTCCATACCGGCCGCCGGGCCGATAAACCCGGCCGTATGACATCACCACCATCCAAGGAGTAGCAGAATGGCGGATACGATTCGCGGCAAACTGACCGAGGCCGGCAACGCCATCAGTGAGACCGCCACCGAGGTCGGCAACCGTGCTGCCGAGAAGGCGGAAGAGGCGAAGGACTGGGTCAAGCAGCAGGCCAACAAGGTCCAGAACCGGGCCGACGAGGCCGCACAGAAGGCGGAGAACGAGGCCGAAGAGGCCCGCCAGGACACCAAGGCGAAGGACGGCAGTTGCGGCTGTTCGTAAGCCGCAAACGCCGACCTTGAAGCGGCCCGCCTCGAACGAGGCGGGCCGCTTCCGTTTGCGCACCGTCATGCCCACCGAACTACCCGCTCGCGTTCCGCCGGCCGGTGTGGTGAAATGTCGCCTCCCCGATGGGAGTAGCCGGAGGCCGACATGAGCCGAGCCGCCACCGAATACCGATACGAGAAGCTGACCTGGCCCGAGATCAACGACGCGGTCGATCTCGGCAAGGTGTGCATCGTCCCCTGCGGGGCGGTCGAGCAGCACGGCCCACACCTGCCGCTGGACGTGGACATCGTCTGCCCGACCGGGATCGCCGCCGGGGCCGGCCGTGCGATCCCCGACAAGATGCTGGTCCTGCCCGTCGTCGCCTACGGGTACACCGGGCACGTGATGGACTTCCCCGGGACCATCAACCAGCACTTCGAACACTTCATGCACCACGTGCTCGACGTCACCCGGTCGCTCGCCTACCACGGGTTCAAGAAGATCGTGCTGCTCAACGGCCACGGGTCGAACATGCCGAACCTGGACCTGGTGGCCCGGCGGACGAACCTGGAGACGGACGCCGAGTGCGTCGCGGTCGCGTGGTGGAACCTGCTGACGGTGGATAAGGAGTTCCTGCCCGGCTGGCGGCAGAGCCAGTTCCCCGGCGGCTGCGCGCATGCCTGCGAGCTGGAGACGTCCCTGTACCTGTACCTGGATGGAGACAACGTCCGCACGGACCAGATCAAGAACGGCGTCGTCAGCTTCAACGAGGAGGGCAGCCCGTTCAACTGGGTGGACCTGTTCGCCGCCGGCCCGGCGACGGTCGTGTCGTGGACGAGCAGTTACTCGGACACCGGAGTGCTGGGCGAGGCCGAGTTGGCGACCGCCGAGAAGGGCCGCCGGGCCTACGAGGAGGCGGTCAAGCAGTTGGTACGGTTCGTGACCTGGTTCAAGGACCGGCCGAAGGACGTCCGCAAGGACCGCCACCGCACGCCGCCGACCATGCCGATGCCGTGGGGGCAACGCCCGATCCCGTAGAGCGGGCAGAATGGTACTCGAGCGCCGACCCGTGGGCGGCCTGACTTAGAAAATATACCAATGTATACTTTCAGGACGAGGGCCGGGTGGGTGGTCAATCATTGACCACCCAGGGCGCCACATCGGCACACTTCACAAAGTGGCGCTCTGGCGCTCTGACCCCTCCGGTTAAGGCGGGGACCGAAAGTGTGGTCGAACAGCACCCGCAGGAGGAGCTATGACGATCGCGGATCTCCGTCTCACCGGGCTGACGGGCGGCACAGTCGAGGGCGGGTGGGCCGAGGAGTTGGTCCCCGAGGACAACGTCCACACGGTCGTCGAGGTGATCGCGGACGACGGCCGGGTCGGCGCCGGCAGCGCGTACACCAGCCTCGCGTTGGTGGACGCCGGGGTGAGGCTCCTGCGGCCGCTGCTGGTCGGCGAACGGGCCGACGAGCCGGCCCGGGTGTCCGAGAAGCTCCGCCAGCACACCTTCTGGCAGGGCCGCGGCGGCGCGGTCGAGCACGCCATCAGCGGCATCGACATCGCCCTGTGGGACCTATTTGGGAAGATCACCGACCAGCCGGTCGCCCGGCTACTCGGCGGCATCTACCGGGACCGCATCAAGCCATACGGGTCGCTGTTGTTCGACGAGCCGGACGCCCTGCGGTGGAAGCTGACCCAGGCGACGGCCCGCGGGTTCCGGGCAATCAAGCTCGGGTGGAAGCCGTTCGGCCGGCGGGACGGCAAGACCGACGAGTTGCTGGTGCGGACGGCCCGCGAGACGGTCGGCCCGGACGTCGAGCTGATGGTGGACGCCGGCGGCAGCGATGCCTTCTGGCCGCACGGCTACAAGTGGGCGTTGCGGACGGCGCAGATGCTCGCGGCCTACGACGTGACCTGGTTCGAGGAGGCTCTACCGCCAGACGACCTGGAGGGGTACGTCGAGTTGCGGCGGCACTCGCCGGTGCCGATCGCCACCGGCGAGGTGCTGACCCGCCGGCAGAGCTTCCGCCCATTCCTGGAACGCGGCGCCGTGGACATCATTCAGCCCGACGCCACCAAGTGTGGTGGGCTGACCGAGGCGCTGCGGGTCGCGTGGATGGCGCAGGACCACAACGTACTGTTCGTCCCCCACGGCTGGAACACCGCGCTGGGGCTGGCGGCCGACCTGCACCTGACCGCGGCGCTGCCGGTGGCGCGGTACGTCGAGTTCCTGACCCCCTCGCCGTACATCGACCGGCTGGTGACGACCCCGCCGCGGCCGGACGCCGACGGCATGCTGGCGCTGCCGACCGGACCCGGCCTCGGCGTCGAACTGGATCGCGATGCTCTGAAGGAGTTCGCCGTATGAAAAACAGGAGGCCGGCGGCATTCGCCGCCGGCCCGGGAACATGTCGAGGGAAGGTGAAGGTGAACGTGCCAGGGGGGCCGCAGAACGAGGCCCGGGGGTGTTTGATGGAAACTGTTTATGCACGCCATGTGCCAAACCGGTCAGAGCAGCGGCGGATACCGCCGCAACTTGAGTGTTTCAGCCCTTTTTCGCCGCCTGCCGGTCCGGAAGCGTCAACCTGCCGGAACTGGGCCTGTAATTTGTTCCGCGCCGATCGGCAAATAGCACCCGCTTGCAGGCACGTTGCTTCCCACCTGCCAGACCCCACCGCATCAGGAAGTAGCACGACACCCGCCCGGGGCGTAGACTCGACCCGCCGACATCCAACTCGTCGTGAGACCCGCCATGCCCGATCCCATCGACCGTCGCCGCTTCCTCGGCACCAGCTCCGCCGCGGCCGTTGCCATCGCAGGGCCGGCGGGAGCCACACCCCCGGCCGCGAATGCCCGCGCCGAGAAGGACCCGAGGCCGCCAGTGACCGACCCCCGGGCCACCTCCGGCGACACCCGGCACGGCCCGACGTGGGACGAACGGTTCACCCTGACCGTCGGCAATGACAGGGGCGACCTGTGTGGCAAAGATCAGCGAGCGATCCAGGCCGCCGTTGATACCGTGGCCCGGATGGGCGGCGGCACGGTCAAGCTCTTGCCCGGCGCCTTCCGGTTCCGCAACGCCGTCTACCTGTGCTCGAACCTGCGGCTCGTCGGCAGCGGCCCGGAGACGGTCATCATCAAGGAGCCGTCGGCCTCCTCGAAGCTGGCCGCCGACTCGGACTGGTACGACCAGGAGATCACCCTCGCGGACGCTGACGGCTTCCGGGTCGGGGACGGCGTCTGCCTGCGGGCGAAGAACCCGCACCACGGCGGCCCGACCGTCCTGAAGCGGACGCTGGTCGCCCGGTCGGGCAACCGGTTCAAGCTCGACCGCGGGCTGCGGGAGAACCTGTGGGCCGCCGGCAGCCCGACCGCCGCGACCCTGTTCCCACTCTTGAGCGGCGAGTTCGTCACGGGCGTGACCATCGAGGACCTGCTTCTCGACGGCAACAAGTCGAACAGCGCGGAACTGGACGGCAACCACGCCGGGTGCATCTTCCTCCAGGACTGCACGGACGTGTCCATCCGACGGGTGGTCGCGCGGGACTACCACGGGGATGGGATCAGTTGGCAAATCTGCCATGACGTGACGGTGGAGGGCTGCGAGAGCCGGGGCAACACCGGCCTGGGGCTGCACCCCGGGTCCGGGTCGCAGCGGCCGCTGGTCCGGGGGAACAAGCTGGTCGGCAATGGGATCGGGCTGTTCTTCTGCTGGGGCGTCAAGAACGGGCTGGCCGAGGGGAACGTGATCGAGGACACGCGAACCGCCGGCATCTCGGTCGGCCACCGCGACACGGACAACGTGATCCGCGGCAACACCGTGCGGCGGAGCGGGCAGGCGGGCATCCTGTTCCGACCGGAGCGGGGGAAGGGGTTCACCGGCGACCGGAACCTGGTCGAGGCGAACGTTGTGGAGGACACCGGGGGTGAGTCGGCGGCGGCGGTGGACGTGCAGGGGACGACGGCAGGGCTGGTGTTCCGGCGAAACGAGCTACGCGAGAGCCGCGGCCCGGCCAAGCGGGTCGGGGTCCGCCTGGGCAAGGACACGAAGGACATCACCCTGGAAGGGAACACGGTCACCGGGTTCGCGACCGAGGTCGAGGACCGGCGGTAGTAAGTGGTTCCGCCCGGGTGGTGGACACGCTGCCCGCGGCCGGCTACTCTCGGGGGCGAGACGAACCGGTATCCCGATGTCAGGAGTCCCCACGATGGCCCAGGTCACACGCCGCCGCGCCCTGAAGCTCGGTGCGGCCGGCACGCTCGGCTACCTCTTCACCGGTCCCGCCGCCTCCGTCGCCCGGGCTTACGGAGCCAACGGCAAGCTCCGGGTGGCCGGGGTCGGGGTCGGCGGCAAGGGGTCCGGCGACATTGAGCAGGCCGGAAAGTTCATGGACGTGGTCGCCCTCTGCGACATCGACGAGGGGCGGCTGGACAAGCGGGCCGCCACCTGGCCGTCGGCCAAAAAATACTTCGACTACCGGAAGCTGTACGACGAGGCGGCGCGGGAGTTCGACGCGGTGGTCGTCAGCACGCCGGACCACCACCACGCCCCGGCCAGCCTGCGGGCGATCACGCTGGGCAAGCACGTCTACTGCCAGAAGCCGCTCACCCACACCGTGGCCGAGGCCCGGGCGATGCGGGAGCTGGCCGCGAAGCACAAGGTCTGCACCCAGATGGGCAACCAGGGGTCAGCCCTGAGCGGTCTGCGGCGGGCCGTCGAGTTGGTCCAGGCGGGGGCGCTCGGCGGCGTGACCGAGGCGCACGTCTGGACGAACCGTCCGGCGCACTACTGGAAGCAGGCCCCCGACATCGTCGGCCGGCCGAAGGACACCCGGCCGGCCCCGAAGCACGTCCACTGGGAGGAGTGGGTCGGCCCGGCCGCGATGCGGCCCTACGCCGTCCGGGACGGCGGCAAGCCGGCCTACCACCCGCACGACTGGCGCGGGTTCTGGGACTTCGGGACCGGCGCGATGGGCGACATGGCCTGCCACACCGCGAACATGGCGTTCCGGGCACTGCGGCTGGCCGCCCCGTCGTCGGTCGTGGCCGAGTCCGGCGATCTGAACCCGGAGACGTACCCGGCGTGGGCGCACATCACCTATCGGTTCCCGGCCCGCGGGGATATGCCCGCCTGCACCCTTCACTGGTACGAGGGCAGCCGGGACGGCAAGAAGGTCCTCCCGCCGCAGGAGTTGCTGGACCGGGTGCTCCAGAAGGGGGAGAAACTGTCGGACAGCGGGTCCATGCTGGTCGGTAACAAGGGGATCCTGTTCAGCCCGAACGACTACGGGGCGAAGTTCCGGCTCCTGCCGGAGGATGCCTTCGCCGGCGTTCAAACCGACCGACCGGAGAAGGGCCCGGAGGGAACGGCGAAGGACCAGGACGTGTTCATGAAGCAGGAGTGGGCGGAGGCGATCAAGGCCGGCAAGCCCGCCCTGGCATCGTCGAACTTCGACTACGCCGGCCAACTCACCGAGACGATGCTGCTGGGCAACATCGCCGTGCGGACGCGGGGAGAGGCGCTGGAGTGGGACGCGGCCCGGATGCGGTTCGCCAACTCGGACGCGGCCACGAAGCTCGTGAGCAAGGAGTACCGCAAGGGCTGGGAGTTGCCCGGCGTCGGCTGACCTGTCTGGTCGGGTGGGTCCGGCGAGTCTTCGAGCGCCGACCCACCCGACTAAAGCAGCTTGACCAGGGTAACGGCGATCCGGCCACCAAAGCACACGTCCACGTCCGCCCCGGGCACGCGGTCCCGGGTGTGGTAATCGCCGTCGTAGTAAAGCCGCCCGTCTTCCTCGTGTCGGTAGCTGAGCGGCAACGGCCGCGGATCGAGCGGGCAGTAGACGATTTCCGGCTCCGGCTCGCCGGGCGCGAGGTGCGGCAGGTTCACGTTGTAGAACGCCCCCGAAACCGGTCGCCGGTCAAGCAACTCCCGCAGCACCCGCCCGACCTGGCGAGCGGCGCCGGGCCAGTCGAACTCGACCCCCCGCTTGCGATACTGCGAGAAGGCGACGCCTGGCCACCCGTGCAGGACCGCCTCCCGGACGGCGGCCACGGTCCCGGAGTAGTACACGTCTGCCCCGAGATTCCCGCCGTGATTGACCCCGGACAGCACCCAGTCGGCGTCCGGGGCCAGCCGGTACAGCCCGACCCGCACGCAGTCGGCCGGGGTGCCAAAGACGGTGTACCGGTGTGTGCCACTGGCCTCCACCCGAACGGCGGTGCCCGTGGTGACCGCGTGACTGACACCCGATTGCGGTCCGGCCGGTGCGGCGATGACCGGATCGCCGACCGTTCGGGCCGCGTCGAACAAGGCTTGCAGACCGGCGGCATCTATGCCGTCATCGTTGGTGAGCAACAGCTTCATTTAGTCAGGGTAGCAACCGGCGAAAGTCCCACGGAACGGCCAGACTGGAATGATGGAAGAGTCGAAGCGGAAGTGAAAAAAGACCGGCCAGAACCCCCGAGCCGTCGCCCAATCAGCTCGGAAACCCCAGCCGGTCTGTACGCATAATTGGCCGGATGGTGTCGGATGTCAAGTCGCCGGGCAAGCCGACTGTGGGAAGTTTTGACAGGGCGTCGGGGAACCCGACAGGGATGCGTGAGGTCCAATCGCCTATGCCGACAAATCTCAAGATATAAATCGTTGTTTTATATCGACTTGTGGATTGATTTCAGTCATCGACCAGGACATGGCGCATGATCTGCCTTCTCACTCCTCGTCGCCCTGGACCGTCGCCCAAAATCGCCCAAACGGTCTTCGCCCACTGGATAACCCGGCCACGCCCAGGCCGGGTTTCTCATTGCACACGACTCACGTTCCGTTCGCCTACGGAACCCGCCCGCGTCGGGGGGCCGCCCAGGCCCATGCCCCCTTCGACGCGGGCGGTTGATTTTCCCCCACTCACCGCGGCCCATTCGACCGCATCCACTCGACGTAGGTCCTCGCGTACCGGTCCAGGTTCTCGATCGACCCGCCGCCGCGGACTGGGGAGCACATCTCGTACACCGCCACCCCGTTGAAGCCGCCGTCCGACAGGCCCCGGAAGAATGCCGGGTAGTCGATGAACCCCTCCCCGAACGGGACCGCCCGCACCAGGTCCGGCCCGGCCGGCTCGTAGTTCACCAGGTCCGGCCGGTAACGGTGCCGCGGCAGCCGGACGTAGTCCGCGTTCGTGGTCAGCACCGCGTGCGGGGCGGCGGTCCGGGCCGCCTCGTACAGGTCTTCGCCCCGCAGGGCCGGGGACCAGGCGTCGAATCCGAGCTTGCAGTTCGGCCGGCCGACGTCGGCCAGCAACTCCAGGAGCGCCGCGGTGTGAACGGCCAGGTCGTGGTGGTTCTGCACGGCGATCGTGACGCCGTGGGCCGCGGCGCGGTCGCAGACCTCCCGCAGTGCGGTCACGACCCGCTGCCAGACATCCACGGGGCCAACTCCGTCAGCCTCGTAAGCAGTAAACACCCGCACGACGCCGGTCCCCAGTTGAGCCGCGGCGTGACAAAGGGACTCGACGTAGGCGAGTTGCATCTCCAGGAGTGGCACCTCGGCGGCGACCCGCGTCCCGAAGTCGGTGTACGCGGCCACGACCGCGCACCGCACCCCGGCTGCCCTCAGGTCGTCGCGCAGACTGGCCAGGGCGTCCGCGTCGTGGTCGAGCGGCGACAGGTGCGGCCGCTTGCCGGCGAGCATGACGGCGTCGTAGCCGAGTTCACCAGCCAGGCGGACGAACTGGCGGAGGTCCAGTGCGGCCTGCCCCCACAACCCGGCGTAGCTCACCGAGAACAGTCCCAGTTCCATCGCGGCACCCCTACTTCGCGGCCGCCTGGCCGCCCAGCACGGTGTCGAACAGCTTGTACGCCGCCTCTCGCATCTCGGGCGGGAAGTCGTGGGCGGCCTCCGGGTGTTCGACCCGCAGACGGTCCGGGTGCCCGTACAGCTTGAAGACAGGTCGGGCGGCGGTGGCGATCCGGTCCACACTGTCGGCCCGGAAGTTGGAGTCCTTCGTCGGGGCGACGATCAGGACGTGCCGCGGGGCCAGCGCGCCGATGAGTTCGTGGAAGTCGAACGGAATGTCGGCCAGCCGCCCACGGTAGCCGGCCAGCTTCGGCATGTACCGGGTCTGGCACCAGCCCCGCTCCGACTGCCAGTTCTTCTCGTCCCCGCCGTAGTAGTCGAGGTACGAGTCCAGCCCGCAGCTCGACACGACCGCCTTCAGCCGGTCGTCGAAGACGGCCGTGTAGACGGAGTTGTGCCCGCCGAGCGAGTGGCCGATCGTGCCGAACGCCTTTGTGTCCACGAACGGCAGCGACGCCAGCAGGTCCAGCCCGCGTATGTTGTCCCAGACGGCCTTCAGGGTGCCGCTCTCCCAGCCGAGCGCCTTGAGGTCGGGCTGGTACTTCGCCAGCAGCGGGTAGTTCGGGGCAAGGGTGACGTAGCCGCGCTCGGCCAGTTCGGCGGCGTACCCGCGGTTGGGCTGCTTGCCGAGCCCGACCACGATCCCGTGCCCGACGACGTTGTTGGTGCTGTGCAGGCACAGCACCGCCGGCGCCTTCCGCTTGCCCGCCAGCACATCCTTGGGGATGAGCAGGTAGGCCGGAACGCGCGAGCCGGGCTCCGAGGCGTAGGTGATGAGCCGGCGGACATACGTCCCGGCGTCCACCTCCTCCTCGGTCTTCGGGTCCAGCGGGCACCGCTTCTCGGGTCCGGGCAGCTTGCCCATGACCGCCTCCATCCCGCGGACGACCTCCGCGCGGCGCTTCCCCCAGTCCGCGACGGTCTTCACCGGCGCGGGCTTGCCGTCGCCATCACGGTAGACCAACAGGTTGTCCCGAGGCAGCCGCGGCGCGGCGGGCGGGTCGGCACCGAAGGCGGCGGCCGACGCCGCGAGTATCCCGGCCGAGAGAGTGAGTGCCGTGAGTGTGAGCGGACGTGCCATATCGATCCCCTGCTGAGCAAATCAGAACGCGACGTTAGCCGGTCTTGTCGGAGTGTATCCGCAGTCGCGGCCGGGATACCAGACGTGAGCCGCGCGATTCTCCGTAACCTACACTCTGGTAGACCCGAGTACCGGGAAGGGCGATCATGCGTATCCGTCTCTGCCTGCTCGGCGTGTTCGCGGTCGTACCGGTCGCCGGAGCCGAGCCGCCCGCGAAGCTCGTCCCGTACTTCGCGCCGCCGGCGGAGTTCGCCGGCGACCTGGGCAAGTACCGCTCCCCGCTGCGGTTCGACGACGGCACCCCGGTCCGCACCCCGGAGGACTGGCAAAAGCGGCGGGCCGAGATCCTCCGGTACTGGCACGCGCAGATTGGCGAGTGGCCAGCGCTCATCGAGAAACCAAAGATCGAGTTCGCGGAGAAGGAGCGGCGCGAAGGCGTCACCCAGCAACGCATCAAGATCGAGACCGCGCCGGGCCGGACGGTGGACGACGCCTACCTGCTCGTCCCGGACGGCCCGGGTCCGTTCCCGGCGGTGCTGGTCGTCTACTACGAGGCGAAGACCGGCGTCGGGCTGGGCAAGTCGCCGCTGCGCGACTTCGCGCTGCAGCTCGCCCGCCGCGGGTTCGTCACGCTCTCACTGGGCGGCGACCCGAACACCTACTATCCGTCGAAGGAATCCTGCCGCATCCAGCCGCTGTCGTTCCACGCCTACGAGGCCGCGAACTGCTGCAATGCGCTGGCGGGCATGGCGAACGTGGACCCGAAGCGAATCGGCGTGGTCGGCCACTCCTACGGCGGGAAGTGGGCCATGTTCGCCGCGTGCCTGTACGAGCGGTTCGCGTGCGGGGCGTGGTCGGACCCCGGGATCGTCTTCGACGAGTCGCGGGCCAACGTCAACTACTGGGAGCCGTGGTATCTGGGGTTCGAGCCGGGGCAGGAACCTCGCAAGCGGGGCATCCCGAGCAAGGCGAACCCGCGCACCGGGCCGTACAAGAAGATGATGGCCGACGGCCACGACCTGCACGAACTGCACGCCCTGATGGCGCCGCGGCCGTTCCTGGTCTCCGGTGGCGCGGAGGACCCGCCCGAGCGGTGGAAAGCGTTGAACCACTCGATCACCGTCAACAAGCTACTCGGAGTCGAGAACCGCGTTGCCATGACCAACCGGAAGACCCACGCCCCCACGCCGGAGTCGAACGAACTGCTCTACCTGTTCTTCGAGTCGTGCCTGAAGCCGATGAAGTGACCGCGGAAACACGGTTGCCGGCTTGACCGCGGTCCGGCCGTATGCGAAAGTCAGTTTCCCTCCTCGTTCGACCCGCCAGAATCGCTGCCTGCCTGAGTCTGTTTCCGTCGAGTTTGTCCTGCCCCGCCACCCTCCCCGCACCTCCGGAGGCATCCGTGTTTCGACTCGACCTCGGACCGACCAGCCGCTACTGCGACGGCGCCGACCGCCGCAGCTTCCTCCAACTCGGCGTCGCCGGCATGGCCAGCCTCGGACTACCGCAACTGCTGCGTGCGAAGGCGGCGTCCGGTCAAGCAACATCCAGTCGGGACACGTCCGTGATCCTGATCTGGCTCGACGGCGGGCCGGGACACATGGACATGTACGACATGAAGCCGGACGCCCCGGCCGAGTACCGCGGCATCTGGAACCCGATCCGCACCCGCGTCCCGGGGTTCGACGTCACCGAGTTGTTCCCGAAGCAGGCCAAGATCACCGACAAGTTCTCGATGGTCCGGTCGCTGCACCACGACACCGGCGACCACTTCGCCGGCGGGCACCGGATGCTGACTGCGAAGGACCTGGGGGTGAGCGGGGCGAACACCGCGCAGAAGTTCCCCGGCATCGGGGCAATCGTCAACCGCGAACTCGGCCCGCGCCGGCCCGGTCTGCCCGGCTACGTGGCGGTCCCGCACGCCGCGAGTATTGGGCTCAACCCCGGGTACTTCGGCGGGGACATGCTCGGCGTGCAGAACGACCCGTTCGCGACCGGCGGCGACCCGAACGCGCCGGCCTTCACCGTGCAGAACCTCAACCTGGCGAACGGCCTGACCGTCGAGAAACTCGACGACCGGCGGTCGCTGCTGAAGCACTTCGACACGTTCCGCAGCGACCACGACCGCCGGGGCACGGCGGCAGCGATGGACCGGTTCGGCCGCGAGGCCTACGAGTTCGTCGCCGGCCCGGCGGCCCGGGCCGCGTTCGACCTGGGCAAGGAGGACCCGCGGCTGCGCGACCGGTACGGGCGGCACACCTGGGGGCAGTCCACGCTCCTGGCCCGGCGGTTGGTCGAGGCCGGCTCGACGTTCGTGACGGTCCATCTCGGCGGCTGGGACCACCACTGGGATCTGAAGGCCGGGATGGAGCGCTACCTACCGATGGTGGACGGCCTGGTGTCGGCGCTGTTCGAGGACCTCGACGACCGCGGCCTGCTGGAGACGACCCTGGCCGTGCTGTGCGGCGAGTTCAGCCGGACGCCGAAGATGAATGACGGCGGTAACGGTGGACCGCCGATGAGCCAGGGGACGCCGGGCCGCGACCACTGGGGCAACGCGATGTTCTGCCTGATGGGCGGCGGCGGGGTGAAGGGCGGGCAGGTGGTCGGCTCGACCGACCGGCTCGGTACCGCGCCGAAGACCCGGCCGCTGACGCCGTCCAACGTCCACGCCACGATCTACCGCGTCCTGGGCATCGACCCGAAGCTCCAGCTCCTCGACCCGGCCGGCCGGCCCGTCCAGGTCCTCGACGACCCGGAGCCGATCGCCGAGCTGCTCTAGACTGGTTTCGGTTGTCTCTAGCGAGCCGCCGACGCCAGTCGGCGGGTGACGGGCTGAGACCCGCCGACTGGCGTCGGCGGCTCGCTACGCCGAAACGACAACGGGACTAACGGCTACCGGGACTCGGCGATCAGGTGCCGCGCGACAAAGTCCTCGTCCAGCGTCACGCCGAGTCCCGGGCGGTCGGGGACCGCGATCCACCCGTCCACGGCCTGCACCTTCTCGTGCGTCAACTCGTGCCGCAGCGGCGAGTCCTCGACGCAGTCCTCGAAGATGAACGCGCCCTGGCAGGTGCTCAGCCAGTGCAGGCTCGCCGCCACCGTCACCGGGCTGGTGTAGCAGTGGTTGCACAGCCGCGCCCCGATCTCCTCCACCCGCTGGCGGACGTACAGGGCGTCCGTGAACCCGTTGCGCGAAATGTCCACTTGGTAAACGTCCAGGCACCGGCCGTCGATTAGCGGGCGGAACGCCTGCCGGCCGCACTCCTCCTCCCCGGCGGCGATCGGCACCGGCGAGCGGTCGCGCAGCCACCGGTAGCCCTCGTAGTCATCGGCACTCAGCGGCTCCTCTAGCCAGCCGATGCGAGAGTCGGCGAACGCGTGAGCCCGCTGGAGCGCGGTCCGGGCGTCCCAGACGCAGCCGGCGTCGATCAGCACCGTGCCGTCGTCGCCCATCCCCCGGCGGGCGCCGCGGACGAGGTCCACGTCCAGCGCCTCGGACTGGCCCATCGGCTCCCAGCCGAACTTCACCGCTCGGTAGCCGGCCTCCCGCCAGCGCTCGGCGATCCTTGCCGTCTCGTCGCCAGTCTTGCCGAAGAGGATCGAGGCGTAGGCGGGGATGCGGTCGTGGAACTTGCCGCCGAGCAGCCGGTGGATCGGCTCGCCGAGGTGCTTGCCCTTCAGGTCCCACAGGGCCATGTCCACCGCGGCCATCGCGGTGATCCCGACCGCCCGCCGGCCGAAATACATGGTCTTGCGGTAGACCTGCTGCCAGAGGCGGTCGGTCTCCAGCGGGTTCTCGCCGACCAGGAGTTGCCGCAGACCGCAGGCGATGTTGTGGCTAAACGGGACGTCGATGATCGCCTTGACCACCTCCGGGGACGAGTCCGCCTCGCCGATGCCCTCCAGCCCGGTGTCGGTGCGGACGCGGACGAGGACCGAGTCCTGGCTGCTGGCCGTCTTCGCCTGGACTGCCGGGATGCGGACGATCTGGCAGACGACCTCGGTGATCTTCATGGGCAGTCTCTCGCGCTCGGCTGACGCCTCGCGGCTAACCGGTTAGTCGATCTCACGTCCGACGACCACGATGTGCTGCCCGCGCGGAACCGGGGCGACCCACGCCTGCGCCAGCACCACGCCATCCACGCCCGCGACGGCCGGCCACGGGTCGGCGTCGATGTGGTCGAAGTCGTGCAGGAGGCCCACGGTCTGGCCGCGCGACACCCGGGTGCCGCACTCGACCAGCGGTTCGTAGTGGCCGGCGAACGGTGCGACGGTGAAGCAGTCCCGGTCCACCATCTCGAGCTTGCGCTGGGTGCCGGCCTTGTGGAAGCCGATCGGCTCGATCACGCCGCGGAGCTGGCCGTGGTTGATCGCCGCGGCGCGGACGCCCTGCCGGCCGTACCGCACGCCGTCCACGTTCACCGCGCGGCCCCAGCCCAGTTCCGTGCCGACGGTGATCTTGCCGAGCCGCTCCGCCTCGCTGGGCAGCAGGCCGGGCGTCTGGTTCTGGTACACCATCAGGCACGGCGTCCCGAACCAGCGGGCGGTCTCCTCGATCTTCTTACCCTGTTCGGGGTCGTCCACTGGGTGGTAGTTGGCGCACAGCGCGAACCGGGCCACGTCGCCGCCGGAGTGCAGGTCGAGAACGACGTGGACCCGCGGCCAGATGAACTCACGCACGAACGCCGCGATGCGGTGGGTGATGCCGGCCAGCGCCGGCGTCGTGCCCGCCCCTGGCACGAACGCACGGTTCAGATTCACACGGTCGTCCGGCGTGCTCTCGCGGGTGCCGGCCAGGAACGCCGACGGGTTGAGGACCGGCACCAGGATGATTCGGCCGAGCACGTCGTCCGGGTTGATCTCGCGGAGAAGGTGCTTGAGGGCGACCGGCCCCTCGTACTCGTTGCCGTGGTTGGAGCCGAACGCGACCAGTCCTTCACCGTCCCTGGCCTGTGGGCCGACGAACACGGTCAGCGGGATGAGGTGGTCGCCCCAGATGCTGTCATGTTCGAGCGCGACCCAATAGTCCCGGCGGCCGGGGGAGTCGTGGTCGAGCCGGTCGGGACGGACGATGCGGCGAGTCACGGAACTTCTCGGTGAGTGTCAGGCCAGGATGTCGCGGATCACCCGGCCGTGGACGTCGGTCAGGCGGAAGTCGCGGCCGGCGTACCGGTAGGTCAGCCGCTCGTGGTCGAACCCGAGCAGGTGCAGGATCGTCGCGTGCAGGTCGTGGACGCTGGTCGGGTTCTCCACCGCCTTGAAGCCGAACTCGTCGGTCGCGCCGTACACTGTCCCGCCCTTGATACCGCCGCCGGCCATCCAGACGGAGAAGCCGTAGTGGTTGTGGTCCCGGCCAGTCCCCTCGCTGGTCGGGGTGCGGCCGAACTCGCCGCCCCAGATCACCAGCGTGTCGTCGAACATCCCGAGCCGCTTCAGGTCCGCGAGCAGCGCGGCGATCGGCCGGTCGATCTCGGCCGCGAGCTTGCGGTGGGCCTTGGCGAGGTCCGCGTGGTGGTCCCACGGCTGGGACTCGCCGTGCCAGAGCTGCACGTACCGGACACCCCGCTCCAGGAGCCGGCGGGCGATGAGCGTCTGCCGGCCGTGGACGCCGTCTCCGTACAGGTCGCGGGTCGCCTTCGACTCGCGGGAGATGTCGAACGCCTCGGCGGCCTCGGTCTGCATGCGGAAGGCCAGCTCGAAGGACTCGATGCGGGCGTCCAGCCGCGCGTCCGGCCGGCCCTGCCTGTGCTCCGCGTTGAGGGCGGCCACGAGGTCGAGCTGCCGGCGCTGGGCGGCGGCCGTCGTGTGCGGATGGGTGATGTTCTCGATGAGCCTGTCGATCCGGTCGTGCCGGGGGTCTACGAACGTCCCCTGGTACGCGCCGGGGAGGAACCCGGACTGCCAGTTCTCGGCCCCCTTGATTGGGTGGCCGCCGGGGCACATCGCGACGAACCCGGGCAGGTTCTGGTTCTCGGCGCCCAGCCCGTACAGCACCCAGGCGCCGACGCTCGGCCGCGGCTGGGCCGAGTCGCCGCAGTTCATCAGCATCAGCGACGGCTCGTGGTTGGGTACCTGCGCCTTCATCGACCGGATCACGGCGATCTCGTCGATGTGCTTCGCCGTCTGTTCGAAGATCTCGCTGACCTCAATGCCGCTCTGGCCGGACTTCCGAAACTGGAACGGCGACGGGAACGCGCCGCCGGTCTTGCGCTCGGTGCGCAGCGTCTCCGGCAGTGGCTTGCCGGCGTACTTCGCCAGCGCCGGCTTGGGGTCGAACGTATCGACGTGCGACGGCCCGCCGTTGAGGAAAAAGTGAATCACCCGCTTCGCCCGGCCGGGGAAGTGAGGGGCCTTCGGGGCCAGGGGGCTGCCGGCGGTCGCGGAGCCGGTGTCGCCGAGCAGGCCAGCCAGGCCCAGCGCCCCGAGACCGAGGCCGGACCGCTGAAGCAGTTCGCGCCGGCTCAGGAGATGACGAGAGGACGTTGGCTTTGGCATCGCAGCTTCCCAGGTCATCGGAGTCAGGCGATCAGGCGATCAGGCGATCAGCACACCCGGTTTGATCGCCAGTCCAGAAAAGGTGAGCGCCTGACCCCACACACCTGATCGCCTGTAGACAAAAGTAGACATCATCCGGGCTGAGCCTCTGTCCTCATCATCGTCCACCGTCTGGCGTCAATCCGCGAACGAGAACTCGTTCGCCATCAGCAGTGCCTGGGCAAGTTGCTCCCAGGCGCCGAGCTTCGGCAGGGGCGGGCCGCCGAAGTCGGCCATCGCGTCCCAGGTTTTGACTGTGCCCGACTGGGTGATGACCGGCGCCCACAGGTGCTGGTCGCTGTTCAGCACCGCCCGGACGTCCGCGACGAAGTCGATCGTGTCGCCGGCCCGGACCTCCACCGCCGGCACGTCCAGCCGCATCCGGCTGTTGTGGACGACCGCGGACTTGAGGTAGCCATGCCGGCTGCTCACGATCGTCCCGCGGACGCCGTCCCCGGCGGCGACCTCGTGGATGAGCATCGAGGCGATGCGTACCGTGCCGTCGGCCGGGGCGGTCCAGCGGCGGACGACGGCGTGCGCCAGGTCGTTGCCGGGGTGGCCGCCGCTGGACCGCCC
>Ga0247822_10000280_pt1 | contig 25936 bp, 21 predicted proteins | sample 13C_Cellulose_Da_FD_192423 | JGI IMG/M metagenome (GOLD analysis project Ga0247822, IMG submission 192423) | Soil microbial communities from agricultural site in Penn Yan, New York, United States - 13C_Cellulose_Day30 | ecosystem: Environmental > Terrestrial > Soil > Agricultural land | place...
ACTCCGGGTCGAACGGCCCGGAGTTGCCGGTGCTGGCCTTCCGCGGACCGGGCGAGAAGCTGCGGGCGCTGCTGTTCAACCACTCGACACACACGATCGGCGTCCGCAAGCCGGGGCGGTCGCCGTCGTTCTACGGGCTTGCCGCGCAGGAGCTGGAAGCGGAACTCGGCGGCGTGGTCGGCTTCCTCGAAGGGGCGTCCGGCTCGACGCACAACCTCGGCGTGCCGGCCGACGAGGCGACGACTCGCATCAAGGCCGCGGTGGCCGACGCACTGGCGAAGGCGACGCCGCGCCCGGTGAATCGGGTCGCGGCGGTGAAGCGGCCGTTCACGTTCAAGGTCCGCACCTTCGACGAGGCGAAGGAGGACGCCGCCGTCTCGGCGTACTGCCGCAAGCGGGCGGGGAAGTCGGCGGACGACATCGTCCGGGTGTTCCGCGACCAGCGGAAGGTCCTCGCGTCGCAGCAGGGCCAGGAGCGGACGACGTGGGTGCAGGCGGTGCTGATCGGGGACGTGGCGGTCGTCGGCGTGCCGGCTGAGTTCTTCACCGTGCTGGGGCAGGAGATCAAGCGGCGGTCGCCGTTCCGGTACACCTACGTCGCGGAGCTGGCCAACGACTGGATCGGCTACCTGCCCGACAAGAGGGCGTTCGAGTACGGCGGCTACCAGACGTGGACCGGTCTGCACAGCTTCGCCGAGGCTGGCACCGGCGAGGCGGTCGTGGAGGCGGCGGTGAAGCTGCTGGACGAGCTGGCGAAGTAGGTCTGGCCGGGTGCGACCGGCGGCGTGGTCCGCGCGGGGGACGCGGTCAGGCGGACTCGGTCGGCCGGGTGAGACCGCCGGCGGCGGCGCGGACCGACCAGAATAGCCCGATCAGGGTGAACAGGATCCCCCGCCGCAGCGTCCGGCCGCGGGCATCGTCCCACTCCGACGCGACCTGTTCGGCGATCAGCTCGCGCATCTGCTCGGCCCGGGCGACGACGGCGTCGGACTCGGCGCGGGACTTCTCCACCACGTCGAGCCGCTGCGTCGCCTTTTCCCGGGTGGCGTGGCCCGGCGGCAGCTTCTCGGCCGCGGTCCGGGCCTCCTCGACCAGGTCGGCCAGCTTGGCCTGCTTCTCCCGCATGCTGGCGATCTGTCCGTCGATGTCGTGCAGCGCCGTCTCATCCGGCTTGCCCATGTAGTACTCCGGCCCGCCAACGAACCGGGCGAACAGGAGCCACGCCCCCCAGGCGAACAGGGCCAGGCCGATCAGCAGGAAGATCACGGCACCGATGCGCATGACGGCCTCGGGGGCGGGGGCGGGATCCCACCAGTGTCCCTGCTGGGCGGAGCGGAATCAAGCGGCCGGCCGGTGGGTCATTACCGCGCCGGCAGCTCGTAGCGGCCGCGCTCCTGGGCGGTCAGCTCGCGCGGCTTGCGCTTCTCGAACTCGGGCAGCAGGTCCACTGGCCAGACGCGGGCCAGCGGGTCGGTCGAGGCCGTCGCCACGCGCTGGCCGTCCGGGGAGTACGCCACCAGTTGAACCGGACCGGGGTGGCCCTTGTACACGGACTGGATGCGGCCGGTCGCCACGTCCCACAGGATCGCTGAGCGGTCGTCCGAACCGGTCAGGAGCCGCGAGCCATCCGGCGAGAACGCGACCGCCTTCACCTCCGCCTCGTGGCCGCGGAGGAACTGCGCCCGGCCGCGGGTCGCCGCGTCCAGCACCAGCACGAACCGGTCCGCGGTGACGGCCAGCCGCTTCGAGTCCGGGCTGAAGCGAAGGATCGGCACCCAGCTCGGCGTGGCCTCCGTAATGCGGTGCGAGCCCAGAACCGCGCCGGTCGCCGCGTCCCAGAACCACACGAACTGACCGCCTTGCTTCTGGGCGGCTATCACTCGGCCGTCGGGGCTGACCGCCATCCCCGACCAGTTCGCGGACTGGTTGTCCTTCGGGGCGGTCAGCGTCCGCACGCGGCTGCCGGTCGCGGCGTCGTAGACCGCGAGTTCGTCCCCCCGGCCCGGAACGAGGAGGACCGCCTTGCCGTCCGGGAAGAACAGCGGGGGCGGGAGGCCCGTCACGGCCTGGTCCGAAGGCAACCGCGACAGGAGCTTACCCGTCTCCGTGTCCCACACGGTCACGCCGATCTCGGCGTCGTTCCACATGTAAGAGAGCGGGTTGGTCTTCGTTGGCTGGAACGCGAGCCCGCTCGACGTGTTAACGATCAGCGCGCGGCGGCCGTCCGGGCTGAGGGCCATGTGGAAGACGCCGGCGGCCTGGCCCTTCAGGAACCGGGTCGCCGTGCCGGTGGCCGGGTCCCAGCGGTGGACCATCGACAGGAGCGTCTCCCGGTCCCCGCGTTCGCCGGGCGCGACGACGTTCAGGTTGGTCCCGATGTACACGGCCTTGCCGTCGGCGGTGAACGAGACGTGCCGAACCTCGCCGCGGATCCCGTCCGTGACGCCGCCCGCGAGCTTGCCCGTCGCGGCGTCCCACAGCCGGACGTTGCGATCCTGGTCGCCGGTCACGACGGTCCGGCCGTCCGGGCTGAAGGCCAGCGCGGTCACGTGCGAGGTATGCCCCCGCGGCTGCGACCCACCGAAGAGCCGGGCCAGCGCCCCCGGCGGCGTGCCGCCGGTCAGCAGCGTCGGCACCGGCGCGGGCGGCGGCACCGACCAGACCCGCACCGTCTGGTCGCCGGCTGTCACCACCGTTTCGGCGTCACCGTGGAAGACAGCCGCCCGGACCGCCTCGGTGTGTCCCCGCAATGCGGCGAGTTCCTTCCCGGTGGCCACGTCCCAGACCCGGGCCGTCTTGTCCCCGGCCGCCGAGACGAGCCGCGCCCCGTCCTTTGAGAACTGGACGGAGTGAACTGCGGTGTGGTCGTGCCCCTCCAGCCTGCGGAGTTCCCGCCCGGTCTCCAGGTCGTAGAGGAGGATGAAGTTCTTGGCCCCGGCGGCTGCCAGCCGCTTGCCGTCGGGGCTGAACGCCAGCGTGTTCACCCCCACGTCGTGCCGGCGGAACAGATGAAGTTGCTTCCCGCCGGCCGCGTCCCAGACGCCGATCATGTCGTTCAGGAACCCGACCGCGATCCGCCTGCCGTCCAGACTGTACGAGGCGGCTGAAGGGCGGTCGGTGCCGAAGTCCGTCAACCCCTGTATCCCCTTCTCGACCACCAACTCGCCAACCTGTTCGCCGGTGTCGGGATCCCACAGCCGGGCAAACGCCCGTTCGGGATCGGCGGCGTATCCGCCGCGGTAGCCGCTCGACGACCCGCCCGCGCGCCACGGTCGGGTCGGGATCCCGGGATCGGTGTTCGGGGCCCGGTCGGGCAGCGGCTTGCCGGCGTCGTCCCGGTAATGGGCGGTCTTCTTCGCCTGCGAGGACACGGTCAGGACGCGCTTGCCGTCCGGGCTGTAGAGTGCCGTGGCCAGTGCCCGCGTGTGCCCGCGGAGGACGTGCAACTCCTTGCCGGTGGTAGCGTCCCAGATGCGGGCCGTCTCGTCCCAGGAGGCGGTGACGATCTTCTTGCCGTCCGGGCTGAACCGGGCCGACACCACCTTGTCGTCGTGCCGGCGGAGGTGCGCCACGTCCCGACCGGTGGCGGTGTCCCAGACGTAGGCAACTCGATCGGTGTACGTGGCCTGCTCGGGCTGCTTGCCGTCGGTGAAGGCGACCATCACCCGCTCGCTCGTGGCGGCCACCGCCCGGGTCCCGTCCGGGCTCCAGTCGAGGTCGGCGAGGCCGTGGTGGAACCCGTGCCACGCGGTCAACAGCTTTCCGGTCGCTGCGTCGTAGACCACCGCCGTCCCACGGTCCGAGCCCGTCCGCTCGCCCGCGCCGACCAGAAACCGCGCCCCGTCCAGGCTGGCGCGGAAGTGGTACAGGTTGGGGAGATCGGTGGTGATGGTCCGCTTCTCCCGGAGGTCGCCGGCCGCGTCGAACAGGGCGTTGAACGTGAGCGGGTGCGGGTAGTGGCGGACCGCCTCCAGGCCCAGCAAGAGCGCCAGCCCCGGGTCGGCCGGCCGGGCGAGCATCGCCTGCGAGCCGAGCCGCAACCCATCGCTGCGGGTCAGCGCCGCCTCGGTCTGCTTCTTGGAGCCCAGGGCGTCCCGGGCGGCCTTCACCGCCTCCAGGCGCGCCTTCGCAGCCGCGACGGCCGACTCGGTCGCCAGGATGGTCGCGTCGAGCGCCTTGCCCTCCTCCTCCCGCGCCCGGTCGCGTTCGCGCTCGGCGTCCTGGCGGGCCGCCTCGGCGTTGTTCCGCTCGTACACCGCCCGCTGCTCGGCGTCCCGTGCCCGCAGCAGGTTCCACGTCTGCCCGACCGCGGCCAGGACGACGGCGATCAGGATCGCGGCCGTGGCCGTGACCGCCGCCCGGTTGCGGCGGAAAAATTTCCGCAGCCGGTAGCCGGCCCCCGGCGGGCACGCCTCGACCGGCTCGTCGGCAAGATACCGCTCCACGTCCCGCGCCAGCCCGCTGGCCGACTCGTACCGCCGGGTGCGGTCCTTCTCCAGCGCCCTCATCGCGATCCAGTCGAGTTCGCCCTGGACCTCGGCCCCGAGTCGCCGCGGCTCGGTCCGCCGCTTGGCCGCCAGGCCAGCGATTTCCTCCTTCGACTGGCTCAGCCGGGTGCTCGGCTTCGGCGGATCCTCCTCGCGGATCAGCCGCAGCACCTCGGCCAGCCCGGCGGCCCTCAGCCGGTCGCGGCCGAGCGGCGTGCTGCCGGTCAGCAACTCGTACAGGAGCGCCCCGAGCGCGTACACGTCCGCCCGGGTGTCCACGTCCAGCGCGGAAAGTTCGGCCTGCTCCGGGGCCATGTACTCGGGCGTGCCGATCACCGCGCCGAGCTCGGTGAACAGCGTCCGGTCGGCGAGCTTGGCGTGGACCGCCTTGGCGACGCCGAAGTCGATCACCTTCGGCACCGGCTTACCATCTTGAATGGCGACCAGGACGTTGGTCGGCTTGATGTCCCGGTGGATGACGCCCTTCTGGTGCGCGTGCTGCACGGCCCGGCAGACGTCCACGAACAGTCCCAGTCGGTCGCGGATCGACAGGTGCAGTTCGTCGCAGTACCGGGTGATGGGGACGCCCTTGACCAGTTCCATCGCGAAGTACGGCCGGCCGGCGGGGGTGGTGCCGGCGTCGAACACCTTCGCGATGTTCGTGTGGTCCATCAGCGCCAGCGCCTGCCGCTCCGCCTCGAACCGGGCGAGGACTCGCTCGGAGTCCATCCCGGCCTTGATGAGCTTCAGCGCGACGCGGCGCCGGACCGGCTGCTCCTGCTCCGCCACCCAGACAGTGCCCATGCCGCCCTCGCCTAGCTTCTGCAGGAGCTTGTACGGCCCGGCCCACTGGCCCGGCTCCTCGGCCGCGGGCAGCGGGCCGGTGGGCGGGAGGTCGCGGGTCGGGTTGCCGGCGGCCGGCTCTTCGAGGAACCCGGCGGCGTGCGGGTGGGCGGCGAGCAGCCGCTCGACCCGGGCGCGGAGGCTGGCGTCCCCGCCGCAGGCGGCATCCAGGAACGCGGCGCGCTCCTCTGTGGTCGGCTTTTGCAATGCGGCGAAAAAGATGTCTTCGACGGGCGACGCGGCGCTCATGGCACGGCTCCGACGGGTGGCTTCACCCCGACATGCGGAAACGGCGACCGAACTCCCTCACCCGGCGTCCGTTTTTTCCCCGTCGCTCAGGTCGGCGTACAGCCAGGTGCGGGCGAACGCCCACCACCGCTCGGCAGTGGGGACCGACACGCCCAGCGCCGCGGCCGCCTCAGGCGTCGAGAGGCCGGCGAAGAACCGTAGCTTCACCAGCTCGGCCTTGGCCGGCTCCTCGGCCGCAAACCGGGTCAGGGCGTCGTCCAGCGCTAAAAGCCCGTCGGGCGACTCCGCGACCCGGTGCGCCTCGTCCAGCGGAATGCGCTTGCGTCCGCCGCCGCGCTTCTGCGCGAGCCTGGCCCGGGCGTGGTCGATGAGGATGCGGCGCATCGCCTCGGCGGCGGCCGCGAAGAAGTGCGCCCGGTTCTCGAACCGAGCCGGCCCGAGCCGCAGGTACGCCTCGTGGACCAGCGCCGTCGGGCTGAGGGTCAGCCCGGGGGCCTCGTGCGCGACCTGCCCGGCGGCGAGCCGGCGTAGTTCGTCGTACACGACCGGGAACGGATCATCCAGGGGCGAGTCCATGCCGCACAGGATACCACGGCGGCGCGACTACTGCCCGCCGTCCTGTTCCTGGCCCCGCAGCTTGACCCCGCGCTTGAGCAGCGCCTGCCGGAGGAGGAACTCGATCTGGCCGTTGACCGAGCGCAGGTCGTCCTCCGCCCACTTCCGCACGGCGGCGAACACCTCCGGGTCCAGCCGCAGCAGGAACGCCTTCGGCTCGGTCTTCTTCGGCTCTTTCGACGGCATATCAAAAACCATGCAAGCCCACCCGTGGAAACGGGTGGGCTCTCGGCGCTCAGTTGTAAAGCGTGCCCGTGTTCAGCACCGGCTGCGGGACGGTGTGCCCGCACAGGACGACCATCAGGTTGCTGACCATCGCGGCCTTCCGCTCCGGCTCGAAGTCCACCAGCCCCTTCTTGGCCAGCTCGTCCAGGGCGTGCTCGACCATGCCGACTGCCCCCTCGACGATCAGCGACCGCGCCGCGACGATCGCCCCGGCCTGCTGCCGCTGGAGCATCGCGGCGGCGATCTCCGGGGCGTACGCCAGGAAGCTGATCCGGGCCTCGATGATCTCGATGCCGGCGTTCTCCAGCCGGTCCTGCACCTCGCGCTTGAGCTGTCCGGCCACCTCGTCGATGTGCCCGCGGAGGCTGAACCCGTCCTCCTCCCGGCCGTCGTACCGGTAGCGGCTGGCCAGGTTCCGCAGTGCCGCGTCGCTCTGGATGTGGACGAACTCCTCGTAGGCGTCCACGTTGAACACCGCCCCGGCCGCGTTCACCACCTTCCAGACGACGACCGCGGCAATCTCGATCGGCGTCCCGTCGCGGTCGTTGACCTTGCTGGGCCGGCGGGCCTTCGTCGCCGGGTGCGTCACCTTCCCGGCCGCGTCCTTGACCTCCGGTGACTCCACCACCCCGGTCTCGAACGTCCGCACCCGGAAGCTGACCCTGGTAGTGACGTAGAACGGGTTGGCCCAGAAGAACCCGACGTCCGTGAGCGTCCCGACGTACTCGCCGAACAGTTGCACCACCCGGGCGTGGTTCGGCCCGTTGACGATGAACCCGAACAGGCACACGAACCAGACCAGCCCCAGCACGACGATCACCGGCACCAGCCACGGGATGTAGTACGTCGTGGCGACGACGATCAGCAACACGAACAGCCCCAGGCCGAGCAGCATGGTGACCACCGCCGGCCAGCCGGACATCAGCTTCATATCGCGGTCTTGCATGGCAGTCCCCCCGTAATTGGCTATCAAAGTGATATCACCAAGATAGCATTGTTTCAAGAGGTGATTCGCCGCGGCCGGGGCGGGATTTGCCCGAACCGGCGCGAACGGTTGCGGGTAACGGCGGGACCGGTTAGCGTAGCCAGCCGACGGCCGGCGCAGAGGGTACGACCGCCATGACGATCCGACGAGCGACCCCAGTAGACCGCGACACACTACTTGACGTCTGGCTGCGGTCCGTCCGGGCGACGCACACGTTCCTGACGGAGGAAGACATCCAGTCCTTCCTGCCGCTGGTGCGGGACTACCTGGCTTCCGACGGGTCCGAGTTCTGGGTCCTGTGCTCGGACGCCGGCGTGCCGATGGGCTTCATGGGGCTGTCCGGCAGCAAGATGGAGTCACTATTCCTGGCCCCGGAGCACCACCGCCGCGGCGGCGGCCGACGGCTGGTCGAGCACGCCCGGGAACTCAAGGGCGAGCTGACGGTGGACGTCAACGAGCAGAACCCGGACGCCTGCCGCTTCTACGAGGCGTGCGGGTTCGTGGTCGAGGGCCGGTCGGAGTTGGACGACACCGGGCGGCCGTTCCCGCTGTTCCACATGCGCCAGCCCGCGCCGGCCGACCGCGGCTAACATAGCCAACAGGAAACCGGCCCAACTATACGTCGGCGTGAGAGCCACTGGTCAAGCTATCGCTCGATCGGCTTCCCGGTTTTCCTGCGCTGCTTCGGGTATAATTCCGACTCGCATTCGCTTCCCTGGATTGAATCAGGTGATCCTGGAATAGTGAACGCAAGATCAGTTTGGGGGGCGATCCCCCGCCAGTAGACGGGCGAAGCGTTGCACGAGCAACGGGTGAGGCAGGAAGTCGGGCTGGCGAAGCCTACGCTGATCGAACAGGTCAAGGACTATGCCAGAGTGCGAGCTTGTCTCGTGTACTCTTTATTCCTTCTCGTCCGGGGTGAATCGGTACCTTCGGCTGCGTTTTCCATCACCCCAACGCTCGGGTAGCTATGGACTCGCCGTCCCCATCCACCCGAGACCTGGCGCGGCGTTTGCTGGCCGCGGAAGCGGCGAGCCAGTCCGCGGCCGATCCGCGCGTGCATGAAGCGGTTCGGGTCAGTGAGAAACTGCGGATCTCCCTCACACGATTTGCCGGCGCGGACGGCTATACGGCGATCCTGCGGCGGGCGCTGGCCCTGGCCAGGGCGGAAGTCCCCGCGCTGGACGGCGTCACGCAGAAGGCCGACGGCTCCCTGGAAGGACAGGCCCCGCTCACCGCCGATGGGGGCGACGCGGCCGCCGCACTCATCGCCCATCTGCTCGCGCTGTTGGTCACTTTCATCGGCGAGCCAATCACGGCGCGCCTGCTACGCGACGCCTGGCCCGGCGAGCCGTTAGGCGAATACCATCGAAGAATCGAGGGTGGCCCGTGAGCACGCCAGGACAAAAGCCGGAGCCCGAACGAGTAACCATTCGGCTACTGCCCACCGGCGTGCCGGGCCTCGATGAGATCCTCGGCGGCGGCCTGCCCGAATACTCCTTCAACATCATCGCCGGCGCTCCCGGGTGCGGTAAGACCACGCTGGCGCATCAGATCATGTTCGCCAACGCCAGCCCGGAGACGCCGGCGATCTACTTCACCGTGCTGGGCGAGCCGGCCATCAAGATGCTGCGCTACCAACAGCAGTTCACGTTCTTCGACCTGTCCAAGCTCGACGGCGCGATCCGGTTCGTCAACCTCAGCCAGACCGTGCTCGACAAGGACCTCAACGCCGTGCTGGACGAGATCGTCCGGGAGGTCGAGGCCGCCAACGCCAAGATCGTGGTGGTCGATTCCTTTCGCACCGTGGTGCGCAAGGCCCAGGCCAGCGAGAGCGAAATGGAACTCCAGGGGTTCGTCCAGCGGCTGGCGCTGCACCTGACCAGTTGGCAGGCCACTTCGTTCCTGGTCGGCGAATACGTCGAGGGCGAGCTGCGCGACAACCCGGTGTTCACCGTGGCCGACGGGCTGTTCTGGCTCTACCAGACCGTCGAGCGCAACTCGATCGTGCGCAGGATGCAGGTCATGAAGATGCGCGGCGTGGAGTCCGTGCCGGGCATGCACACCTTCCGCATCACCGAGGCCGGCCTGCATTGCTTCCCACGCACCTTCGGGCTGAGCGAAGATTCAGGACACGTCAAGGGCACGCGGCGCCTTTCCACCGGCATCGCCAGGCTCGATGAGATGCTGAGCGGCGGCATCCCCGAGGGCGAGAGCATGCTGCTGGCCCTTCCGGATCGGGCAAGTCCACCATCGGCATGCAGTTCATCGCGGAAGGTTTGCGCCAGGGCGAGCCGGGCATCGTCGCCATCTTCGAGGAGTTGCCCGCCGAGCACGTGCAGCGGGCCGCCATGTTCGGCATCGACTTCGACACGCCCCGGAAAAACGGCAAGCTCAAACTCATCTACCTGCGCCCGCTGGACCTCTCGGTCGATGAGACGGTTCACGAGATCGTCAAGTCCGTCAAGGAAGTCGGCTGCAAGCGCCTGGTCATCGACTCCCTGGTCGGCTTCGAGATGGCGCTGGCCCCCGGCTTCCGCGAAGACTTCCGCGAATCGCTCTATCGCATGATCGCGGCCCTCACCCGCCTGGGCGTGACCATCGTCAGCACCGTGGAGATCGAGGAGGACTTCACCTCGATGAACCTGAGCAAGTTCACCGTCTCGTTCCTGGCCGACGACATCGTGCGCATGCGCTACGTGTCGATCAACGGCCAGTTCCGCAAGATGCTCATGGTGGTGAAGATGCGCCGCAGCAAGCACTCGATCGACATGTACGAATACCAGATCACCGACAAGGGCGTGGTCATCGGCGAGCCGCTGCGGGGCTACCGCGGCCTGACCAGCGGCATCCCCGAGCCGTGGTCAACGGAGTCCGGGCAGCAAGATCCCGAGCCGCGACAGGACCGGCCCCCGGACGGGTCGTCCCCGCCCTACAAGAAGTCGCGCCGGAGGAAAGGCCGATGAGCGACCCGGAACGACCGACGGCCGAGCGCGACTACGAGCGGCAACTGCGGCAGATGAACGAGGCGCTGCTGGTCTCCTCGATGCACCAGCACGAGCTGACCGAGCAGGCGCAACTGGCCGAAGCCGCCAACGCCAAGCTCGCGGCCATCGTCGAGTCATCCGGCGACGCCATCATCAGCAAAGACCTCGACGGCGTCATCACCAGTTGGAACAAGGGCGCGCAGCGTCTATTCGGTTACACCGCCGACGAGGCGATCGGCAAGCCGGTGACGCTGCTGATCCCCGAGGATCATCTGGACGAGGAGCCGATGATCCTGGATCGCATCCGGCGCGGCGAATCGGTCGATCACTACGAAACCGTCCGGCGCCGCAAGAATGGAACGCTACTGGACATCTCGCTAACGGTCTCGCCGATCAGGAATGCCGCCGGGCGGGTCATCGGGGCGTCGAAGGTGGCCCGCGACATCACCGGGCAGAAGCAGGCCGAAGCGGCCCTGCGCGACAGCGAGGAGCGCTACCGCAACTTGTTCAACTCGATGGACGAAGGCTATTGCATCATCGAGATGATTTTCGACGAGCACGAAAAGCCAGTCGATTACCGCTTTTTGGAAGTGAATCCCGCTTTCGAGAAACAGTCCGGCATGCACGATGTGATCGGCAAACGGATGCTGGAGTTCGTGTCGGATATTGAAGAAACCTGGCTTGCGAATTACGGCAACGCCGCCCTGACGGGCACACCGACTCGCTTTGCCAATGAATACAAAACGCTGGACCGCTGGTTCGATGTCTATGCCTTCAAAGTTGGCGGGCGGGACAGCCGGCGGGTGGCCGTCCTTTTCACCAACATCACCGAGCGCAAGCAGGCCGAAAAACAGATGCGGGAGCAGGCGGAAGCGTTGGCCGACTTGCACCGCCGCAAGGACGAGTTCCTGGCGATGCTCTCGCACGAGCTGCGCAACCCGCTGGCCCCCATCTCCAACGCCGTGCAACTGCTCCGCCTCCAGAAGAACGAGAACGCCCTCCAGCAGCAAGCCCGAACCATCATCGAACGACAGGTGGGACAAATGACCCGCCTCATCGACGACCTGCTGGAAGTCTCCCGCATCACCACCGGGAGGATTCACCTTCACAGGGAGCGGGTCACCCTGGGCGGCATCGTGGAAAATGCGGTCGAGACGGTCCGCACGCTGATCGGCCAGCGCGGACACGTCCTCAAGGTCTCCCTGCCGCCGGAACCGATCTGGCTGGACGCTGACGCGGCCCGGCTGGAACAGGTGATGGTGAACCTGCTGAACAACGCCGCCAAGTACACCGACGAGGGCGGTCACATCTGGCTGGGCGTCACGCAGGAAGGCGACGAGGCTGTGCTGCGGGTGCGGGACACGGGCGTCGGCATCGCACCCGAACTGCTCCCCCACATCTTCGACCTGTTCACGCAGTCGGAGCGGTCGCTGGACCGCTCGCAGGGCGGGTTGGGCATCGGGCTGGCCCTGGTGCAACGGCTGGTGGAGATGCACCGGGGGACGGTGGAGGCGCACAGTTCGTTGGGGCGGGGCAGCGAGTTCGTCGTGCGCCTGCCGGTCGTGCTAACCGTCGCACCTCAGACGCTGCCGGCCGCCACCGAGGCCCGGCCGACCGGAACATCCTGTCGGGTGCTGGTGGTGGACGACAACATGGACGCCACTCAAAGCCTGGAGATGCTGCTGATAACAACCGGCCATCAGGTCCGCACGGCTTACGACGGCCCGACCGGGCTGAAAGTGGCCCTCGACTTCCGCCCGGACGTGGTGCTGCTGGACATCGGCCTGCCGGAACTCAGCGGCCATGAGGTCGCCAGACGTATCCGTCAGCAACCCACACTCAAGGACACGGTGCTGGTCGCCATGACCGGCTACGGGCAGGAGACCGACCGGCAGCGTTCGCTGGAAGCGGGGTTCGATCACCACCTGGTCAAGCCCGCCGACTTCGGCAAGGTGCAGCAAGTCTTGGCGACCGTCTCGGAGAAGAAGGCGACGTGATGACCCGGGGTCGGCGCCGTCACCCGCCCACCCGGACGTTCGCGGCGTCAGCCGGCTCCCGGGGGCGTCACTCCTGCCGCCGGCGGAAGACCGCGGCCATCAGGTTGTCCACCGGGGCGTACTGGTCGGTCAGCACCACCCCGGCGTCCTTGGCCAGCAGCCGCTCCACCTCCCCCGGCCGCAGCCGGTGGGTGAACGGTTTGGCCGGGCCGTGCCGCGCCAGCGCCTCCAGGTCCAGCGGCCGGTCAGCCGCGTAGATCACATACACCTGCTGGCCGTCCGGCGTGTACTCGTTGTGCGGTGTGAGCAACTCAACGTGCGGGAACGTCTGCTGGAGCGTCCGCACCGCCGACCGCCACAGCCGCCCGTCCTCCAGCCGGTCGATCACCGTCAGCAGATAGACGCCGTCCGGCGACAGCGCCGCGCGGACCAGGCCGTTGAACTCGCGGGTCAGCAGGTGCGCCGGCACGCTCAGGTCGTTGACCGCGTCCAGGGTAATGAGGTGGTAGCGCCCGGCCGGGGCCTTCTCGGCCAGGAACTGCCGGCCGTCCATGTTGACAGTGTCGATGCCCAGGCCTGGGTCGAGGTCCAGGTACTCGCGGGCCACCGCCGTCACACCGGGGTCGATCTCGACCACGTCCACCGCCGCGGTCGGCACCTGCGTCCGGGCGCAACGCGGGAACGTGTACCCGCCGCCGCCGATCACCAGCACCCGCTGTTCGTCCGGGTGGTCGGCGGCGACCGCCCGCAGCAGTTCCATCTGCGTCTGCTCGTGCTCGTAGTGCAGGTAGCGGGGGTCGTCGGGCTTCACCTTGGAGTGGATCAGGTAGTCCAGGACCAGCACCTTGACCCCCGGCTCGACCTCGTCGTCGTGGACGCGGATGGTGTAGTAGTTGGTCTCCCGGGTGATCCGGGTGTTCTCGGGGGTGAAGAAGGCGAACCCGACCGCGACCGCGCCGGCGACCACGCTGGCCGGGTAGAGCAGGGCCGGCCGCGCCCACACCCGCGCGGCCAGCAGCGCCGCCAGGACCGGCAGCGCCGCGGCCAGCAGCACCGTCCGGTACGAGCCGACCGTGGACACCAGCACGAACCCGGTGGCGAACGTCCCGGCGATCGCCCCGGCGGTGCTCCAGGCGTACACCCGGCCGGCCACCCGCCCGGCGTGGGCCACGTCCGGCACCGCCAGCCGAATCGCCTGAGGCGAGACGGTCCCGAGCAGGAGCATCGGAGGGAAGAACAGGACGAACGTCCAGAGCAGTACCCGCCCGGCCAGCCCGAGGGAGAGCAGCCAGCCGCCGAAGGACTCGCTGGCCCAGGCCGCCTGCGTCCCGGCGATGAAGCCGAGCAGGGAGACGGCCGCGGCCAGCGCGCCGAGGACCAGGCACCCGGCCAGCCGGTTCCGACCGGCGAGCGGGTCGGCAGACCGGGCCGCGCGGTCGGCCAGGACACCGCCCAACCAGTTGCCGGCCGCCGTCCCGGCCAGCATCACCCCGATCACCCCGGTCCAGGTGTAAAGCGATACCCCGACCACCTGCGCCAGGAGTCTGGCCGCCGCCAGCTCCAGCGTCATCGCCGCGGCGCTGGCGAGCGCGACGATCATGCACGCACGGGGAAGGGGGAGAAGCGAAGAATCGGGCAGGGGCACGGGCGCGGGGTAAGAGCGGGAGCCGCGCGGTGCTTCTCCGTCTTTCCCGTGCCCGCGCCCGTGCCCCTGCCCGTGCCCCTGCCCGATTTCTTTGCGACCCATTCCCAGCAGCGCCAGCCCCGCGGTGGCGAACAGGAGGCCCGCGGTCACGATCACGATCCCGTTCACCGTCAGGTTCGGGATCAGGTAGAACCCGGTGAGGTAGTTTCCGACCAGGCTGCCGAGGGTGCCAAGCGCGAAGACCACCCCGACGACGCGGCCGGCCTGGCGGACGTCCGGCAGCCCCAGCCGGATCGCCAGCGGGGTCAGTAGGCTGAGTACGAACCCCGGCGGAAAGCACAGCGCTGCCGCCAGCACCGGGATGCGAGCCGCCAGCGGCAGCTCGCGGTGCAGCCCGGTCGCGTCGAGGAGAGACGGGAACGCGATCGTCCACAGCGCGGTCAGCCCGCCCAGCGCGACGACGGCCGCCAGCCACCGCGGGTGCGGCCGCCGGTCGGCGAGCCGGCCGCCGGCCGCATTCCCCAGCGCAATCCCGGCCAGGAACGCGCCGATGATCGCCGTCCACGTTTCCAGCGATGACCCAACGAACGGGGCGAGCAGCCGGCCGGCGGACAATTGCAGTACGAGCAGCCCGGCGTTGGCCAGAAACACCACCGCCCCGACTCCGGCCAGACGGGGGGCGCCGACGCGCGGCAAGATGCTGACGGAGGCGACGGTCGGGGCCGACATGCGACGAACCTCGGGCGGAACGGCGATTCCCGGTAAAATACCAACTCACGGCCCGGCGTGCGCGGGCACCTGCCCCGTACACACCGGACTCTCATACCTGACTATTTGAGGCGCCACAGGCTCGCCATGACCACCCGATTCGTGATCGGTATCGACCTGGGCACCACCAACTCGGCCCTGGCCTACGCGGACACCGGCGCCGGCGGCGACCCGAACGTCCGCCCGTTCCCCGTCCCGCAGGTCGTGAATCCCGGCGCGGTCGAGGACCGGACGCTGCTTCCGTCGTTCCTGTACCTGCCCGGCACAGGCGAGCAGCCGGCCGGGGCACTGAAACTACCATGGGACACGGGCCGGGATTACTGCGTCGGCGAGTTCGCCCGCGCGTTCGGGGCCAAGGTGCCGACGCGGCTGGTGACGTCGGCCAAGTCCTGGCTGTGCCACCCCGGCGTGGACCGCAAGGCCGAGATCCTGCCGTTCCGTGCCGGCGAGAGCGACCGCCGGGTGTCGCCGTTCGACGCCTGCGTGCGTTACCTCAAGCACCTCGCCGAGGCGTGGAACCACGCGATGGCGAAGGACGTGCCCGAGCACCGTCTTGAGCAACAGGACATAGTCCTGACCGTGCCGGCGTCGTTCGACGCCGCGGCCCGGGAACTGACCGTGGAAGCGGCCCGCGCCGCCGGGTTCGAACACCTGACGCTGCTGGAGGAGCCGCAGGCCGCGTTCTACGCCTGGCTCGACAGCCACGGCGAGAAGTGGCGCAGCGAGGTGCAGGTCGGCGACCTGGTACTCGTCGCGGACGTCGGCGGTGGCACCACTGACCTGACGCTGATCGAGGTCGGCGAGGAAGCCGGCAACCTGGCGCTGACCCGGCTGGCGGTCGGCGATCACCTGCTGCTCGGCGGCGACAACATGGACCTGGCGCTGGCCCACACCGCGGCCGCGGCCCTGGCGAAGACCGGCACGAAGCTCGACGCCGGGCAGATGCAGCAACTCACTCACGCCGCCCGTGAGGCGAAGGAGCAACTCCTGGCCAACCCGAAGCTCGCGAGCGCCCCGGTGACGGTGCTGGGCAAGGGGCGGTCCGTGGTCGGCGGGTCGATCAAGTACGACCTGCCGCGCGCGGACGTGGAGAAGGTGCTGGTGGACGGCTTCTTCCCCGAGGTGCCGCGTGATGCCGAGCCGACACGGTCGCGGGTGGCCGGCTTTCAGGAGTTGGGGCTGCCCTACGTCTCCGACCCGGCGGTGACGAAGCACCTGGCGCAGTTCCTGTCGCGGCAGGCCGAGGCGCTGGCGAGCCGCGAGCGGCCCGGTGGCAAGAAGAAGAAGGGCGGCGCCGAGGCGGCGTCCTTGCCGACGGCGGTGCTGTTCAACGGCGGCGTCTTCAAGGCCGGCGTCCTGCGGGACCGGCTGGTGTCGGTGCTCAACGAGTGGGCGAAGGCGGCCAAGGCCGACAAGGTCCGCGCGTTGGCCGGGCCGGACCTGGACATGGCGGTGGCCCGCGGCGGCGCGTACTACGGGCTGGTCCGCCGCGGCAAGGGCGTCCGCATCCGCGGCGGCACCGCCCGCGCCTACTACGTCGGCGTCGAGACGGCGCAGCCGGCGGTGCCGGGGATGCCGCCGCCGCTGAAGGCGCTGTGCGTGGCCCCGTTCGGCATGGAGGAGGGTACCGAGGCGGACATCCCGCAGCAGGAGTTCGGGCTGGTGGTCGGCGAGGAGGCGGAGTTCCGGTTCCTCGGCTCGACGGTCCGCCGCGACGACCGGCCCGGCACGCTTGTCGAGGACTGGGAAGGGCAGATCGACGAACTCTCCCCCGTCCGCGCCACGCTGGAAGGGAAAGCGAATCAGGGCCGGGTGGTGCCAGTGCATCTGCACAGCAAGGTGACGGAGGTCGGCCAGCTAGAACTGTGGTGTTACAGCCGCGACGGCAAGCAGCGCTGGAAGCTGGAATTCAACGTGCGGGAGGGACGCTGATGTCAACCGATCCGAGGCCGCGGGTGGTCGAGCCGGGCGACTTCGACTTCTACGCTTGTAAGCCGCCGATCCTTGAGGGGCTGACCGAGGAGGACCACCGACGGATGCCACCCTGGGAGAAGTGGCGGCGCATCTCCATTGCATGGAATCAAGTCCGGGACATCCATCGTGCCTGGTATCTGGAGCGGCACCCGGGGGCCACCGACTTTGAAGTCTTGTGCGACTGGTATCGACACACCGGGGCTGCCGAAGTCCTCGCGAACGGCCGCAAGGACGAAGCCGAAAAGTATGCCGACCAGCCGTATGTGGTAGAACACACGCTCCTGACGGAGTGATCCAAATGGGCAGTCAACCCGATCCCTTCGCCGTTCGGATGGTGTTTCTCCGTGTAGCCCGGATGGACCGCTATCAGGGAGTCACTGGCGGCGACACGATGTCCGGCGGCGGGTCGTTTGTCGCCGACCACGGATTCGGCCATGAGATGTTCAACTACCAACCGTTCCAGGGGACCATGTACGGCTACGTCCAGCCTCCCGGCGGTCGGGGCCGGTGGGATGAGGCCAGGATCAACCTGACCCGTCTCGGTGCGACGGACAATGACTTGTCCGCGTCTGGAGTTCTCGCCGTCTGGGTGACGACCATACCCGCGGTGGGCGCATTCGTAGTGGGCTGGTACAGGAACGCCACGGTCTATCGTGACCAGCAACCCGCTCCAGCCGGTTCCGCCCGTCGACACTCTGACGTAGATTGCGGCTATTACATCACAGCGAATGGCGAGGACGCCGTTCTCCTCCCACCTGATGAGCGAACCTTCTCTGTACCGCAGTCGGTGAAGGGGGGCTTCGGCCAATCCAACATCTGGTATGCCGACGACCGTGATCTCAATCAGCAGTTCCGGCTCGACTTCTTGCAGTACCTTCAGACGCGACAGGTCCCAAGAACGACTCAGACGGAAGGCTCATCCCCACGTCGTCAGCCCGACCCGCTGATCCGACAACGGGTCGAACAGGTCGCCATCGAGCGAACGACCGCTCACTTCGTTGGCTTGGGCTACCGCGTCGATTCGTTCGAGCAGGATAACATCGGTTGGGATTTGACCGCGGCGCTGGGTAAGCGAGAACTCAAACTGGAAGTGAAGGGGCTGTCCGGCTCCCGAATTGTCGTTGAACTTACGCCAAACGAGTATACCGCGATGCAGGATCACCGAGACTCGTACCGGGTGTGCGTGGTTACGGACGCACTGACGGAACCATGCCTGGAGATATTCGCCTACTCCCTAGATTCGGGACAGTGGGAGAGTATCGGGGGACGAGTCCTCAGTGTGGAGGAAATCGTCGCGGCGCGATGCCGAGCTACCTGACCCGGGACTCAAGCAGTTCGCCCCGCTAATCGAGGGCGTACTCCCGGGCCTGCACTCACGTGATCTGCCGCATGGCGGACTCCCCTAGAACTTTCCGTCCCGCGCCTCGAACCTGGTCGGCTTGTTCAGCAGCCGACCCCCACCCGCAACCCAGTCCGCCACCCACTCGATGAGTTGGTCCGTCGGCACCCGGAGAGGGCCGAGTTCCGCCAGCGTCGCGGTCGCGTTGCTCAGGAGCGCCGTATCCGATTCAACGCCAGTGAACTGGGGCGGCTTGCCAAACAACTCGCCGAACCGCTCGCAGACCGACCGCACGCTCAGCGTCTCCGGGCCGGTCACGTTGAACGCCCGCGGCGGCGTCGAGCAGTGGTCGAACGCCCGCAGCGTCAGCGCGTTCGCGTCGCCCTGCCAGATCGTGTTGAAGTGCCCCATCGCCAGGTCCACCGGCTCGCCGGCTTGCACCTTCCGCGCCAGGTCCACCAGCACCCCGTACCGCAAGTCCACCGCGTAGTTCAGCCGGATGATCGAAACTGGGATGCCGCGCGTCCGAGAGAAGTACTCGAAGATCCGCTCCCGGCCCAGGGCGCTCATGCCGTACTCGCCGACCGGGTTCGGTGGGTCCGTCTCCCGCGAGCCGCCGGAGGACACCGGACTCAGTGGGTAGACATTGCCGGTCGAGAACGCCACAAACCGCGACCGTGGATACCGCTTGCACACGAGCGCCGGCAGGTAGCAGTTCACCGCCCAGGTGGCCGCCTCGTCGCCGGTCGCGCCGAACTTCCGCGCCGGCATGTACACGACGTTCGGGGCGTCCGGCAGCTTATCCACCTCGGACTCGTTGAGCAGGTCGCAGCGGATCGTCTCGATGCCGTGGTCGCGGAGTGGCGCGTCGTCGCCCGAGGAGAACCGCGACACGCCGATGACGCGCCGCTTCACCCCGGCGGCGTCGGACGCCCGCTTCGCCATGCGGGCGAGCGACGGCCCCATCTTCCCGGCCACTCCGAGGAACACGATGTCCCCGGGCAGACGAGCCAGCGTCTCGATCACGCCGGGCGTCGGCTCGCTAAGTCGGTCGTCCAGTTCGGCCTCGGTGCGGATCATCGCAACACCCTGATAGGAATCCTTGTAAAACTTACTCGCCCTGACCCGCCGCCGCATCAACTTGTACAAGTTACACCGATTTTCGCCCGCCCCCGGCCTCGACCGCACACCCGGCCCGGTCCCGAACTCCGTCGCGGCCCGCACGTTAAAGTCATCGCCCGCGCCGGCCGAAGCGCCTCGGCTCGTCACGGCACGGGCGCTGCGTGTAGACTTGCGACGCCCCCAGGGAAGTCGGGCGTCGTGCCCTCTTCTCGCTCCCCGGCTAGCCGAGCTCGCTTCCCGACCCGGTCCGACGGACGCCATGACGGCGGACGCCACCCAGACCGGTCGATGAGGTTGCGCTCGCGCCGGCACCGGAGGCCCAACGGAATGTCGCCTCGCCGGACCGCTCCCCTTGCGCTCGTGCTCTTGCTCCTCGCCGCCCGGCCGATCCTGGCCGGCGAACGATACTCCACCGACAACTTCGTGGTGGACGCCCCGACCAAGGAACTGGCCCAAAAGTTCGGCGAATTCGCCGAACACTACCGGAAGGAAAAGGCGCTCGACTGGCTCGGGTACGAGATGCCCCGCTGGCCGCAGAAGTGCCCGCTGCGGGTGCAGGTCACGCTCCAGCGAACCGGCGGCGCGACGACGTTCACCTTCGGGGCCGGCCCCGACCGCCGCTCTGGGGTGATGTCCCAGGAGATGCACATCTTCGGCGAGACCAAGCAACTGCTCAACAGTGTCTTGCCGCATGAGGTCACGCACACGGTGCTGGCCCATCACTTCGGCCAGGCGGTGCCGCGGTGGGCCGACGAGGGCGGGTCGGTGCTCTCCGAGAACGACGAGGAGCGATACACCCACGACGTGAAGTGCCGGGAGGTGCTCAACCAGGGCCGCGGCATCCCGCTACGGGTACTGTTCAGCCTCAAGGAGTACCCGCGGGACATGCACGTCCTGTACGCGCAAGGGTACTCGGTCAGCCAGTACCTGATTGACAAGGGCGGCCCGGACGGCAAGAAGAAGTTCCTCCAGTTCGTCGAAGCCGGGATGCGCAACGACAACCGCAACTGGGAGGAGGCCGTCCAGATGTACGGCTTCAGCTCGACCGACGAGTTGCAGGTGGCGTGGATCGACGCCCTACGGACGCCGCCGGCGCGGATCGCGGCCCGCAACCAGGACCGCAAGCCCACTGGCGACCGCGGCGACGGACGGTCGGTGGCCTCCCTGACCGGCGGCCGCGGCGTGGAGACGCGCACGTCCGCGGTGCCGGGCCTGCCGCTGCTGGAGGCGCCGGTCGTGGCCCGCGGCACGGCCCCGGAACGCGAGCCAGCCTCAAAGCCCGACCCGACACCGAAGCCGCCGATCCCGCGGCTGCTGCCGCCCGAGCCGCCGACGAAGAGGTAAGGTAGGGCCGGGCCAGAGAACGAGGCACACCCACCCAGGGCCGCGGACCGGAACCCGCGGCCCTGGTGCTTTTCACACCGCGTCGTACGTCCACGGCTTGCGCTGCTCTCGCGCCAGGTAGCCGTTCGCCTCCTTGTCGCTGATGAACTCCTCCTTCGCCGGATCCCACGTCAGCTTGCGGCCCAGCCGCAGCGCGATCACCCCCAGGTGGCACAGCGACGCCGACCGGTGGCCGACCTCCGCGTCGCAGATGGGCTGCTTGCGGGTCTTCACGCATTCGAAGAAGTTGCCCATGTGGTCGTCGCTGACGGACACCTGGCCTTCCTTCTCCGTCACCGGATCCTTGAGGATGTCGGGCCGGCTCGCCTCGATCTTGCCGCGGGTCACGTACAGCCAGCCGTCCTTGCCCTCGAACTTGACACCGTGCCCCAGCTCGCCCGGCTTCGGGTCGCGCCCCCTGGCGCCGAAGATGTTGTTCACCGTCGTGCTCTTGCAGACGTGCCGCACCGGGCTGGCGTAGTACCCGTACCCTACCTCGTACTCGCCGGGGGCCGTGTACCCGCCGGGGATCGGCTCCTTCAGCACCTTCGCCTCGATCGTCGATGGTCCCTTGTGGCCGATCGCCCACAGGGCGATGTCGTTGTGGTGTGCGCCCCAGTCGGTCATCGTCCCGCCGCTGTAGTCCAGCCAGTAGCGGAACCACAGGTGGCACCGCTCCCTCATGTAGTCGTGCGTCGGGGCCGGACCCTGCCAGGCGTCCCAGTTCAGTCCCTCGGGCACCGGCTGCGTCAGGAACGGACCACCGACCGGCCCGGCGGGCAGTATCGTCGTGACCTGCGTCAGCATGCCGAGCCGGCCGGCCCGGACCACCTGAACGGCCTGCCGGAACCGCCTGTCGCTGCGCTGCTGGCTGCCGGTCTGGAGGACGCGGCCGGTGTCCTTCACCGCCTTCACCAGCCGCTTGCCCTCGTCGATGGTCAGGGTCAGCGGCTTCTCGCTGTAGACGTCCTTGCCGGCCCGCAGCGCGGCGAGGTTCACCAGCGTGTGCCAGTGGTCCGGCGTCGCGTTGAGGACCACGTCCACGTCCTTCCGCTCGATCAGCTTGCGGAAGTCCTCGTAGGTCTTCGCGCCCTTGAACTGGCCAGCGGCCTTGGCGGCGTGGCTGGCGTCCACATCGCAGACGGCGACCACGGTCCCGAACCGGCTGGCGTTCTTGGCGTCGCCCATCCCCATGCCGCCGCAGCCGACCAGTCCGATGCGGGGTTTCTCGTCGGCGGCGCGGCCCACACCAGCGGTCAGGGTCGCGGCGGCGGTCTGAAGGAACGTCCGACGGGACAGGGAAGGTGTGGTCATCGGTAGGCTCCGGGTAGGTCGAATCAGGCTACCCGACCCGGCGACCGACCGCAAACGAAGACGGCCGGGACGACCCCGGCCGCGGTCACGACTTGTGACTTGAGACTTGCCGACTTGCGACTCGTTCAGGCCGCTTCGCTCTGGCCCTTGCGGCTCTCGAAGAGCTTGCCGGCGGGCCTGGGCATCCCGTGTGGGCCGACGGCGCCGTCCGGCCGCCCCTCCCACTGATGCGCCCGCAGCGCCTCCAGCACCCGCTCGGCCAGCGCCAGGGCGTCCCGGCCAGCCTCGCCGGTCACCCGCGGCGTCTTGTTGTGCCGCACGCAGTCGAGGAAGCTCCGCAGCTCGGACGTGAGCTGATCGCACTTGCGGTCGTTGTCGGTCTGGAGCACCTCCAGGTGCCGACCGAATACCTCGTCCTTCAGCCGCGCCTTCGCCGCCGCGTCCAGCCGGTCCACCCGCAGGCCGTGGTGGCGGACCTCGTCGCTGACCTGGACCAGGTACATCTTGCGGCTGACGAAGTCGATGCCGGCGTACCCCTCCGGCGCCCAGATCCGCATGCGGCGCTTGGGCCGGGCGGCGATCCGGCTGGCGGTGACGTGGGCGACGCACCCGTTCTCGAACTCCAGCCGGGCATTGACCATGTCCTCGTGGCCGCCGAGCACTGCGACCCCGAACGCCCGGACGTCCCGGACCGGCCCGCCGGCCAGCGCCAGGATCAGGTCCAGGTCGTGGATCATCAAATCCAGGACGGCGCCGATGTCCACCGACCGGCCGGTGTACGGCCCGTGCCGCTCGGCCTCGACGAACTTCGGGCGGATCGGCCGGCGGATCAGGTCCTCGAACGCCGGGTTGAACCGCTCGATATGGCCGACCTGCAGCGGGACGCCCGCGGCCTTCGCCAGGGCGATCAACTCGTCGGCCTCGGCGACGGTCTTGCAGACCGGCTTCTCGACCAGGACGGGGACGCCGCGGCGGAGGAACTCGGAGGCGATCTGGTGGTGGAAACTGGTGGGGGTTACGACGGAGACGGCGTCCACCTGGCCCAGGAGCGGCTCGAAGCGGTCGTAGGCATGGGTGTCGAGTCGGCGGGCAATGGCAGCGGCCTGATCGCCGTTGGAGTCGGCGACCCCGACCAACTCGACGTCGGGCAGACTGGCGAGGATGCGGGCGTGGTGCTGTCCCAGGTGCCCGACCCCGATCACCGCGATCCGCAACCGGGTCATGCCGTCCTAGCCTTCATCAAGGGCGGCGAGCCGACCGTCCGTGGTGGGCTTGCCAGGTTACAGGAGTCAGGCAGCCACGCGCCGCCGGGCGCGGGCCGGAGGGAGGGTCGGCAGCGTGACCCCCGCCTCGGTACCGGCCGACGCGGCCACCAGGGCGCGGGCCAGCTCGACGTTCAGTGAGTGCCCGGACCGGTAAGCAACGACATGGCCGACCAGGTCGAACCCGCACAGCGACAGGTCGCCGATCAGGTCCAGCACCTTGTGTCGGGCCGGCTCGTCGGCGTACCGCAGTGTGTTGTCGATCGGCCCCCGCGCCCCGAAGACCAGAAGCTGGTCGGCGGTCAGGTGCCGGCCGACACCCTGCTCGCGCAGGACAACCGCCTCTTCTTCGAGGAGGAAGGTGCGGCAGCCGGCCAGTTCCCGGGCGAACGTCTGCGGGGAGACGGCGACGGTGTGCGCCTGCCGCGGGATACGGGCGGTGGGGCCGTAGTCGAGGATGTAGCTGGCCCTCAGGGTCAGCCCGTCGGCGGCGGTCGGCGGGTGCAGGGCGATGGTCGCCCCGTTCTGCGACATCACCACCGGCTCGGCGGCGGCCCAGACCTCGCGGCGGCCCGGCTGGAGTACGACCCCGGCGGCAGAGACGGCCTCCAGGAACCCGTACGCGGACCCGTCCAGGCCCGGCGGCTCGGGGCCGTCCAGCTCGATCGTGCAGTTGTCCACCCGCAGCCCGGCGAGCGTCGAAAGGACGTGTTCAACCAGGGTGACGCCGGCCTCCGGCGGCCCGAGCGTGGTGCGGCGGTTGGTGTCCGTGACCCGGGCGACCCGGGCGGGAATCCGGGGCCGGCCTGGCAGGTCGGTCCGAACGAAGGCGACGCCGGTATCCGGGGCGGACGGGAGGAGCCGAAGGCGGACGGAATGGCCGGTCACGAACCCGACGCCGCTCACCTCGGCCGGTACGGAGAGTGTCCGCTGGTGCCTGTACCCGATCCGGAGCACGTCTCCCACCTTTCCGGCACTAAGGGCCGTACGAGTCATCTGTTGTAGCAGACCGGCCGGCGTGGGGCTACCGGCGGGTGGCTCCGGCGGGAGAAGGGCCCCCGGCCACTGGCGATACAATCGGCCGGGGGACATCCTAGCTTAACTCGCACCCTGACTCCAATCCCGGGTCAGGGTGCCGATTTTACCCAACTTTACATCTCGCTCGGCCAGGTGTAGTCCTCTCGCACCGCGAGCGGACATCCGGCCACGGAGTGACCGGACCACCGAAGCCGTTACATCCCGCCCGGCTTGGGCGGGGCGCCTGGGGTGCCGGCCGGCGGAGCACCCGGGGTCGGGGCCGGAGCGGTGGCGCCAGCCGGCTGGACCGCCGCCGGCGGCGGGAAGTTCTTGTTCAGCGTCTCGATCAACACCCCGGTCATGTCGGCCGACGGGGAGACGTGGAACGGCATGGCCGCCTGCGGCCGCATCTTCAGGTCGTAGTACAGCGGGGACTCCATCTCCTCCTTGGTGATGGCGTCCGGGTAGGCGAAGACCACGTCGAACCCGTTCTGTTCGACGATCGCCACCACCGCCCGCTGGATCTCGGTGAACAGGTTCTTGAGGTAGCCGGCCGACTCGGCGTCGAGTTGCGTGCGGACCTGCCGCTCCTTGTCCTCGAACTCGCGCTGCTTGTTGACCAGGACCTTGGCCATCTCCTCCTGCTTCTGCTTGATCGGCTCCTTCTGGATGTCTTCCTGGAGCTTGGTGATCTCGGCCCGCAGCTTGCCGAGGTCGGCGGCCGCGGTGGTCCGCTTCTGGTTCATCATGGCGGCGTAGTATTGCCACCGCTGGTAGTCCTTCATCACCTTGGCGACGTTGAACACCGCGACCTTGCCGCCGCCCGTCTTCGGGGCCGCGGCCGCCGGGGCGCCGCCCGGGGCTGGCGGGGTGCCGGGCGCCGGAGCCTGTGCCCGGGCCGACCCGCCGACGAGGACCGCCCCCCCGATTCCGAACGCCGCCAGGTAGACCATTGCACGCTTCACGGTCAGCCTCCTGTGCTCTGTTCCGCCGGCGACGGGTACTGTTCCGGGTTCCCGCCGCCGTCCCCTCACCACGCGCCCTACTCCCCCTCCCGACAGCCACGCGGCTGACGGTCGAAGGCGAGACGCCGGGCGACTAGGCACCGGGCGGACTTCCGATGTTCGCCCGGCTGTGTGGCCGGCAGTTTCTACCCGAACCCTCAGGTTGCGTCAATCCGAACGAACGGACTCAACAATCCTGCTTTTCCGGGCCGATTGTGAGGGTTACGACGATTGCTCTGTCGGCAAGGTGCCTTATGCGACGGCCCGCGATCCCACTGCTCATCGCCGGGATTCTCCTGGCGTCTGGCTGCGGCAAGAACGAGCCGTCGTCGGCCACGGTCAAGGGAGCGGTGACGTTCCAGGGGAGGCCGCTGGCCGGCGGGCTGGTGGTCTTCGCCCCGGACCGCGACCGGGGCAATACCGGCAAGCCGTGGACCGCAACCGTCGGCCCGGACGGCTGGTATCGGCTCTCGGCGGACGGTGCGTCGCAGGTGGCCGCGGGGTGGTATCGGGTGGCGATCGCCGAGGCGCCCGGCACATACGACGAGCCGGGCCGGCCGCGGTTCCCCGCGGCGCTGCGACGGCCCGACCGCGCCGGCCTCGACCGCGAGGTGCTGGCCGGCCAGGAGAATGTCTTCCACTTCGAGATCGAAGTGACGGAATAGGCAAGGTGGTGAGGTGGCGAGGTCGTGTTCGACCGTTTTCCACCACCCCACCACC